>Ga0208879_1003847_pt1 | contig 12002 bp, 8 predicted proteins | sample Knorr_S15_td_Bot_FD_185605 | JGI IMG/M metagenome (GOLD analysis project Ga0208879, IMG submission 185605) | Marine microbial communities from Southern Atlantic Ocean transect - Knorr_S15_td_Bottom_ad_5009_LV_A (SPAdes) (version 2) | ecosystem: Environmental > Aquatic > Marine > Oceanic | place...
AATCCCTCATACCTTACTAGAGCAAGTAGCGCCACAATTCCAAAAGCCAAATAAATTTTCTTGAAGTTATGTGATAGAAAAAGACATAGTAATGTTGCCATCAAAAAAATGTACATAGATTCTGGTGTTCCAAGAGACGAATTTTGAATTAATCTTGGTTCAAAAAGAAATAATGCTGCACCAAATAATGAATAACTTTTTTTAAAATACCTAGAACATAGAAAATAAACTGGAATAATAGTAGCTACTGAAAATATAGATCCAACAAATCTCTGCATGTTGTGATAATCTATAAAATTATTTGAATCCATTAGTTGGAAAATTATTGAAAGAAACGATGGCCAGCCATTATTAACTAATGAATGACCTAGCGGTAATTGGTTTAGTATACTCATATCTATTGCATACCAAAAATATCCAGTAGCGTCAGAAAAGAGTGGAACGTCATAAGGGAAAAAATAAAGTCTAACTCCTAATCCCGAAATCCCTAAAGTAATTAGAAAAAGTATTCTTGCTCTCTTAGACTTGTCTAATATTGTAATTATATCAAATTTTTTAGAATTTTTACTTTTTTCAACATTAGTACTGTTTGACATTTTGCCCTCCATTTTCTATTTTATCTGTTATTGCTAGGAAACAAGCTTGAAATGTTGCCGTTACTACAAAAATTATCGCTAATCCTATTATTCCTAAGATAGGACCTAATAAAATAAAACCGATTACTAGAATTGATAATGCGAGCAATTTACTTATTAATACAAATTTACTCTTTTCCTTTCCTAACATTTTTGAAGCATATAGCACCACTATTGCCTCAGGAACAACTGCCACACTCATGATTGCAATAGCATCAACTGCTTCAATGAATTTAGGAAAAAATAATGTTATTAATTTTGGCAAAACAAGAATTCCAAGAATTGAAATTCCAATTGCCACTATTATTGTAATCTTTTTTAAATTTCTGTTAGATATTCCGCTTGCATCTTGCGGTAAAAGATATTTGAAAACTATGGTTGAAAAAATTATTAAAATTGAAAAAATCTGAACAGCTAAAGAGTAATTTCCTAATAAGCTAAATCCTAATAATGGGGCAAGAATAAGTTTGTCAATTTGCCCTCCAAAACCTGCTGATAGCCTCATAAAGTAATTATTTATGATAAAATCTTTCCTAGGTTTTAAAAGTGCAAAATCAATTTTTGTATTATAAAATTCTTTGATAAAAATAACCAAATGTGGAACAAATGTTAGTACTAGTGCAAAAATTATCCCAGCCGGACCAAAGGCGTAAAAAAAACTTATGCCTATAAACATTGTAAGGGACTTTTGAATTAGGATTATCTTTGCGTATTTTCTATAAAATTTCCTTCCTAAAACTACAGCATTAACAGATTCAAAAACTACGTATCCTATTGCTAATAATCCAGCATCAAATCTATTAAAAATCATGATAATAATTATACATGAAATTATAGTTGGAATAATTGAAATAATAAATAATGTAGACTGGATGTTTTCCTTCTTGGCAGAATAAACTGTTAGTGCATGTGAAGTGCCTAACATTGAAATAATTTGAGCCGTTCCTGCTATTGCCAAAAAATAATGAATCTCTCCATAATCACTAGGATTCATAGCTGATGCAACGTATAACCAAAAAACAGCAGCAATTCCTGAACCAACTATGTCAGAAAATCCAACTGAAACTATTCCGTCTTCTTTCAGAAATTTATTTTTTATAACATTCCAATAATTTGTCATAGTTCATCAAAATTCAATTAATTTTTTTCACGAACTACACTTACAAGACTATACAACAAAATACTTGTAATTAGTAATACAACTGCAATTAAAACTGTACCTGCCGCAATGATTGTTAAATTTGTATTCAATCTTCCAATTTCAGCATAATATTCTACAGCCAAATATGTAAATGATATACCAATTATGAAAAGTATCATTGAAGGTATTCCATAGAATTTTAATGGATGTTCAATTGATGTATATTTTATTGTGCTGAGAATTACAGATGAGCCATGAGAAACTGGATTATGTGTAGATGTATCACCGGAGTATAAAATTTTTATTGGCACTTCTGTAATTCTAAAATTTTTATTACTTGCTTTAATCAAAATCTCTGTTGATATTCCCATTCCTAATTCAGATGGATTTAATTCATTTAGTACTTTTTTTGAATAAGCTCTAAACCCACTTTGTGAGTCAGTTAACTGTTTTTTTATACTGGCATTTGTAATTTTTGTTATCACTTTAATTCCAACTTTTCTATATCGTGGAACTTCTTTTTCACTTTCATCTAAAAATCTTGAACCAATCACTAAATCTACTTCTTGATCGATAATTGGTTTCGTTACCTTTTCAATATCTTCAATTCTATGTTGACCATCAGCATCAAATGTAACTAAAATATCTCCATCCAACTCTTTCGCTTTTAGAAAAATACTTCGTATAGCTGCCCCATACCCCAAATTTTTTTCATGATTTATGACAAATGCCCCCATTTTTTCAGCAATATCCGAAGTTAAATCCGATGAACCATCATTGCATACAATTATTGTATCTGTAATATCTGCCAATTTAGTAATTATTGCAGCAATATTCTTTTCCTCATTAAATGCTGGAATTCCCACAATTATCTTCAATTTTTGACCTTTTGATGGATTTTAGGATTTTAGACTATAAAATATACTACTCAATGTTTTTCCATCATTCCCAAACTTTCAATCCAGACTTGATTGATTTGAATAGAAAATATAATTAAATAACTTATTGAAGATTCTACGTGATAATTGACGAAATTAAAGAAATTTTAGAAAAGAATGGATTTGATACTAATCCTGAAACAATTTCACGAGTAGAAATTATGTTGGAATCTATACGTGATGACAATCAATTACACAAACTTGATTATATCATTGATTGGTTTGAGAAAAAAAGAGAGCAATCAGATATGGTTGTTGAACAAGTTGGAATAAATGATCTAGATAAATGGAATGTTGACAAAGAATCTGGAAACATATCTCATGATTCAAAAGGATTTTTTGAAATAATTGGTATTAAAGTAACAAACACTTTTGATCGTGAAGTTGGGAAGCAAGGATGGATGCAACCAATAATTGGAAAAAACCCTGGTGGAATTCTTGGATTACTAATGAAAAAAATTAATGGTGTGCCTCATTATCTAGTTCAAGCAAAAGCTGAACCTGGAAATATTGGAAAATTACAATTATCACCTACACTTCAAGCAACTACTAGTAATCTTTTGAAAGCCCATGGAGGAATAAGGCCTTTGTTTGCAGAATATTTTGATGAACCAAAAAATGCAAAAATTATTTATGGAAAATGGCAATCAGAAGACGGTGGAAGATTTCATTTAAAGTCAAACTTCAATATGATTGTAGAAGTAGATGAGAATGAACAATTACAAATTCCTGATTCATACATTTGGGTAACATTGTTTCAAATAAAGCAGCTATTGAAAATTGAAAATTTTGTTGGACCACATATACGAGGAATAATATCTTATCTTTAGAACATTGGACAGTATAAAATTTGGAATTATTGGTTGTTCAAGAATTGCTAAAAGATCAGTAATTCCTGCCATATTAAAATCAGAATTTGCAGAACTTGAAATAATTGGAAGCAGAACACTAGAAAAAGCTAATGAATTTTCTAATGAGTTCAATTGCAAAAAATTTGGTACTTATGACGATGTAATATCAGATGATTCAGTTGATGCAGTTTACATTTCAACCCCCATTGGAACTCATAAAGAATGGGTTATGAAAGCAGCTTCTGCAGGAAAGCATATTTACTGTGAAAAATCTTTTTTTCCTCAAGACATTACACAAGAAACTGCAAAAGAAGTGATTGAGCATGCAAAACAGAATAACGTTAGAATGATGGAAGGTTTTATGTTCAGATTTCATCCTCAACATCAAAAGGTCAAAGAGTTAATAGATGATAAAAAAATTGGGGATCTTTTCTCATTCAACGGAAGTTTTGGATTTCCGGCTTTTCCAGAGGGTGATATTAGATATAACAAAGAATTGGGCGGCGGATTTTTGAATGATTCTGGGTGTTATCCAGTTTACGCAAGCAGAATGATCTTTAATGAAGAACCACTTGCTGTTTTTCACACAAACATTCTAGATCCAAAGACTGGTGTTGATGTAAAAGGAACGTCTCTTCTCATATATGAGAATGAGAAAACTGCAACCATTACCTATGGCAATGGAAATTATTATCAAGCAAAGTACGAAATATGGGGTTCTGACGGAATTATATCGTTAGATAGAGCTTATTCTGTACCACCTGATTTTACAACTAAAGTGAATCTACAATATAATATAGAAAACAATTGGGACGGTCGAAGAAACAAAATATTTGAAATCAATCCCACGGATCATTTTCTAGAAATGATTGATACTTTTTGTATGGAAATCAATGGAGAAAAGAAAGCTCCATTCAACTTTGAACAAGAATTATTAAATCAATCAAAAATCATGTCAGCACATTATCGTTCTTGTTCATCTAAAAAGATGGTTTGGCTTGATGAAGTATCTTAATAGTGTATTAAGATGATTTGATAACCTTGATTACGCTATCTTGATGTTTTTTTGAAATAGTTGGAAATAACGGCAGTGCCAAAATTTCATTGTAAATTTTTGATGTGTTAACAACATTAGATACTTTAGCAAATTTACGAAACGCACTGTATTTGTGGATAGGCATCCAATAAACAGTCGTTCTAATTCCATTGTTTTTTAGTTTCTTAAATAATTGATTTCTTGATAATTTGAAAGGTTTGGTTACACGAATTGTGTATAGATGATACGAATGGCTTTTATCATTTACCATATCTGGCAAAATTATTCCATGAATATTCTGTAAATTTTTATGATAATAGAGTGATGCATTCTTCCGTAGTTCATTAATTTTATTAATTCTATTTAATTGTGTAATTCCTAATGCAGCTCTAATCTCATCCATTCGGTAATTATAACCAGGTTCAACAATGTCAAATACCCAAGGATAACCACTCGAATAACGACTTTTGAGAGATTTTGTCATACCATGACTTCGTAACTGCCTAATTTTTTCTGCAATTTTTTTTGAGTTTGTAGTAACCATTCCACCTTCAGCAGTTGTAATATTTTTTGTTGGATAAAATGAAAAACAACCAGTCTTTCCCAAATTCCCAACATGCTTAGAATTATGAAAAGTTCCTACTGCATGAGCGCAATCCTCTATAACTTTAAGATCATTATCACGTGCAACATCTAAGATCTCTTCAATATTACAAACTTGCCCATAAATATGAACGGGAATTATTGCTTTAGTTTTTTTTGTAATATTTTTTTTAACATTTGAGATAGATAAAAAGAAATTTTCTTTGTTAATGTCAGTAACTATCGGTTTGGCATTACATGCTAAAACCGCATTCGCATCCGCTACAAATGTTAAATCTGGTATTATAACCTCATCATCTTTCTTAATTCCTAACGCTTTCAATGATAAATGCAATGCAGCGGTGCAATTTGTAACGGCAACTGCATATTTTGCCTTTGTGTATTTACAAAAATTAGTTTCAAATTTTTCTAATTGAGGACCAAGAGTTAGCATGCTCTGACCTAGTGTTTTCATTACAATTTTTTGATCATCATTTGAAATCCATGGTTCATAAGCCGGAAATTTTATTTTTGAATCTTTAAAAAAATCTTTTTTCATTTTCACTCACTCATTATTCAACTCATTTTGCATTTCTTCTAATATATCCTCGTATAATTTTAGAGAATTTTTAGCCATTGAAACACAATTACATTCTTCATTAACAAAATTGTAACCGGACAATCCTAGCTTTTCTCGTAATTCTGAATCATTTAATAATTTCACAATTGCATTTGATAATTCAAGTGAATTTTCAGGCTCGACTAGAATTCCATTTTTATTATTTTGAACGGTATATGGAATACCATGTGAATTTGTTGAAATTACTGGTTTCTTAAACGCAAAAGATTCTAGCGGGACTAGTGGTGATAACTCCCACTGTGATGGCAGAACTAAAAACTCACTTTCTCCATATGCAGATATTACATCATCTCTTGGTGGATTTTTTATAACTTTGATTTCCTTAGACAAATTTATTTTTTTAATTAATTTTTCCATTTCAGCTTGATAACCAAAATCTACACCCATTATTACTAGATGTATGTCAGAATCTTTTAGTTCATTTTTCACAATACTGAACGCATTGATCAAAGTTTCAATTCCTTTGCTTTTTGAAAATCTACCTACAAAAAGAATGAAGTTAGAATTTATTTGATATTTTTCTTTAAAATTGTGTTTACTAACTAATTTTTTTAGATTGATACCATTACGAATAATTTCAATTCGTGATTTTTTGTTTAAACTTGAAAATATTTTTTGTTCGTATTCATTAGCTACGCTAATTACGGATGCATCATTGATTATTTTTCTTATAAAAAAATCTTGAATTTTATACAAAGTTTTTAAAAAAAATCCAGATTCAGTCAAAAATGGATGTGTCGTTAAACCACCTTGATCTGATACAACTAAAGGTATGTTTAGTTTTTTAGAAACTCTCCAAGCAATAATAGATTGAAAACTTCTCAATCCTATTGTATGTATTATATCGGGTTTGTCATTTTCAATTTCTTTTGACATGGATGTATTAACAAAAAATAATTTTAATGAAAACCATACGTGTGTTCTATTAATCAAAAATTTTTCAAATTTCTCAATTCTTGGTAGTTTTTTATTAAATTTGTTCGGACCATTACTAAAATCTAAATCAGTTGTGTATATTGTTACATTATGACCCATTTCAGAAATTTCTTGTGCAAGATCTACCGCTAAAAACACAATCCCACCAAATTGTGTTGCGGGTAATGATGCGGGGCATACTAAAGCAATTTTCATAAGCTTTTCGTTTTTGCAAGCTTTTTAGAGGCTTCTACTAAATTTATTTAAATTATTTATTAAAGCAAAATTCTTCATTTGTTTAATGAGAAATTTTTTTGTATTCGCATTGTTGGGTTTTGTGTTATTGTCATTTTATATGGTAAATGATGTAAACGCAGATTCAAAACAAAATCCAGTTGTTTTAGATTCTGAATTTCAAATTGAAGAATTTGTCTCTGGTTTGTCTGTTCCTGTAAATATGGAATTTATTGGAGATGATCTTTTGGTTTTAGAAAAAAATACCGGAACTGTCAGGCATATTAAAAATAATGCTTTGTTAGGTACGCCTGTTTTGGATGTAGAAGTTAGTAATTACGGTGAACAGGGATTGTTAGGAATTACTTCAATTGAAAATGATGTTTATTTATTTTTTACAGAGGCATATCATGATGGAGGTCGTGCTCTTGAAAATAGAGTTTACAAATATTCATGGAATGGAAATGAATTAGTAGAGCCCATTCTTTTAAAGAGAATTCCTGGTTTTGAAAGAGAGTATGTAGGTGGTGAGTTAGTTAGTGATCTGGATGGTAAAGTGTATGCCATTACCGGTGAGAATTATAAAATCGGTTTATTGCAAAACCATCTTGAAAATGAGAGTTATAGACATTTTAGTGCTGCGGCATCAAAGGACGAAAAAAATCGTCTCACTATTTTTGATAGTTTCGATTACTTACTTTCTTGCACCAAAATTTCCTTTCTACATTACACTACAAATCCATTTGGCTGGCAATCTGAACAACCAGATCTTTCTGGCAATCCACCGGAATTGAATTTATTTAATATTCTAGGAAATCTTGATTCATGCATAAGGCAGTTCACTTACGAGAATTTTTCTAATGGTCATTGGAAGGATACTAGTACAATTATTCAAATTGAACCTGAAGGTGATTATGCTGCAATTGGCATTCGTAATAGTTTTGGTCTTGCAGTTGATCCTCAGACAGGATATTTGTGGGATACTGAAAATGGACCTGATGTTTATGATGAAATAAATCTAGTTGAAAATAAATTCAACAGTGGCTGGGCTAAAATTCAAGGTCCTTCGAATGGAAGAACTCTTCCACAAGTTCCTGAATATGAAAATTATCGTTATAGTGAACCTGAATTTAGTTGGGAATTACCAGTAGGAGTAACCGCAATTGAATTTCCTAATTCAATTGACTTCAAAAAATACAAAGATTTTCTGTTCGTTGCAGATTCAAATAATGGAATAATTTACAAATTCAAACTTGATGACACAAGAACAAAATTCGTTTTTCAGTCACCACATTTACAAGATAACATTCTTAACATTTCACAAAATTCTGACGATGGTTCTTTAACTGAATCTAGGGACGAAATTGTATTTGCAAAAAATCTTGGGCTTATTAGTGATATGAAATTTGGACCTGATGGCGCATTATATGTAATTTCTCTTATGGAAGGTAAAATCTATAAAATTTCTAGTTAGATTCGTTCATACATTTGTTAATAATTTCTGAATAAAGTATATCATCAGCATCTACTTTTGAATTTTTCACTTTTTTAAGAAATGTCTTGAAAAGAATCTTATCTGTGTTAAAGAACGATTTACTTTCTTTCATTTTTGACAAAAGATGTTTTATTGCCTCCTTCTTACCACTATTTTTTAAATTTCCTGTAGAAAATTTTAGCAGATTAATTGCTCTGTACGTTGATACCAAACTATAATCTACGTCTATCCCAATTAATTTTGAAATAATTTTAATTGTTTCAGAATGTTCTTTGAATTCATCTTCAATTTTCATCTGACCATGAAATCGCCCTTGTGTTAAATCCCATGTAATTTGTGGGTTAGGATTGAACAATATTCTATCACGTTTGCATGCTTCCTTATATGTGAAAATTTCATCTGCATTAATTGGCATATCTGTGCGAAATTTATTTTGATCATTCTTTATGTCATCTAATCTATAGATGATTGATTGGATTGGACCAAATGGTAATAATCCTCTATTCAGACATTCTTTTGTAAAGCATTTTGATTTGCATTGAATAATTTCATTAGAAAAAGACTTTTTTACATATGAATCTTTAATTTCCTTTTTTAACAAAGATGAAAATCCAATAGAAATACTATCGTTTTTATCTAATATTTCTAGACATTCATGAATGTTATTATGTTGATTTATTTCATCATTTGAAAAAAGGAAGATCAGAAATTCTCCTTTTGCTTTTTCTATACAAACATTCCAATTTTGAATCCGACCAACGTTCTCTTTATTCTGTAGAAATGTCAAGTTTGAAAACTCATTTTTTAATTCATTTACAATATTAAGTGAATTATCAGTTGAACAATTATCTACTACTATTATCTCATACTCTTGAATTGGAATCGTAATATTTTGGCACGAGATGATCGCGCGTTTTAGATTTTTTCCACCATTATAATTTGGAATAGCAATTGTTAACCTAGTCATATATTTCACATATTACCAAAAATTTCATTCAATCTTTGAATACCAACACTGTAAAATATTATTTGTCTCTCAAAATTATCCTTATGAAGTGGTAGCATGGAAATAAATAGCAATCCCTCAATCATTTTTATTTCATCTAGATCCCAATTTCTTTTGATGTTTTTATCAAGTTCATCACAAATAATTTGATAATTTTTTGATTCAAACACATTGAAATTTATTTCATTTTTTTCATTATATTTTACTGAATATAGACCGTTTGTGATTGTATCAAAACAACCAACAACAGAATGTCTTATTTTTGCTATGTCGTATTTGATATCTCCAGCAATTCCATTGCCCCATCTCCCTCTGGGATCAATCAATTTGAATATTTTTTTTTCTGAATCATAAAGTATATTTGAAAAATAAAGATCACCGTGAATTAAACAATTGTCATCCTCATTGTACATCGTATTAATTTTTTTCCTAATCTCATCTTTAATTAATATCCAATTTTTTAACTTTTTTCCGTTAACAGAAATAAAATCTTGTTTAAAAATTTCTTTAAATATTTTATTATCTCTTATTAATTCATCAATTCTATCTATTGTCTTTTGAAAATATATTGAGTTGTATTCTTCTTTCGTTACGCTTTCACGGTATCCTCTGAATTTTTGAATAATATCAAATAAATCTTGAATAATTTCTTTCCAAAAATCAGATGGAAAATCACTATACAACCAAAGCTCAGATAATGTTGGATTTTTAATATACTCTAATTTTACGAATGGGTCATCTCCCATAGTTGAATCTACAATATTTGGAACCAATTTTGAAATTTCCTCAGGAATCTCTTTGTACCAATTGATCTCGTCGATCAATTTTTCTTTATTCTTGCTTGTTTTGATAACATTTTTTCCTAAATCATCAAACTGAAGAGAGTTGAAGTATCTTGTTTTAAGAATAAATTGTTTTGTAGAAAAATAATTTTCTAAATGACCGACATCATGCCATTTTTGTGCTAATTCTGTTTGAAATTCATTTTGATCTTTAATTTTTTTTATTATTGAACTAATTTCTAGTTTTTCATCATCTACAAATTTGTCTAATACATTCTTTAGCAAATCTGTATCACTAAAAAAGTAGCATCCAACTAGCGCATGATATTTTTCATCTTTATGAAGTTCTTTTTTATCAAAAATCTCATCAATAATATTGTCTTTCTTTGTAATTACACACCAATTTCTTGTTTCGCCAAATTCTTGTGATGTTAGAACACAGTTTTTTACATTATCTGCTAACTCGGTTAAATTATTATCAATTAGTGTATCACCCAATATAATTAACAATTTTTTTTCAAAACAACACTTCATTGCTGTTTTTATAGAATTACCTGGCGGTTTCTCAAATTCTGTTGTAATGAACTCTAATTTACATCGGTTTTTGTATTGTTCAATGACTATTTTTTCTAGAATTTCTTTTTTGTATCCAACTGTAATAGAAATTTTTTTTATACCCTCATCAAGTAATTTATCAATTATTCTAAAAATTACTGGTTTTCCATTAATAGGTATTAGCCCAGATGGAATTTTTCCAAAAATTTTCTCTAATTCATTATCGATTTTACCTGCACTTAAAATAAGCACTCTAACATTTTCAGCATCCAAATGTTTCACTTCGTCTCAAATTTCTTTATGTCCTCAGGAGTGCCAAATGGAATAAATTCTTCTGCAATATCTATCTCAAATTTCTTTCCAGATTTGAGAAGAATATTATATATTTCAGAAACAAAGAATTCATCCTTTACTTTTATACCGTTTTTTATCATTGTTTCAGCAGCTTCAACGAATTGTCTTACATTACTAAAAACATACAAACCTGTAGATGCTAAACTTGAAATTTTTTCTTTTTCTCTAACTCTTTTAACAAGTCCTTTCTCATTTATTTCCACAAAACTTAGATTTTCATCGTCTGATGTGAAACATCCTAACAATCCATCAATATTTTGATTTTTTAAAGTCAGAATTTTTGATTTAAGACGAGTTGAAATAAAGTGTGTATCTATATTGTATATTATTAATGGATTTTCAGAATATATCAACCGCTTTGCGTGTAATACTGTTTCCACTTGCCCTCTTGTAGTTTTTTCAAGATAGATTAATTCATAATTAATTTTAGGATATTTCTCTTTCATAATATTTTTTATAAATTTACTTACGCTGAATTCTTTTTCATGTTCCTCTAAACAAATAAAAATTATTTTTCTCGAAATTTCTACTGGTAAACTGTCTAATGACCATTCAAACAAAGTTTTATTTCGAACTTCAATCATAAATTTTGGTTTTGATATACCTACATCCTTGAATCTTTTTCCATGTCCTGCCATGGGTATTACTATGTAGGGTTGCAATGATTCAATTTTTTTATCTAGTTTATCCTTAGTTGAAAATTCAATTCCTAAATCATCAATGTACATGTCTGCATGTGGTTTTCCAAATATTAATTCATCATAAGGCACTTTCCATTTTTCTAACCAATCTTCCGTGATTTTTCCTATTTTTTCAATAACCTTTGATACGTCACCAT
>Ga0208879_1003854_pt1 | contig 11991 bp, 11 predicted proteins | sample Knorr_S15_td_Bot_FD_185605 | JGI IMG/M metagenome (GOLD analysis project Ga0208879, IMG submission 185605) | Marine microbial communities from Southern Atlantic Ocean transect - Knorr_S15_td_Bottom_ad_5009_LV_A (SPAdes) (version 2) | ecosystem: Environmental > Aquatic > Marine > Oceanic | place...
CCGAAGCGCTTGCGGGCGGTCCGATAGGGCGGGTGCGAGACGGCGACGTTATCGAAATCGTCGTCGACCGTAAAAACCTAACGGGTTCGCTGAACCTTGTCGGCATCGACGGCGAGGTGAAGGGCGCTGACTGGGGCACTGAAGAGCTCGAAAATCGGCCTGAGCCCGACGATCTTGCCCCGCACCCGAAGTTGCCGGACGACACTCGCCTGTGGGCGGCGCTTCAGGCGGCCAGCGGCGGGACGTGGGGCGGCTGCGTTTTCGATGTCGACATGATCGTGGAGACGATCGATGCTGGCCGTAAAGTGCTGGGCCGTTAGGTGCAAGAAACGCTGACTCTCACTTTTGTCAGGGGAGAGTTAGCCGGGAGGTTTGACCGTGCGGTCCAGGCAGATCGGTAACGCACGGCCTAAAGCGGGTTACCGGCCCGGGTTTGACAGCAGTTCGGAACTATAAGAATCTTAGTTCCGGAGTCCCCATAATGGCGCCAAACGAGCGTGATGAAAAGTTGAAGGCGCATGATGCGCGCGGGCCGGTCGGCGTGTGTTATTTATGAGGGTCCGATGGTTGCCTTACGCGACTGCGTCGGCTGACTCGGGTTCGACTGCCGAAAGATTGTTTCGCCAGGCAGCCAGGAGCATTGTCAGTTCGGGCCCGGAAATTCCATCGGCCAGGTCACGCATGAATCCGCAGTTCAGGCACTGAGCATAGGCGCCGTGGGAATCGTTATTGTGCTCAACGGTGCCCGTAACGCACTTTGGGCACGATCTGAAGTGCAGCATTGTGAATCCGTTTCCCTTCCTTCAGGCCCTCTGTAGCCCCTCATCCGCCAGTAGAGCCCGCTGCTGTGCAGGCCTACTCGATATCTTTGATGCGACCGGTTCCATTGCGGTGCTGTCAGCACATCCACCGACTGACACCTCCCCGAGCCGATAACACTAGGCGACAACTGTGTAGACACTGTGGAAATCCGCAATTTCCGACCGTTCGAAGAAATGCGGCAGAAACCCCGTCGATCCGTGATGACCGCGACCTGGTATTGAACTTGCAGGACGATTCGGTTACAGGGGGCAATCGCATGCCGGTCAACGTCAAGAGTTGCGCATTTCCGCAATAGCATTAGGCGAACTAACCTACTGATTACCCTGTGCTTCCTGCCATCTTGAAGTAGTGGCATACACAGCACCGGTTGCGCACAGGTATCCACCAACCTATTCGGCCCGCACCCATCAATTCGGATCCAGACAACCGCACAGGTCAGTCATAACTCGCCGCCAGGCATCAGAACGGTAAACAAATGCCCGTACCAGCAGCACACAACAAAATTTCAGGCAAGTCGACTCACCCAATCCGCCAGCGCGGTGTGTCTGCGGTAACCGTCGCGGTAATGCTTGCTGCGATTGCGGTAGTTATTCTGACGATCTTGCAGGCGGTTTCATCTGCCGCTGCGGCCACCACCCAGGTCGGTATTCCAGGCCTTATCGGGTAGCAGATGTTAATGAGTCTGGTTTCGGCGCATTCGAACTACCACTGCGACTAACAAGTCGCTATACCAGTACCGCTCCGTTCAGTTTCAGGACACGGCCCGACTGAACGACCGTTTCGGCTCGGTCCATATCTCGAATGCTGGTGGCGGGGTCTCCATCGAACGCCGCCAGGTCGGCCACCAGCCCAGCGCGCAAACCGCCCACTTCTTGAGAAAGCCCCAGCGCCTCGGCAGTCCCGGCGGTTGCAGCATGTATCGCCTTCCAGTTGGGCCAGCCCAAAGTCTCGACAAACGCCCAGGCGCTGGCAGCCGACCGGTCGTGGGTGCCGTATGCCATCCCCATGTCCAGCCCGGCCGTGAACTTGACCCCCGCATCGTGCATGTTCATCAGCGTCTCAACATGTTCGGCCTCGGGCACGACTTTGAATGAGACAGCCCAGTGCGGTGACATCGGGCCGATTTCGCCCCTTGCCTTCGCTTCCTGGCCGAGCAGGTGGTGCCCGAGTGTTGGATCCACCCCTTGACCCTGGTCGACCATCTTCTTCACGGTGTCAGGGTCGTAGTCCAGGCCCTTGTTGGGGTCGGCGTCGTACCAGCGGGCGTGAATCAGCTGGTCCACCCCCGCATCGACCACGTTTCGGACACCCTCGGCCGAAAGCGTGTGCGTGACGATGGGCACGTTCATGCGGTGGGCTTCTTCGACGGCCGCTTTCAGCTGTTCGACCGAGTACTGTGGCTTTCGCGGGTTGGCGGTCGGGGTGAACATCCCGCCGGTCGCCATCATCTTGATTACGTTCGCACCCAGCTTCACCTGTGTCCTGATAGCCGTGCGGACCTGGTCGGCGGTGTCGGCCTCGGTTCCGAAGAACCAGCAGTGCCCTGCCGTGATCGTTATCGGCGTTCCGGCCAGGAGCAGGCGCGGCCCGGGCACGTGGCCATCCTCGATCATTTGCCTCACAGCGAACGCTACTTCGTTTCGTGATCCGAGGTCGCGGATGGTGGTGGTGCCGGCGAGAACAGCCTTCCGCATGTTGTTGGTTGCACGGATCGTTAGTTGCTGGTCATTTTCCGTAAGTGCCAGCTGTTGCGCGTCGTGCGTGGCGCTGCAGTGCATGTGGCAGTGGGCGTCGACCAGCCCGGGCAGCAGAGACACGTCGCCAAGATCGAACACCTCGTAAGAATCGCCCGCAGAAGAAATGTTCGTTGCGGGCTCGACCGCCGTGATTAACCCGTCTTCTACTACTACCGCATGATCGTCGAGCCAGCCCGAAACGCTCTCGTTGGCCACACGTTTCGCTCTGAATATGCTCTTCTTTGCCATGAACCCTCTGCTCTGAAGTGTGAAAGTAAGACGGTCGAAATACGTGCCCGTCTACTCGTCGTCTTTATAAAAGATCTCGAAAGCGCGGTCGGTTATGAAGATTCCGGTCATGTCGGCTTCATCCGTCGCCCCGTGCTCCATCGTTTCGCCCTCGGGGAACCATACCCATGTTCCCGGCCCATATGTGCCTTTGTGGGTTCGAAGTTTTCCTTCCAGGACGAATATCCCGTGGCCACAGGGATGCGTGTGCTTGGGGTTCACGATGCCCTTCGGATAACGGATCATCCTGATTTCGGCCCCGTTGTCCGGGTCCTTGCGGAGCATCAGCCGTCCAAGGTCGACGCCAAGCCTGGGGTTGAAGCTCTTGTCCCACTCGACGGCTTTCGTGTCGATCACCGTGTACTGCTCGGGATTCGGGTTTGGTTCGCTCATTGGTTCGGTTTCCATTGTTTCGGTTGGTTAATCCCTTCTCCCGGGGGAGAAGGTTAGGTTGAGGGGAAATGCTTCCGATGATGCAGCAGTGGCGGTCGCGCCCGCACCCCGGCCTTCTCCCGCGGTGGAGAGGGAGGGTCGAATAATTAACTACAGTGCTTTCCAGTAGCGGCGGCCTTCCCAGCGGATGATTGTGCCCCATCCCGGATAGCTGAGGTGACTGCCGATAACCACCGCCTTTTCCCGCTCGGCACGATCGAGTATGTCGCGTCGGGCTGCAATGCCCATCGGGCCGTCCCAGTCGGGGGAGTAATGAAAATCCGTTTCCGTTGCCTGCATCGGCGAGCCGAGGATGTCACCGACCAACAGTGCGCGTTCGTTTCTTGAGGCAATGAGCAGGCTCATGTGGCCGGGGGTGTGACCGGGGGTGGGGAACGCGGTAACGCCGGGTGCGAGCTCTGTTTCACCGTCCATCAGGTCAAGCGCGTCGAGCTCCTCGAGTGGCAACACACTCCGCCGGGTATGCTCTCCGCGGTACGGGTCGGCGAGAAGCGCATCCGTAGTGAAGTGTTTCCAGTCGGCCTTGTGAACGCGGTATCGAGCTTTCGGAAAACTGAGCGGGCGGTCCGGAAGGTCTTCTCTGAGGTTCCAGCCGACGTGATCGCCGTGCAGGTGGGTGAGAAATACATCGGTGATCGAATCGAGGCCTATTCCGTTCCGATCGAAGTCGGCAATCAGTTCACCGGGCGCGGGATACCCGAGCATCTCTCCGTGCGGGCCATACCCGGTGTCGGCGAGTATGCGTTTATCGCCGGACGTAAAGACGAACGAACCCAGGTTGTTGCGGAAGAGTGGGCCTTCAAAGTACTCGGGGAACCTGTCGTAAAACGGTTCCCATGCTTCGATCGGTGTATCCGTAAACAACACCCGCGGATCGAACGTGATACTGCCATCTGAGACGGCGGTAATGTGCACGTCGCCGACCTGAAGCGTGTTGGTTGTGGAAGCAGGCATAGTTGTTCGACTCCGTTCGATCTAACCGCCGGGGAATGGGTGCAATATCCGTAGTCAGAAAAGTATCTTAATTTGAGTAGCCGTGGAACTTCGGCTGAATCGCAGTTCGCATGCTTGCCCGACGCCGACCCCCTGCATCTCTTTTCTAAAACCTGCATCTGATTGTCTGTGATAGAGTAAATGACTGATCGTCAGTCAACGCGGTTTTCGAACTTGGAATTAGTGAAATGCCGGTAGTAGAACGAACACAATCCGAAGCGCAACGGCGTCATCAAATCATGACGGCGGCTCGTTCTGTGTTCGATGAAAAAGGCTATGACAACGCCACGGTTTCGGACATTGTCACAAAGGCCGGTGTCGCCCAGGGCACCTTCTATCTTTACTTCGATTCGAAAAAGGGCGTGGTGATCGAACTTGCCAGGAAGCCGATGGCAGACATGATGGTCCGGATCCAGCGAGTCCTGAGCGGCGATGAGTCGTTTGAAGAGATTCTTCGACAGTTTGTGCGCACCGGTTTCGAGGTCGGACACGAAAATCCCGACCTGTGCCGGCTGATGCATATGGGATCGGAGCGGACCGAGGCGCAAAAAGAGCTCGAGACTGAAAGCGAAGTGATGCAGATGGCACGGGGCATGTTCCAGCGGGCCATCGATGCCGGGGACATGATCCCTATGGATTCCGCGGTGGCTGCAGACATGTTCCGCGTAATAGTTTCAGGCGCGATGCAGCTGGCGTTCGCCACCGACCCCCCACCGGCGAGTCGCCAGGAGATCGGCCGGACGACGGAGGAGATAGTTGTGAGGGCGTTTGTGGCACGCCGGACGTGAGCCGGTCTGTTTTATGTCGTAATGACTGACTGTCATTCATTTTGACGAAGGACAAGAGGCAGAGGAGATAGTTATGAGCACCTGCCCGGGTAGCTCCATTACGGGGCTGTGAACCGAGCGTCTTTTTATCTCTTGGTGACTGATTGTCAGTCATAAGTTAGTTTTATCTCAGGATGTTTTTACTATGAGCACTACAACAGCAACCGGTGAAACCCAGCGCACCAGCACTGGAAATACCGGGTACTAAAAAAGGAACTGGACCCTCGGGGTCCTTTCAATCGCACTGATCATCATCGGGCTGGACATCACGGTACTGAACGTGGCCATTCCGACCCTGCAGAACTCGCTGAACGCATCGGCTTCGGGCCTGCAATGGATCATCAATGCGTACATATTGGTGTTTGCCGGAGTGCTGCTGACCATGGGGTCGCTCGGCGACAGGTTTGGTCGCAGGCTGGCATTCCAGACTGGACTCGTGATTTTCGGACAGGCTAGCGTTGGCGCTGCGTTCTCGGAAACCACCACTCAGCTAATAATTGCCCGTGCGGGCCAGGGCATCGGTGGCGCCCTGATAATGCCATCGACGCTCTCCGTAATCGTCGACGTGTTCCCGCGTGAAGAGCGCGCAAAGGCGATTGGCATATGGGCCGGTGTCGCCGCTATCGGCATCCCGGGTGGAATGATCGCCGGCGGCTGGCTGCTGGAAAACTTCTTCTGGGGATCGGTGTTCCTGCTGAACGTGCCGGTCGTGCTGGTCGCGCTCGTGGGGTCGGTGTTCCTCGTACCGGAAAGCCGTGACCCTAATGCCAAATCCACCGACGTTATCGGTGCCCTGATCTCGATGGCCGCACTCTCGTCGCTTATTTACGCCATCATAGAGGCCCCGGAGCAGGGATGGCTTTCTGTAGTGACACTGACTGGCTTCGCACTGTCCCTGGTGTTCGGTGTCCTTTTCGTCTGGTACGAACTGCGACGCGAGCACCCGATGGTAGACCTGCGCCTGTTCCTCAATGCTCGCCTGTCGGCAAGCGTCGGGGCGATCGGCATTGCGTTTATGGCGATGCTCGGCATGATGTTCATGTTGACCCAGTTCCTGCAGTTCGTGCAGGGCTACTCGCCGCTCGACACCGGCATCCGGCTGGTACCGATGGCGCTTGGCTTCATGGTCGGTGCGCCGACCAGCGCGATTCTCGTTGCGAAGCTGAACGCGCGGGCGGTCATGACGGGCGGTCTGTTCGTGGTCGCCGTTTCCGTAGCCGGGATGTCGATTCTCGATATCGACACCACGTACTGGATCACCGGGTCGCTCATCTTCCTGATGGGTCTGGGGATGTCGAACGTGATGGCGCCTGCAACTGACGCCGTGATGGCAGCGGTCCCCGAGGCACAGGCCGGGGTCGGCTCCGCACTGAACGACACGATTCGCCAGATCGGCGGCGCGCTGGGCGTTGGAATCTTCGGCTCGATCCTGAGCTCGATCTACTCTTCGAGCATGTCGGATGCGGTAGTTGGTCTTGACGAGGGTGCTGCCGCTGCAGCAACAAACTCGATTGGTGCAGCGCTCCAGGTAGCCGGTTCGCTTGCTGAAGGCGTCGCAGGCGATCAGCTCGCGCTGGCGTCGACGCAGTCGTTCATCGATGGGACATCGGTCGTGTACATCGTTGCGGGTGTCGTGGCGCTGATAGGGACCGTACTGGTCTGGAGGTTTATGCCTGAGCACGATCTGGCTCCAGTTACTTCTTCCAGGCCGGTCGGCGGGGCTATCGAACAGGGCGCTGCCGGATCGACAGTTGGTACTGCCACTGGAGAGCCAGCAACAGTCGCCGTGAGCATCGATCGGTAGATCCATCCTCCCCAACTGGTGTGCCTCTTAGCCGAGGTATGCGAAAGGCCCCGGACGGTTCGTCCGGGGTTTTTTTATTTGCGGGTCCTGGCCTGGCTGGCCATCCAGTTCGAGTCGAAGAACGTCCCGTACATGTGTTCGGGGCGGATTATCAGTGCAACGCGCTTATCCTCGTCGACAAGACAGTCGTACTCATCCCAGTCGGTTGCTCGTCTACGCGTCGTCGCGCTGTATATCTCTCCGCCGTGCCATTCGAAGGCTCTCCGGCTCGCTGTTGCCCGACCACGCCATATCGGCAGTGCCGTCGACCACGATGAAGCCTGACCACCAGTCGGTTGCCGAAATCAGTATCGAGCAGGTCGGGTCTCTGCGAAGATTTTTAAATTTGACCCTGCTTTCGGTGATCGATACGGCGACGCCTTCCGGGTGCGGACGTACAGTGACGATGCTCATTTGCGCCCGGCCGTTTCGGCGGTAGGTCGTGAGCACTCCCTGCGGGTTGTCGTAAATGAACTGCGTAACTTTTGGGTCAAACTCCAACGTAACCTCCATCGGGCATCCGGCGCGGCCATGCGATCTCGCGAACAGCCAGCAGCAGGGTTTATCTGTCGCTCTGCGCGGGAGTTTAGCGCAGCGTGATGTTCGTGGGACGCGAAAAGGCCCAGGACATTTCGTCCGGGGCTTTTTACGTTTCAACTTTGTTGGCGATCCCGATCAGATTTGAACTGCCGAGCCGGCGAGCACCGAATATTCTTTTCGTGGACGCATCTTCGGCCACCGGAGCTCTCGATGCGATTCCAGCCGAATTTACCCGCCCCAGGACGACGCTCACCCGGGTCGAACAGGTCTATCGGTTCGCCAATGGCGGACAGCGCACGCTAGACTCTAAAAGATTGAGGTGCGCCTTGATCTCAGGCATTACCCGTAGCGTGAAGAGGCTGAATATATATGCCGATTCCAATCGACCGGCATGAAGTCCAGAGGCTCTTCGAACAAGTCTCCGGCCAGATTGTGGAAGTGTTGCCGCCTGCTGAATTTGAGGAGGCACACCTGCCGGGAGCCACTAACATCCCGCTCAACGAACTGGATGGCGAATCAACCGGCGTTCTGAACAAGGACGCCCCGGTTATCGTCTACTGACACGACGGACTCTGAGACATGAGTCCACGGGCCGCTTGGCGGCTCGAAACGCTAGGATTTACCAGGGTATATGACTACGTTGGGGGGAAGAAAGATTGGTCTGCCGCCGGCTTGCCGCTTGAGGGCGAAACGGAGTCGATACCTAAAGCCGGGGACGCCGTTCGGCGCAACAACGTGACCTGCAGGCTTAACGACACGCTCGAACTGGTTCAGGCGAGCGTAAAAGCGGCTGGTACCGACGTGTGCATCGTCACCACCGAAGACGGGATAGTGCTGGGACGCATCCGCGGTCGCGCACTTCGTGGTGATCCCGACAGCACGGCCGAACAGGCAATGCGCCCCGGCCCCAGTAAATCCGCCCGGACACCGAACTGGCCGAGGTTGTCGAGTACTACGGAGAATCAGGGCTCAAGAGTGTCCTCGTAACGGACCCGGACGGGAAACTGATCGGAACCCTGTATATGGAAGACGCCCGGTCAATACTCGTTGGGTTGGGTACGGCCCCTTCAAATTAATGGCCGGCGCCAGCGCGGGCTGATGCTTCAGCGAATTGTTGAGTTGCGGAAAGAAATGTGCCAGCTTTGCGGACTGCTGTGCAATCACGCCACGATATCAACACCGCTGCGCTTGTTCTTCGGTCAACTGCAAGGGGGTTCCGAATAAACGGCGCGCCTTATAAAGCGCTCTGTTGACCGGTCACCCAGCTATAAAAGTTGACTGCTCACGGCGTATCGGAGCATTTGTTCGGCGCTCTACCAGAATATGTTGAAGCAAAAAGCCCCCGGCGCAGGCCAGGGGCTTTCCTAAATCGTCTTGTTGGCGATCCCGATCAGATTTGAACTGACGATCTCCTCCTTGACAGGGAGGCGTGTTAAACCACTACACCACGGGACCGCATGGCGAAGTTAATCGCCTCTATTGAGAGTACGGCGGGTACGTATTGCCAGTCAACAGTACAACAACGGTCACCCGCAATTTTGTTTGCACCTAGTTGTAGTTGCAGCCGATGCCCTTGTAACCGATTTCGACTTCACCAGAAGCCTTCACCATGACGGGAGTGATCTTGTCGCCACCGGAAAGCCTTTCGACTTCGGCCCACTTGTCGGGCTCTTTCGAAACGTCGATTTCTCGAAATGAAACACCTTCTTTTATCAGGTCTTCCTTCAGCAGGTCGCAATATCCACAGGTCGGGTGGGTGTAGACAATTGCGACGCCGTCGGCAGCTGGTGGTTCGGTAATGGGCATTCGTGTTCCTGTGCTAAAAAGAGCTTTTCATGATCGGCGCCGGGCTGGCGGGCGATCTGTGGCATGTGTCGTCTTCATTAATAAGACGCGAGAGGCACGCCAGTAGATACAAAAGACGTGCCCTCACAAACTACATCTCGACGGACTTTTCGCCTGACAGGTAGCCCTCCGGGTCTTTTTCGAACGCAACCCTGCAGCCCGGGCCGCAGAAATAGTAAACCTCTCCGTTGTGCGTCGACACGCCGCCACCCGGATTCGAGGTGTCGACGCTCATGCCGCAAACGGGATCGGTCGCGGTTTCGGACTTGCTGCCTAGAAACGGAATCTTCATCTTATTCTTCCTTTTTTGCGGGTTCTTCTCGTTGGCTTACCGAACATTTCAGCAATTCACATAATGGCGAAAAATGCCAGTTTTTAAGTCGGCTGGTCTGCCGTCTTTGCCTGGACACCAATTTCCGGTGTGGTCGGCGGTCGAGTCGTACTACGCCTGCGAATACCCTTGCCGAGCCTCAGCGAGTTGGTAACCACCGTCACCGAGCTCACTGCCATCACGGCCGCAGCGACGATCGGGTTCAGGAAACCGAATTGGCCGATTACCGGCTGCAGGAACCCGGGCACCGTGCCATCGCTGAATATCGGATACAGGATCCCGGCTGCGATCGGGATTAGCATTACGTTGTAAAAGAACGCCCAGAACAGGTTTTGCTTGATCGTGCGCATAGTGCTGCGACTGAGGTCGATGAGCTCGGCCACCATGGCCGGATCCCCTGAAGTTATCGTCACATCCGCGGCCTCGATGGCGATATCGGTGCCACTCCCGATTGCGATTCCCACGTCAGCCGTCGCCAGCGCAGGGGCGTCGTTAATCCCGTCTCCCACCATCGCCACGATCCCACTCGTGCCTCGGAGCCGTGAGATTTCTGCCGATTTACCATCGGGCAGCACCTCGGCAATGACCTCGTCGATACCGATTTCAGCCGCAACTTTCTCGGCGGTCCGCCGGTTGTCACCCGTCAGCATCACGGTACGGATCCCGCGGGCCTTCAGAGTCGCTATAGCGCCGACAGCTTCAGGTCTGATCCTGTCCGACACGCCGATCAGGCCGATTGCTGCGCCGTCCCGCGCCACCGCCAGGACCGTTTCACCCTTTTCCGCGAGCCTCAACCCTGCTTCGGTGAATTCGTAGGAGGCGTCGGTGTTTTCGCTAATAAAAGACGGGCTGCCGACAAGAATTGTCGATCCACCAACCATCGCCGAGATGCCGCGTCCCGGGGTCGCAGTGATGTCGGAGGCTTCTGAAATTTCGACCCCGCGCGCCTTCGCTTCAGCAAGCACGGCCTCTGCAAGCGGGTGCTCGGACGCCGACTCGGCTACACCTGCGAGCCGGATCAACTCGGTTTCGGTCACCCCGAACGCCCTCATTTCGGTGATCGCCGGCTTTCCCTCGGTGAGAGTGCCGGTCTTGTCGAACACGACGGTATCGACCCTGTGCGCACGTTCAAGCGCATCGGCATTTCTAATAAGCACGCCGTTCGAGGCACCACGGCCCATCCCGACCATGATGGCCGTCGGCGTTGCAAGGCCGAGCGCGCACGGGCATGCGATCACGAGCACCGCAACCGTCATCAGCAATGCGTTGATCATCGCGGGCTCGGGGGCCACGAACGACCAGACAGCGAAAACGACCACCGCGATGATCAGTACGGCAGGCACAAACAGTGCCGTCACTTTGTCGACCAGGTGCTCGATCGGCGCACGCGACGACTGCGCCTGCTGGACCATCCTCACGATTCCCGCAAGGATCGTCTCCCGGCCGACTGCCGAAGCCACAAACCGGACTGCGCCGGTGCCGTTTACAGTTCCGGTAAACAGGCCATCGCCGGGCTGTTTATCGACCGGTATCGGCTCGCCGGTAAGCATCGATTCGTCTACCGTAGTCGCGCCTTCCGATATTTCGCCGTCCACCGGCACGCGTTCGCCGGGACGGAGGACGATTACATCCCCCGACTCGACATCGGCGATATCGACTTCAACTGGCGAGCCGTCCTTGATTACCATTGCGCTCGTCGGCTGCAGGCCGATCAACTTCTTGATGGCGTCCGATGTCCTGCCGCGCGCCCTGCCCTCGAGCCACCGGCCCAGCAGGATCAGCCCGATGATCGCTGTAGAAACGTCAAAGTAAGTGCCTGTCGCGTGGCTTCCACCAACGTCACCCCCTGAAAAAGCAAGGGAATCTTCGAACACCGGACGGAGGACCGTCACGGCCAGGCTGTAGAAATAGGCCGTGGAGGTGCCGATCGCCACAAGCGTGTTCATGTTCGACGTCCGGAGCCGGGCCGCGCTCCAGGCCGATCGGTAAAAACGTGAACCTGCCCAGAACTGCACCGGGGTTGCCAGGGCCAGGAAAAACAAGTTGGCTGCGGTCGGAGAAATACCTGAAAATACCTCGACCGACGCATAGTTCATGGCGATCATCACGACTGCAGCAACCATCAGGCTGATCACCATCATGTCGCGTGTTGTCTTCAACTCGGCTTCACGGATTGCTTTATCTCCATCGGCGAAGATCGAGGTATCTTCGTCGGCAAAACCACGAATCGAGTAGCCTGCTCCCGAAACGGCAGCCCTGAGCGCGGGCTTGGTTACAGCATCAATCCCCGCCGCAGACGCGGGTGCGAACTCG
>Ga0208879_1003855_pt1 | contig 11991 bp, 11 predicted proteins | sample Knorr_S15_td_Bot_FD_185605 | JGI IMG/M metagenome (GOLD analysis project Ga0208879, IMG submission 185605) | Marine microbial communities from Southern Atlantic Ocean transect - Knorr_S15_td_Bottom_ad_5009_LV_A (SPAdes) (version 2) | ecosystem: Environmental > Aquatic > Marine > Oceanic | place...
GGACCCAAAAACCAGTCCTTCACCAACGACGGGAATCTGGTAGCGTCGTGTGATGTCTGAAACTCCGACCACCCAACCTCGACCCGAGCGGGTAACCCTGTTCGCAACCTGCATGGTCGATCAACTCGCCCCGGGCGTGGGTGAAAGCACGATCGAAGTGCTCGAATATTTGGGCCTGGAGGTCGATTTCCTTAGAGACCAGACATGCTGTGCCCAACCCGCGTTCAATAGCGGATTCAGATCGGAGGCATTCCCGGTTGCAAAGCGGTTCGTCGAACTGTTCGAACAGGTCGAAGGACCCATCGTGGTGCCGTCGGGATCATGTGCCGCAATGGTCCGCAACTACTATCGAGATCTTTTTCGTGACGACCCCGACCTTGTCGAGCGGGCCGCACGGGTAGGGGACAGGCTGTACGAGTTCACCGAATTTATCGACAGGTATTTCGGCAACGATGCGATCAGCGGCCGCCTGAGCGACACCGCGACCTACCACAAATGCTGCCATCTGATTCGTGAACTCGGTGTGGACAGACCCCCACTCGAACTCCTGGAGAATGTCGATGGCCTGGAAATGACACCTCTGGAACGGGCCGACGTCTGCTGCGGGTTCGGTGGTGCGTTCTCTGTAAAAATGCCCGATATATCGTCTGCCATTCTCAACGAAAAACTCGACAACATCGAGGCAACCGGTGCAAATAACGTGATCGCCGCCGATACGGGTTGCATCGTCCAGATGCAGGGTGGCCTCCGCAGGCGGGGGTCGAAAGTGCAGGTGGTGCACATCGCCGAAATACTGGCGAAATCTATCAGCCGGACTGTGCAGACGGGAATCCGAACAGGATGAAACCCGAAACGAAAGAGTTCAGGTCGAAGGCGGCCCAAACCCTCAAGAACAAAACCGTTCTGCAGTCCCTCGAACACGTATACACCGGATTTCACGAGGGTCGACTGAAGGCTGCTGCCGATACCCCAGATTGGGAAGATCTCCGTACAAAAGGCAAGGCGATCAAAGACCACACGATCGCCCACCTCGACTACTACCTCGGACTACTGGCCGACAATGTCGAAAAGAATGACGGCCACGTTTTCTTCGCTGACGATGCTGCGGAGGCCCGGAAACACATCATCGACCTGGCGCATACACGTGAAATCAAAACGGTCATCAAGTCCAAGTCGATGGTCTCTGAAGAAATGGCGCTGGCAGACGCCCTCATCGAAGAGGGCATCGAGGCCGTTGAGACCGATCTTGGCGAGTACATCATTCAACTGGCGGGCGAAACCCCCTACCACCTGATCGCCCCCGCAATCCACAAGTCGCGCCAAGAGGTGGCGGCGCTGCTCGATGACAATTTCACAGTGGGCGATCCCATCCCAGGCGCCGGTGAACTCACAATGCTCGCCAGGGCCAAACTGCGCGCCGTGTTCGAGCGGGCCGATATGTCGGTGACCGGCGTGAACTTCGCGGTTGCCGAATCAGGGTCGATCGCAATTGTCACAAACGAAGGTAACGGCCGAATGTCGACATCCGTTCCCCGAATTCACGTTGCAGTCATGGGCATGGAAAAGATCATTCCGTCTATCCAGGACTTGAGCACCATGCTGCGAATACTCATCCGATCAGCTACAGGCCAGAGAATTTCAAGCTACATAACGATGGTCAACGGTCCGCGGAAACCCGACGAAGAGGAAGGTCCGGACGAATTTCACCTAGTGATTATGAACAACGGACGGGACAAACTGCTGGCCGATCCGCAAATGCGCGAGTCGCTGAACTGCATCAGGTGCGGCGCCTGCCTGAACGCGTGCCCGGTCTACAGAAAGGTTGGCGGGCACGCCTATGGGTGGGTCTATCCCGGTCCGATCGGGTCGGTAGTATCGCCAGTATTAACCGGCCTGAAAGACGCCCACGACCTGCCCAACGGTTCGTCGTTATGCGGAGCCTGCCACGAGGTGTGTCCGGTAAAGATCAACATTCCCCGCATGCTGCTGGAACTCCGCTGGCGAGCGGCTGAAGGTAAGTCGGATCCCGCAGAACGGGCGTCGTCGATGAAAGAGCGGATGCTGTGGAAATCTTGGCGCATAGGGATGATGGGTAGGCGACGGTTCGATTTCGGTGCTCGAATATCCCGATTCTTGATGCGACCGATATCGAAACACGGTTGGATCAAGAAAGCTCCGCCGCCGGTTTCCGGGTGGACAACGACCCGTGACTTTCCGCTCGTGGCGGCAAAAACGCTGAAGCAGCGACTGGCGGCCCGCAAAAAGTCCGTCGATGCGAATCGAAATCGACCATGACCGATCGCGCAAAATTCATATCGGGTGTGACCACCTCCCTCGGTCATTCGGAAGTGCACACACCCTCGCCGGAGCCCGCGACCGCGTTCTCCGATAGCGACGAGGACGCAAAACTCAAAGCCGCCGTCGCATTGGCAGTTGCAACCGATCGTGCAAACGAGCTAATTGAACAGATGGCTAAGGCGGCCGAAAACACCGGCTGGCAGGTTCATCGGGTCTCCAACCCCGAGGACGCCGCAGAGTTGATTGCCGATATATGCCGGGGTTACGATGCCACGAGCGTTTTACGATCGACACACGGTGTGCTGACGGATATTCCGCTGGACGTTGCGGTAAGAGATACGGGGGTTACCATCGATGTGACCGAGTCGACCGACCCGGGTGATACGACCGACTCGTCAGAGCGGGAAGAAGCTAAAAAAGCTGCGTTCAGCGCCGATGTCGGTATCACCGGTGTCGATTACGCGATAGCCGAAACCGGCACGGTCGTCCTTCACCCCAGAAAAGGCCTTTCACGATTGGTCTCACTGGCCCCACCCGCGCACATCGCGGTACTCCGCCCTGGCGAGGTGCTCGAATCGCTCGACGAGCTGTTCGCAATGGAACGGGCCGACTTTCTGTCGGGAACGCTTTCAGGTTCGATGAACCTGATCTCCGGGCCAAGTAAAACTGGCGATATCGAAGGGACGATCGTCACCGGGATTCACGGCCCTCTCGAAGTCCACCTGGTAATCCTCGGTAACTCCTGAAGCGCGATCAGTTAGCCCGGACACCGAGCCATATTGCCCGGCACGCCTCCTCGGTCGCGATGGCGACCAGGCGCTCTGTGTCTTCCATCGCCGCTTTGAGCGACATAGGTCGATTGACCAGACTGAACACGGCATCGATACCGTGCTCGTGGACCTCCCTGTAGCCGGCGCCCAACGAACCTGCAACACCGATCACCGGCGTACCGTTCAGCTTGGCCCTCTGTGCCACCGCAACCGGTGACTTGTTGAACACGGTCGAACGGTCGAACTGGCCTTCGCCAACTATCACGAGGTCGGCATCTTTCAGGTGCTCGTCGATATTGACCGCGTCCAGTACGATGTCCGCACCAAGCCGCAACCGGGCGTCGAAGAACCCCATGAGGCCCGCTCCGAGCCCGCCCGATGCACCGGACCCCGGTATCTCCGCAACATCTGTATGAAGGTCCTTTGCGATCACTTCTGCGTAATTTGCAAGCGCGGCGTCGAGTTCCCTGACGTCGTCGGAAGTTGCACCTTTCTGAGGGCCAAATATCGCCGATGCGCCCCGGGGACCGCACAGTGGGTTGTTCACGTCGCAGGCTACGACCACGCTGGCTTCAGCCATGCGGTTATCGAGCCCGGAAATATCAATGTTCGCCAGGTCCGCCAACGCGATCCCGCCTCTCGATAGCTCACGTCCCGTGGAATCGGTCAAGCTGCCCCCCATCGCCTGGACCATCCCGGAACCGCCATCGTTAGTGGCGCTGCCGCCGACACCGATAATGAATTCGGTGAAACCGGCATCGAGAGCTTCGACGATAAGTTGCCCGACGCCGAACGTTGAGGCACGACGAACATCGCGTTCGTCCGGTGTCAATCGGGCCAGCCCGACCGCGTTTGCCACTTCGATGACGGCGGTGGTCCCGTCGCCCAGTGCCCCCCACTCCGCTTCGATCTGGCGTCCGATCGCATCCTCAACGTTTGCCGTGCGGACCTCGCCGCCTGAAGCGTCGACCAGCGCCTGTAGCGTACCGTCACCACCGTCGGCAACGGGAACCATGACCGTTTCGGCTTCAGGCCATACGCGTTTCACCCCGGCCGACATCGCTTCGGCGATTTCCATGCCCGTAAGGCTTTCTTTAAACCCCTGCGGGGCGAGTACAACTTTTTTCATGATCGCCCAGTATAGGTGAGTTCCAGTCTGCAATTCGGTATTTTTTGCCAACTCGACAGGAAGGTGGCTGCTACACTCGCCGCCGAACACCCATCGGCGGGTTCCTGTCTTTACCGACGGCAATTCACGTCCCGTACTCTGGCCCGAAAAGACGCATCACACGCAATGTCCGACCGCTCCGACCTAAAAAGTTCCTTCAACCGGGCGATCAACGGTAGAGTTGAGGAACTCGAACGCATCGCCCGCGATATTCTCGATCATCCCGAGAGCGGCTTTCGCGAGGTCCGAACAGCGAAACTGGTCGCTGATTGGTTCTCAGAAAACGGTCTGGCCTTACAGACCGGGGTGGCGAAAACAGGAGTTGTCGGGACCTACGACACGGGTCGGCCGGGTCCTCATATCGCAGTAATGGGCGAACTTGATTCGCTGATTGTTCCCGGCCACTACCACGCCGATCCCGACTCCGGTGCCGCACACGCCTGTGGTCACCATGCCCAGATCGGGGCAATGCTGACCGTCGCGACCGGATTGCTTGATGAATCCGTAAAAAAGGGACTGAGCGGCAGGGTCAGTTTCATGGCTACGCCCGCTGAAGAGTACATCGAACTCGAGTATCGAGAGTCGCTTCGTGAGAATGGAGAACTTGAATTCTTCGGCGGCAAACAAGAATTCATCAGGCTCGGCCACTTCGACGATGTCGACATCGCAATGCTCACACACACCGGCAGTGAAACCGTGGGAACGTTCGGGGTTGGCGGTTCAAATAACGGGATGATTGGCAAGACCGTGCAATACATCGGCAAAGCGGCCCACGCTGGCGGTTCGCCTCACCTCGGTGTAAACGCTCTGAACGCCGCCCAAATCGGACTGGCTGCCATACACGCCCAACGGGAGACATTTCGGGACGCAGACACCGTGAGAGTCCATCCAATAATTACCCGCGGCGGGGACGCTGTTAATTCTGTGCCAGCTGATGTGAGGATCGAAACTTACGTCAGGGCTTCAAACGTTCCCGCGATATTGGGCGCCTCGGAGAAGATCGATCGCGCTTTGAGGGCAGGGGCACTGGCAACTGGGGCAACTGTCCGCATCCAGACAGCTCCCGGGTATTTGCCAGCACGGTACGACCTGAGGTTGGTCGACCTTTATCGACACAACGCAGCTTCACTGATCGGCGACGACAACATCATCGAACTCCATCACGGTACCGGTTGCACCGATGTTGGCGACGTCAGCCAGATCGTATCGACGATCCAGCCGACCGCCAACGCGACGAGCGGCAACGGGCACGGGGTCGATTACCTGGTCGAAGATTACGAACTGGCAGTGATCAAGGCTGGCAAGGCGATGGGGCTTACGGTGATTGATCTGCTGGTCGAAAGCGGTGCAAAAGGCGCGCAGATAGCCGACTCGTTCAATGCCCCCATGACAGTGACCGAATACATCACCCGAATGCGCGGTTTTCGCTCGGATACGACGTTCAAGGATTAACCCATATGACCAGTGCCGAAAATACCGAGCTGAACGCACTTGCACAAAGGTCGATCGATGGCGCCACCCGCCACCTGATTTCGGCCGCTAAAACCGTATACGGCACCCCTGAAACGGGTTTCAACGAACACAAAACATCGAACTACGTCCTTGAACAACTGCGGGGGATCGGGTTGTCAGTTGAAACTGGAATCGCACGTACCGGCATGAAGGCGGTACTGCACGGAAGCAGCCCGGGACCAACCGTGGCGGTAATTGCTGAGCTCGACGCCTTGCGGGTTCCCGGCCATCCCGGTGCGAACGCCGAGACCGGTGCAGCACACGCTTGCGGCCATCACGCCCAGATCGGTTCACTCCTGGGCGTAGCGATGGCATTGAACACTCCGGAAATAAAAAAATCACTTTCCGGAAACGTGGCGTTCATCATCACGCCTGCCGAGGAATTCATCGATATTGGCGAGCGGCTGACGCTGAAAGCCAGCGGCGCGATCGAATTTTTATCGGGCAAACAGGAAATGATCCGACTGGGGACCTTCGATGACGTAGATATGGCGATGATGGTCCATACCTCGGCGACGAACGGTGATTCAGCCTTCAGCATTGGCGGCACTTCAACCGCCCACGTATCCCACCAGGTGCGGTATCTCGGCAAGTCGGCCCATGCCGGAGGGGCGCCGGATCAGGGCGTCAATGCTCTACAGGCGGCCATGATTGCAAACCTCGCTATCAATACCCAGCGCGAAACTTTCCGTGAAGCCGATGTTGTGCGTGTCCACGGGATAATTTCTAGCGGCGGAACTTCCGTGAATGCGATTCCATCCGATGTGCTTTACGAAGGTCGAGTCCGGGCCCGCATGGTCGAAGCCATTTCGACCGTCGCAGAGCGGGTCATACGTTGTTACCGGGCGGGTGCACTTGCACTGGGAACCGCGGTAGAAGTACAAACGATCGCCGGATACCACCCGCTGCGGCAAGACCCATCGATGCAGGAAGTATTTGCACGAAATGTCGAGCGGATCATTGGGCCGGACTCGATCACTATCGTGCCTGACGACCGGACGACTGGCGGGTCCACCGATATGGGCGACCTCAGCATGATATTGCCGCTGATCCACCCATATGTGAACTCCGCGTCAGGCGTCGGACACGGTAACGACTATTTGATCGAAGATTACAATCGCGCTGTCATAGCGCCAGCGAAGGTGATGGCCACAACGATAATTGAACTGCTTGGTGGTGGTGCTGGGACGGCGAGAGAAGCGTTGGACAAGTACAAACCGACCATGACTGCCGACCAGTACGTTGCGGCGCAACGAGAGCAATTCACGATCGAGACATACGAGCCCCAACAGTCCCACTGAGCCCACGGCGACGAGGTGACCGGCAACATCGCCGAACTCCCTGTGAAACCCGCCTAGCGAGAGGGCGGCAGCGATTCCTGTCCGTCCAGCCGCGGCGTAATTCGATTCCAGGTGCCGTTCGCCAGCTTTTCGTAAAAATGTGACTCGGTGTGATATTGGGAGTGACTGTCAACCATACCTCCAGCCGACCATCACCAATGTTAGCCAGTTCGTGTTTTTGCTCGGCGGGGACATAAAGTACAACGTCTGGCGAGAAGCGCTCAGACAGCCCCTGTACCTTTGCCTCGCATTCACCCTTCAAGAACACAAAAATTGCGCTGCCGCATCGTGCGAGTGGTAAGCGGCAACGTTTCCTTCGTCAAGAAAAAACATTCCACCACGCACCGAGCCGGAATCCGGGAACCGGTCGTAGCGGTCGGTCCGGAGTATCGTCACCCCGCCCGGTTTGGGCTATGGGATCGTGGCTTTGCGCCGCCTCCAACCCGGTTGCGGGACAGGTTGCGATCAGGTAGGAAACATCGTCGCCGTCGGCGGTGATATCGAAGGCTGCTCCCGCGTTTACGTATGTGTGCGCCGGGGCGGTGACGCCGCGAATCCTATCCGCAGTCGACAACTTCAGATCGCCATCGAAAAACAACAGGCCGGCCCCAAGTCTTCTCGACTCCAGCCGAAAAGTTTCGTCGCTCGCCAGCACTCCTGAATCGCTCAACGACGAGCGCTCCATTACTGGATGACCACGTTTCTCGGAGGAACCTTCACAGCTTCCGTCTCGATAATTTCGACGACTTGCCTCACTGTATCGTCCAGTCGGTCTTCTTCGTTCGTGACTGTGAAATCGAAGAGATCCGACTTGCGGATCTCCTCGGTGGCCGCTGCGAGTCGTTTTTTCATCTCTATTTTGGAATTAACACCTCGTTTCTCAAGGTGCTTCCGCAGTACATCAAGGGACGGAGGAATGATGAAAATCAAAAGCGCATCGGGAATCAGTTCACGGAGCCGCTTTGCGCCCTGCACGTCAACCCGCATCACAACGTGCTTGCCTTCGGCCAGGGCGTCACGCACCTGTTTTTTCGGGACGCCATAGTAGTTGTCGTACACCTGTGCCCATTCCAGCAGTTGTTCGGCTGCAATCATGTTGATGAAATCTTCAACCGCGACGAAATGGTGATTTACTCCGTCTTGCTCGCCGGGTCGTGGATCACGTGTCGTAGCGGTTACTGTGAAGTGGATACCTATCTGGCCGGTCTCGATCATGCGGTCGATCATCACATCTTTACCGACGCCGGACGGCCCGGAGATCACAACTACAAGTGTATTTTTTGTTGACGGCGCTTCGTTATCCAACCAACCCGCCAAATCGCTCGACAGTCTTCCAGAAACCAGGGTAGGAAATGCCGGCTACATCCGGATCCAATATGGTGATCGGTTCGTCAGAGACGAGCCCGGCGATGCCCAGGCTCATGGCAAGTCGATGATCATCATAGCTCTGAAACTGGCCGCCACCGATCGAACCGCCACCTATCACGACCATGCCGTCATCGGTAGCTGTGACGTCGATGCCGGCACCCTTCATCCATGAAACGCTGGCACTGATCCGGTCTGACTCCTTAACCCTGAGTTCAGCGGCATCACGAATAGTCGTCGTGCCCTCTGCAAGAGCTGCCGCCACAGCTATGACCGGTATTTCATCTATCAGCAACGGCACAATATCACCGGAGAGTTCGACGCCCTTCAGTTGGCTGGATTTTACGAGAACGTCGGCGACCGGCTCGCCCGCCACTTCCCGTTGATCGACCAGCTTCAGATCCGCTCCCATCTGCTGGAGCAGCGTGATAATGCCTGCGCGGGTCGGGTTTATTCCCACGTTCCTAACGAGCAGTTCTGCATTGGGGTGGCATATTCCCGCGATCATCCAGAAAGCAGCGCTACTTATATCGCCAGGGATTTCGATATCTACCGTTTCGAGATCGGACGGCTCCAGCGTCAATTCCAGTCCATTTTTCGCCAGCTTCACTCCCATTGCGGAAAACATCCGCTCCGTGTGATCTCTCGATTCGGCCGGTTGGGTGATGCTGGTCACTCCATCGGCCCTGAGCCCAGCCAGCAGAAGACAGGATTTTAACTGCGCCGAGGCTACCGGCATCTGGTAACTCGTGCCTTTCAGCGAACCACCGTAAAACACAAGAGGCGCCAGCGTACCTCCCGCGCGCCCGGTGATTTCAGCGCCCATTTTCCGCAGTGGATCAACCACGCGGCCCATCGGCCGTGATTTGAGTGAATCGTCGCCGGTGAGAATCGTCACGATGTTCCGCCCGGCCAGTATTCCCGACGTGAGTCGCGTAGTCGTGCCGCTGTTGCCTGCATCCAACACATCGGCCGGTTCCTGCAACCCGTTCAGCCCAACGCCCCTGACGGTCAGGCTATCGCCCATTCCGTCCCGGCCGGACTCGCGTGCTATATCAACTCCGAGAGCGCGAAATATCTCGACAGTTGAAGTACAGTCGGCACCCGGCGAAAAATTGGTAATGCGCGCAGTTCCCGTGTGCGAGAGGGCGTTGAGCATGATCGCCCGATGGGAGACCGATTTATCTCCCGGGGCAATGATTTCTCCGCGCAGTTCGCGCGGCCGTGCAACCGTTACTGGCATTCGAGTCCCGTCAGCGCATTTTCCGACGATCGTATTTCGTCGTGTCTTTTTTCTTCTCTTTGCCGCCGGTCATCGCCCTGGCCACCCGGTTTCCGAAGAAAAGCCCCATCATGCTCTCGCCCGAACTCGGCAGCTCTGCGCGCTCGTCGGTCATCGGACGGCGGTCGGCAATCCCGGCTTCGAGCCGCGCACGCTGCTCCCACGCCTGTACGAACGAATCTGCAAGCACGCCGTCGGTTGAGAATCGTTCCTCTTCGTCAGCCAGCCCTTCCCGTAGCGACTGCAGGCGCTCGACCAGTTGATCGATCCAATGGACCAGCATGTCGGCGTTGGTCGCCGCCGCGCTCTGCGACGATGAAGGATCGGCCGACGCGGGTGTTGTGACCTTGTCGAAATCAGCGCCGACGAACCGGCTGATCTCCGACCACGATGGAGAACTGCTGACCGCGTTCATAACGACAGTTGCGATAACGGCGGGCAAGCCTGTGGTCGCTGCCGAAAACGAGTCATGCTCATGCGGGTCCATAAACACCGGGCTGGCACCGACACATTCGATCAGGTCGGTCACCGCGCGGATGGCGTGTTGGGGCGCAGAAGGAGGAGCGACAACAGCCCATTTCGAGTTATGGAAAATATGACCCGACGCATCTTTTTGCTCGGAGATCGAGGCCCCCGTCAACGGGTTACTTCCGACAAAACTGGCGTGGCTCGGCAGGAGTTCATCAGCCCATTTCAGCACGGCGCGTTTGGCTGGCGATGTGTCGGTCACGACGGCATCCTGTTTCAGGTGCGGACCGATCGCGTCGAATACGTCGAAGAGCGCCCCGGCAGGGGTCGCTACGATAACCAGATCGGCATCTGCGACGGCCTTGTCAAGGTTCCATTCGACCGCGTCGACCGCGCCCATCTGCTGGGCTACGGTCTGGGTCTTGTTGTCGGCGTCATAGCCGATGACGCGAGATTTCCCGCCCTGGTGGCTCCTGATCGCCATGCCAATCGAAGTGCCAATGCGCCCGAGTCCGATGATCGTGTAGTTAGGCATTGTTGTTCCTGTCCGATCTATTCCGTTTCAGGGTTTTACGCTCGAAACCGAATTCCAGCGTTCCTGTGCTACTCCCAATCCTCATCTTCATCAGGATCGTCGATATCAGCGTCATGCCGGTGGGTAGCTTCATCCCCGCGCGGCAACACGGCTCCGGCCGAGGTGTTGTGTTTTTTCGGTTTCATGCCGTCAATTGTTTTTCGTAAGCCTGCCAGGTCGTTTTTGCCGGCCGATTCAGAATCGTATATTAGTGCAGATATGCCCATATCTCGAAGCGCCCCCAGGTCCGATTTTTCAGGCACTGAATTGAGCTTCAGAAAGATGTGTCTCGAATACCTGGAAAGCTGCTCCCGAATATCGAGAGTTGCACCGACATCCAGGGGTATAGCGACTGTCGTTTCGCCCAGAATCAGAAAGTCGAACGGGCTTGAATCGATGGCCCTTGCGCGATCGTCCGTGATTTCACTACCGACCACGAATCCCCTTCCAGAATCTTCATCCAGCAATGCAGACCCAGGAACAGATTCGCCTTCAATAACGATGAAGTCGGCCCCGGCTTTTGTCGCAGTGTCAATCGAATCACCCGATCCGCCCGAGACGGCTACGCCCCACAGGTCAACACCTTTGACGGGGCGGGTTTGGGCGGCTCCTTTTGAACCGGGCGCAAGAATGAAAAAGTCGGCGCTCAAACTACCTGCATCAACCGGATTGTCGATCCTGACCCCAACAAGCATTACAGGGACCTTTGTACCAGTAGCACGTGTCCCGAATCCGAATCCAGTCTGTTCGATCTGACCGAGTTTCGCCAGTCGGTCTGAAATCTTGCTCAAACGTTGGGTTCCCTGTCCTCAGCCGGATCGTCATTGCTCCGCTGCTGGCGTAAAAAGTCTTCAAGTTCCTTGACCAGGGCCGCGGGTTCCGGACTCTGCCGAGACTCCTCTTCCGAGTCGTATCGTTCTTCGAGTCGTTTTACATAGCCCTGGATTTCCTGCTGATCGGAAAGCGCTCGCACCAGGTTTTCGTCAAATTCTTCAGCTTCCTTGGCAAGCGTGCTCAAATCGATCGGTGCCGAAACGAACTGCTGTAGTTCAGAGAGAATCGCGTGTGTCAACGTGGGATTCTGAGCGACCTGTAGATAGTGAGGAGAGTGGCCCCAAATGCTTGCCGCGGGTATGTCGTCACGCCCCAGGCGTTCGGTCAACACCGATGTGAGCCCAACCGGCCCGTCGTAATTAGGCACAGCGTATCTGATG
>Ga0208879_1003856_pt1 | contig 11990 bp, 7 predicted proteins | sample Knorr_S15_td_Bot_FD_185605 | JGI IMG/M metagenome (GOLD analysis project Ga0208879, IMG submission 185605) | Marine microbial communities from Southern Atlantic Ocean transect - Knorr_S15_td_Bottom_ad_5009_LV_A (SPAdes) (version 2) | ecosystem: Environmental > Aquatic > Marine > Oceanic | place...
CCTGGAAGTGAGTGTCCCTCATTCCTAACGGCTGAAAGATGTTTTCGTCGGTCCACTCCCGGTACGACTGCCCGGAGACCTCAGCCACCGTTGCGGCCAGGATGTTGTAGCCGGTATTGGAGTAGGAATACTCGGCACCGGGTTCGAAATTGAGGTCCTCCTGATTGCGAGCCATGGTGAGGATCTGGTCGAATGAGATGACGTCATCCATGCGCCACCCTGCGACGGCCAGCGTCCCCGGCCAATCACGAATGCCACTCGTGTGGTGCACCAGATGATCGATTGTGATCGTCGATTCGAAGGACGGAAGATCCGGGAGATACGTGCGAATGTCGTCCTCCAGATCGATCAGTCCTTGCTCCACGAGCATGGAGATGGCCATCCCGTTGAACTGCTTCGAAAGCGAGGCAATATCGAAGACTGTCGAGGGAGTGATGGGAAGCCCATGCTCGAGGTTTGCCTGACCGAACCCCTTCCGGTACAAGACCTCCCCTTCCCGGACGACAAGCACCGCAGCACCGGGCGAGTCGGAGCTGTCGAAGTCGGCGAAGATCTCGTCGACTCGAGCGTCTAGAGGACCGTCAGCCTGCTGTGCAACCACGAATTGAATAGGCCAGGCCAGCAAAACCAATATCAGTGCAAAGTAAAATTTTGGTTCTTCTTTAATCATCTTAGCCTCCAGTTTGAATTGACATTTTTTTCTATGCTAGGTCCGTTTACGGCTGCGGACGTTAGAAAACGTGGCCTTCTCCATTATTGCGCGACGCGCGGCATTAAGCTTTATTCAAGCTCTCCCCGAACATTGTTGCATCGGCACTCTAATTCGCAGCTAAGTATTCAATAATTTCCTTGTTGATAAAGTGAACAGCTAAGCCAGGTGCGGGACCGCTTTCTAGAAATTCGCTGTAGGCGTTTGCCCAATATCTCTTTTCATCTTCGGGCATATTAGTAAAGTTCGAAAGCAAGGAGAGCTGGATTGTCGCAAAAGAGCGGGACTGGGCTGGCATATTGTCCTTTGCATAGGAAAGCAACACCCGCATCTCTTCAAAATTCTGCTCCGTGGCGAGCTTCGTAGCGAACAGACTATAGGCGCTGACGCTTCGCATAGGAGAGTTTGTTACGCAGCTCGTCCTGTCTAGCCAACCGTCCATGAATTCATGAAACTCAGTGAGGGTCGTGGCGGTTATGGTTGATACAGGAACGAAGATATCATCGGTGTTAAAAATTCTATCCCAGCCGTAAAGAAACGACAGCGTGCGATTATGACCGTGGTCGGTTTCCATGTTTCGCTGGTGATGGGTGATTAGTGGAATTTCTAGGCCGGCCAACAGTCGCTCATAATTTCGAGTACCTACAGAAATTGAAGGCTCGTCTTCACCTGCAGACAATATCAAGCACTTCCCAGCGAACTGCTCTCGGTGTTGAGACGCAGCGATGGTAATGCCCTCATAGTAATTATATCGATACCACAACGATGGACTGCCCGCGATGTAGGAATCGAACAGTTGTGGCTCCGTCATCAGGGTTTGCAGTGTAAATATCCCGCCAAGGCTGTAGCCGAATAGTACCTTGTGAAAGAAGGGGCCGTAGTTCTCTTCGGCATAGGGAATCAGGCTATCTTTAATGAAACGGATCATGGCGTCGGAGTCAGGATCCGTTATCTGCCCGTCCTCCCATTCGGGAGAGCCTTCGACTGCGTCAACGGGCGTAGGTGGCACGAGGTCTCGAATGCGGTCAGCCATGGGGACGCCAATGATCACGGCATCTTCGACCCCGGTAACTAATACTCTAGCGTTGTCATCCATTGCTATCACGAGCACTCGATTGTTTGGAACCAGATTGCGGTTGTAAACAATTGTGATGGGCTGCAGACTACCGTCTCGATCTAGAAAATCGATCTCCTCGACAATCTGCGGCTGGGTCTGCTGTGCCTTATACTGTGCGATGAGATTCGCCTCGATTTGCTGTCGTGCAGCCAGGGTAGAATCTGCATCTGAGGCCAGTACTGGCGATAGGAAAGAGGATACTAAAAAGATTGCAAGGAATTTATTGATGTTCATCGGTCTTCTCCTGGAAGGGTGAATGAGTGGTTATCTGTAGAAGCTGACAATTCAAAACACATAACATTTGTATAAGTGTAGATGCCCGCTTTTCCTACACTTCGCTCCACTTGAGCGTCTGCTTTCGGCCAGTAGCGGACATTACAATCATTTGGATCTAACGTGCCGTTCACTCCCACTAATCCAATTTCTCACCCGGAATATTCTGACCATCTTGATGCAGAGTTACTCTGGTCGCTATTCCATTTTCATCTAATTCGAAAGTCATTTGAGCATCTACCACTTTGAGGAAAAATTCCGTTGCTGATTCGGCAAAGGATTCAATTCTTGGTTGTGCCGTGGCCTGTGTATAGAAGCGGCCATCTTCTACTGTAAATTCGACGACAAATTCAGGCGCCAGTTGATAAGAGCCTACCAATTTTAGTAATTGCTCTTCTGGCAAACTAATTGCAACACGCTCTTTCGGGGGTTCGGCGTCAGCTAGAGGAGACTCGGGGTTCAGAAGGTGATGGCCAATATCATCAGGTGTACTAGTTGAATTAACCATTACTACAACGCCACGTTTGTTTACAGTCGAGAAGCCGGCGAAGCTACGGTATCCTCCTGTACCTCCATTGTGCCAATGATAGGAATTCTCTCCTTCCCCGACAATTATCCAGCCGAGGCCAATTTTTGTATTTCCGGCACCAAAATCCTCTCGTGGTTGATGGGCAAGCTCCATAGCAGGATTTAGAGGAGAGTCGATCAGACTAGGTTTTTGTCGAATTGAGTGATTAACTTGTCAATACCAAACTGTGTATCACCATTTGAATCGCAATCTGAAGAAGCGGCAAAGGTGAGGCCAAGTGGGCAAAAGATCAATAGTAATAAGAAGCTGGATTTGGGCAAGCTCATAATATATTCCTTATCAAAAGGGGGCGAAGTGTTAATTCCTATAGCTCACCGAGGCTAGGCATATAGGTATGTAGTACATCTTGCCATACGGGGCCAGTATTTACGCGGTATCGATTCACAAACATGATTACGGAAATTTCATCTTCAGTGAAGCGAGCAAATTGAGCAACAAATCCCGCCACTTGACCGCTGTGATATTGTCGTTGCAATCCATTGTAAGGATTAAGGAACCAGCCAAAGCCGTACCTGGTTAGATCTCCATTGGGCAGTCGTGTCCGCTCCCACATTTGAGCTTTCGAGTCTGCACTAAGCAGTTCTTCTCCAAAAAGCACTTCGTCCCATTTCATCAGATCATAAACCGAAGACAGAATTCCGCCTGCGCCTAGCGTTGAGGAGGTTTCCGTAGGCCTTCGATTTATTAGTTCTCCACTCTTGTTGACCCAATAGCCAGCAGCTCTGTGTTCAATAATTGCTTCCGGGTCTGCCAATCGTGTTTGCGTCATGCCCACAGGGTCAAATATTCTGGATCTAAGCACCCGGCCTAGAGGTTGACCTTCGACTCGCTCGACGATCATGCTTAATAAAAAGTAACCCGTATTGCTGTAGTACCAGCCTGTGCCAGGAGCAAAGTCCATAGGTCGAGAGTGTGCGATCTGAATTATCTCTTCTGGAGTGACACGTTCACCGTAAATGTCGTAGCTGGCAATCTCTTCGTAATCTGGAATGCCTGAGGTGTGATTCATTAGTTGACGAACGGTAACTCCCAGCCATTCACTGGGGATGTCTGCAATATAATTTTCAATAGCATCATCCAGCTCGAGTTTGTTTTCTTCAACCAACAACATCACTGCCGCTGAAACAAATTGTTTACTAATAGAGCCTATTTCAAAAACGGTATCGTCAGTAACGGGAACCGAAAGCTCGACATTGGCCATGCCGTAAGTTTCCAGATGAATAACCTCACCTCTTGAAACGATTGCTACTAGCGCGCCTGGAATATTATTCGATTCCATATATGTTTCAAGGCGCTCATCTAGACTTGAGAGCTGTTCGTCAGTTGGTTGAATGATTTGGGCGGATACAGTGATGAGCCCAAATGAAAGAACCGCCGTGGTAATCAGCGATTTCAGTATAGGGGAGCGTAAAAATTTCATAGTTCTGTCTTTCCTAATAATTTCTTTTCAAAAATTGAGGTAATCAGCGGCGACTACCTCACACAATTCGTTTGCTAAACATCTGATTTCAATTAAATGCAGGATATCAAATGATACTAACTTTACCTTGCTTGAAACTCTCTACCCGTAATCGCCTGACCGGGAAATACATCTGCAATTGTTTCACCTTCTTCGATTACAGTTGTGCCGGCAACGATGACAAACTGAATACCGTCTGAGTAAGACAGATCGTCTTCGAATGTAGCTGTATCAATTATTCGGTCGGCATCGAATACGGTGATGTCTGCATCATAGCCAACCTGGATTCTACCTTTCTTTGCCATCGCTGGCGCATAGGGCTCCAGTCTTTGGGCAGGCATAAGAGTAATCTTGCGAAGTGCTGAAGTTAAATCCAGCACGCCTCTTTCTCTGACGTAACGTCCCAGTAATCGGCTGAAGGTTCCGGCCGAGCGAGGATGCGCGCCGGGAGAGTAGGGCATGCCGTCGGAGGCAATCATCACATAGGGTTCAGCCACGGCTCGATCTATCCAATCCTGCTGCATCATGTACATAATCACCTGCCCGCCCTCGACTCGATAGCGATCGAATGTTTCCTTGTTCAATCGCTCCCCGGTAGCAACCCATTGTATTTCTCTGTAACCCATACCGAATCGGTCTTGCCAACCCTCGTCAAAAAGGGACGACTGTATGTAACTTGACGCAGCCGTGTACGGATACACTTCTGTGCTTATATCCAAAGATCGAGATCTTGCCCCTGAGATCAGTTGCAGAACCATGTCGATATCGCCACGGGCCATGGAGTTTACATGGACAATATGAAGTGCCGCTCCAGTGCTTGCTGTGTTTGCGATTACTTCCTGCATTGCCAATGCACCGATGCCACCGCCTCGCACATGGGCAAAGATAATTTGTTCCTGCTCCGCGGCAAATTGAAAGACATCTAAAATCTCTCCACCGGTGACGTTAGGCGTGTATCCCGGCATCAGTCCTATGCCAATTCCACCTTCGTCCAATCCGGTCAGCAAATGTTGTCGCATAGCCGGATATTGGTTTTCAGTTAAGGCTGCATAATCGGCATCGCCTAACAGATTAAAACGACCTTCCGCTATATCGCCGTTTGAATAGTGTAATTGCCTGAGTTCGCTTTCTGTTTGCGCACCGACTGTGCTATCCAGAAGAGCCAGTCCTCTACCAATTCGCTGGGAAACTGAAGCGCCAAAGTTGATAGGCGAGCTATTCTTCTTGGTTTCCAACCATTCCTTTAATCCCACATAACCTGATTCCAACTCTAGGGCTGTGGTAACACCATCGTGTGCCTGAAAGTAATTGGAAGTCTGGGACTGCCCATGGGCATGCATATCTATAAAACCGGGAGAGACGACTAAGTTGCTCGCGTCGATCAACTGTCCGCCGTCGCTTAAGCTGTCCAATAAAGGTGTGGTCGAGACTGCTGTAATCACTCCGTCTTTTACGCCAACGTGTCTCACCCCATCTAATTCCGTTTCCGGATCTATCACGCGGCCATTGGCAATGACTAGATCAAATTCTTGAGAGCGTTCTGCTGCCAAGGAACTAGCAGAAAAATTTAGGATGACAAGTGGAAAGAGGAGGGTGGTAATGTTTAGAGAATAATTTAGAATTTTCATTTTTATTGGTCTCCGAATGTTGAGTACAACGCTGAGCTAGTGTAACAAGATAGATTCAAATTGGCAGAAATCGGTCTGGGGCAGGTGTTAATAGCGGTCTTAGCGTTAAGCTCGGTTTTTATCGCTATTTCTGCTCATAGGCGGGTCGGCTATCTGACATGATTAAATTCAGTTTATGCTGCGCTTGTTTCGGTTCGGCCAAGTCCTGCTCTTCCAACATCTCGCCGCGGGCGTTGGCAGGAAAGATTTGATTTGCTTACTCACCTTTCACGTAACGGTTCATCCAGGAATTCATTTCCCACAAGGTGTGCATGACCGATTCTCTCGCGCGATAGCCATGACTCTCATTCGGCAACATCACCAGTCTGGTTTTTGCACCGTGACCTTTTAGTGCGTTATAGAAACGTTCACTCTGTAATGGGAAGGTACCTGAATTGTTATCCGCCTCACCGTGGATCATCAGAATCGGCTCGCTAATCATGTCAGCATGCATAAAGGGTGACATCTGATAATAGATATCCGGCGCCTCCCAGTAAGTGCGCTCTTCAGCCTGAAATCCAAAGGGTGTCAGGGTACGATTGTAGGCGCCGCTTCTGGCTATACCGGCAATGAACAGATCTGAATGAGCTAGCAAATTAGCGGTCATGAACGCTCCGTAGGAATGTCCACCCACTGCGATTCGGTCTCGCTCAGCAACGCCTCGTCGCACTACCTCATCAACTGCAGCTGCAGCACTGGAGACAAGTTGTTCGACGAAGACATCGTTCGGCTCCACCTCCCCTTCGCCGATGATCGGCATCGTCGGGCCATCAAAAATAGCGTAACCGCTGGCTAGAAATGGCAGTGGGCCATTCACACTGATAGCATTAAAACGGTAGGGAGAACCCTGCATTTGTCCGGCCGAGTCGGCGTCTTTGTACTCTCTGGGATAGGCCCACATCAACATTGGAAACGGGCCGTCTTCAGGGGTGGCTCCGGGCGGCAAATACAAAGTGGCTGTTAGCATCACTCCATCGTCGCGCTGGTAACGAACCACTTCTTTATAGACATTAGCCAATTGCGGATACGGATGGGGGAAACTGGTTAATGCCGTTAACTGACCCGACATTCCATTATCCAAACGAAAATAGTTACCTGGTTCGGTGGGTGATTCACGTCTAATCAAAAGTGAATCGTGGCCATCATCCAGAAAGGATATAAAACTGGAATAATTCGGCGCTTCTGATTGCCACAGACGCTCGCTGCTCTTGCTATCCAAATTGAGCCTATCGAGGAACGGCTTGTCTCCCTCCGGCGAAGCACCCTGACCCGTCAAGTAAATCGATTCGCCGTCTTCACTTAATAACAAACTGTATTTGCCAAACTCATTCTGTGCTTGTAGTGGTGTGCCCGGATCGCTGTAGCGATCTTCCGCAGATCGATCAAACAATAGCTGCGCTGCCACGCCAGATTCATCTGGTGCAATCATCCAAGTACGTGTGCGTCTGTTTGACCACCAGTTTTCGCTAATCAGCGCCAAACCGGAATTGCCCCAGCGTGCTCCGTTAAATCTGGTGCCCAAGGCAATAAGCTGTGTTGGCTCTGCAGTAAATGGTGCCGACAGGGACAAAACCACATCTCTGATTTCTACATCGGCTCGGGGGTCGCCTCCGTCTCTGGCTTCAACCCAATACACCGTGGCATCGGTGTCGGTGCGCCAGGCAACGGATCTTGGCCCGATGGGAACTGCCCCTCTACCTATAGGTACCTCTTCAGCCAGGGGTAGATCAGCAATCAGTTTCACCACATCTCCCTGTGTATTCCATACTTCGATACGCCTAGGAAATCTATAGTTTGGAACCAGATAGGAAAACGGGCGATGCATTGCTTCCACCAGAATGTAATTCTGATCGGGTGCAATACTGGCTTGTCGAATCAAATCAGGTTCTCCGACTGCCTCGCTAGATCCATCCACAGAGACAATTAGTAATTGGCTGCTGCCATAATATTCAAAAAGATTTTCATCGTGAGAATCTCCCATCAAGTCTTGATATGTTCGTGCCGCGGCAGGTCTGCCACTCGATTCCTGAATAATCGGACCAAGGGGTACTTGAGGCTTTACCGGGGCCTCTGTCCGATTTCCCTGTACAGTTTTAACTAACAATCGTTCGCTGTCGGAGAACCAGCTAAAAGCTTGCCCAAAAATACCATTCAATTCGGCATCCACTAACTTGCGGGCCTCTGCTGTAGCAGTATCAGCTATCCACAGCTCAATGTGGCTATCGCGATCCAAAACGAAGGCGATATGCTCACCATCAGGAGACCAGGAAACTGATCCGATGCGAGGGTTAGCCGGCAATCCGCTGATTGTTCTGGTGCCTGAATTACTCAGGTCTTGCAGCTGCAGCCTATTGAAATAGGATGCTCTGCTCGTTCCGTTATTAGCAGGGTTTATTCGCATACCCGCAATTCGTAATTCCGCTTGAGATAGCTCGGCAATGGTAGGCAAACCAGACCGGCCCATCAGCAACATCCAGTTCTTATCCGGTGAAACTGAAACAGACGGAGTTGGATCGGCATCGACGATATCGGCGATATCAAGAGGAGGTGTGCGGTAATCCTGATCTGTGCTCTGGGCGTTAACCAAGAATGGCAAACAACTGAGAGCAGCAATAAGTAGAATTCTCGTTCTTGAAACGACGCGATGTATGGTTTTCATGGGGATTCCCTCTCGGAATTGAGCCTCTGGTGGCGCTCTTAATGACGTTGTTATTATCTTAAACAGCCAGACCCATCTAAATTGCAGGCGGCCTGACAGAGTAATGGCTATTAGAGGTGTAAGTCCAGCCTATCATGTGCCTATATGGCTATTGTTGCTGTTGGATGACTATGCCAGCGAGACTTTGCGAATCGGGCTGAAGCTCATCATCTCCGGCCGGTATTCTGCTAACTGAAAGCATGTAGGCGATGATATCGGCGTATGAGTGTAGTTATCATAAACACCCTTTCTTTTTCGGCAACATTACACGGAACATCTACCGGTCGCAATTATGCCGATCGCCAGCTTGGAAATCATTGCGCATCACCTCTAATCCAATTGCGGTTCTGCGAACTACCGACTGTCAGAGTCTATTATGGGCAGTTCTAAGGACAACAAAATGAAAAAATGTGAAGGGAAAACAAGATTATACGAGGTTATTGTAGTGTCTGCTATGGGTCGGAAGCTGCCTATCAGCGCCATACCCTCTGGGTCTCACCATAATGTCTGCTATGGGTTCAATAGCAGACCCTCAGTTATTACTGACATTCACTCTAGCGACAGGCAGCTTCCGGCCAGAAGCGGACATCTTCAATTGTTATGGTGGAGCAGAGGACTGAAAATCCTCGTGTCGGTGGTTCGATTCCGCCCCTGGGCACCATTTGTTTTCATAGTTCAATGCCCCCTTCAATTCAACCTTACCCTGCAACAGAACCACTGTGGTTAGATTGACTCGCACATCCTTGTGCAGGGGCTTCGCCCAGCCTGCGGCTGTCCTAATTTGCTGACCGCCAGGGATGGCGGGAATGCCGGTTTTAGCTATGGGGTCAAGTCTTGAATGTTGCGCAACTCTTTAGACTCAACTGTCAGACGCTAAATCGCAAGACTTGACCCCAAGTGTCCTTTGATTCCTTTGACGACAAATCAGAAACTTAACTTCACCCCACCATTAATTACAAAGCCGTCCAGCGGTGCGTAAATATCCACAAATTCAGGATCGTATATCGGGCCCGTATAGATTGGGCCGTCTCGGGTCTGGCGCGTGTCCCCAAAGTTCTCGAAATTGAGAAACACTGAAAAGTCTTCACTGAAAATCTTTTCCATCATTAGTCCAAATATCCAATAGTCAGGGCTCTTAGCACCAGATTCCAAGGCCTGTTGACTGTAGTAGTATGCTTCTAGGCCTATACGGATATCGTCTTCTCGTTCATAGACAAACACCATATTTACGCGGTCCTCAGGAATCAACACAGCCTCACGGGTCTCATTCTTCCCATGCTCATTTACATCCGCATGGGTGTAGCCGAGAAAATATTTAAAGTCATTCCAACGCCACACCGCATTCATCTCGACACCGCGCGTATCGATATAGGGAACTGGCTGTTGGTAGGCATACGTCTGGTCGCCCTGGGGAACAAGCATCAACGGGTCGTCCACACGCGTATAGAACAACAGCAGATTCAGATCGAAAGTGAGTGAGCCATTCAATTGCCATGAACGATTCACATCGGCATTTATTCCGGCGGAACGTTCAGCCTCGAGAGCATCGGTTTGCAGTGCTTCCAGGCCCTGAAACTGGATACGCTCGGCCTCTTCAGAAAATGGTGTAGGCAGTTTGTAGCCTAGACCACCACCGAAGCGGATACTGGTTTCTTCGAAGCCGGTATAGAGCAAAGAAAGACGAGGCAGGATGAACTCGCCATAGTCGTTGTCGTAATCCACGCGCAGGCCAGCTTCAAGGGTCCAAGAATCTGAAATAGAGCTTGTGCCTTGCGCGAATGCTCCCACGGTTTGTAGGTCATAGTCGATCTGCATCGACGGCGCCCCAGAGTCTTGATCAAAATCCTCGGTCCACAAATTTAGTCCAACAACCCAATCCAGGGAGTTCGAACTGCCGAGCAAATGCGCTTCGGAGAAACTGGAAAGCTGCGTGCCGCTAAATTCAAAATCCGGCACCAACAATTCACGTTCGAAGCGACTGAAACTGTTGCGGATCACTAACTCATTGCCGGAATCATACATCTTTGAATATTCCAGCTGGCTTGAAACGCGAAGTGTGGCGCTGTCCTCATAGTAAGCCCGGCGCGACCGATCTCCGGAGATGTAATCCATGTCACCGCCCAGCCTATCTTCCTTGACCACGCTCAGGCCCAGCATCAGTTCGCTCTCGTCGCCGTAGACAAACAGTTTGGGATTCAGCGTCCAGCGCTCAAACTCCGGAATCGCACTTAGATTGATATCGGCGGGGTCATAAGCCTCACTGGCATTATAAGAAGCAAACAGCGTGGTTCCAACAGACTCATTGCTCGCACTGTAGAAAGTACTGACATCAATCCCTTTAGCCGAGGTTGCATTAAGAAGCACAGACAGCTCCGGCTCCTCACTTGGTCTGCGGGTAATGAGATTGACTAGGCCGGCGATTGACCCGCCGCCATAGAGGGTGGAATTAGCGCCCTTTATCACCTCCACTTGGCGCAGATCTAGTGGTGATATCTGTAACAAGCTGAGGCCACCGGAAAATCCACTATAAAGAGGCATACCATCGCGTAGCAATTGCGTGTACTTGCCATCCAGGCCTTGCATTCGAATTGTGGAGTTGAAGCTCGTTGCCGAAGTCTGTTGAACGTAGATGCCCGTGCTCTCATTGAGCAGCATCCGAATATCGCCAGGTTTCATATTGGCTTTTTCGTTGAGTTCCTCACTTCCAAGAACTTCCACCCGGATAGGTGATGCCTCGAAACTGCGCCTGCTGCGAGTGGAAGTAACCAGAATCTCTTCCACCTCTTCAGATTGAGCTATTGCCCTGTCTGGAACAACGCACACGAAAGCTACGGCTAACACAAGGAGAGGAAGGAATGTAATTCGAGATAAATTAGAGTTGTTCATAGAATCCAAAAGTCAGGTTGACTGCCAATCAACTCGCTTTTATCCGCGGAGTCCTACTAACAGGTACAGGTACAGGTACATTGAGGTGATGGATTCTACCAAAATTATTGGAAAGAACTGGAATCTATTGCGAGCAGCTGAACAGAAATGGACTTTGTTTCGATTAGAAGTTTTAATAAATGGGGTCAGAGTAAAAATACAGTGGTTTTGGCCAAAATTGCTGACAATCCATAGCACACTTCTTAGCACACCCTGTTTTCGACCTTTTAACTCATTGATTCAATTAAGGAATCCGTCAGCACTTCTACTGAAAATCCTCGTGTCGGTGGTTCGATTCCGCCCCTGGGCACCATCATATCAAGCACTTACAAAATACCTGAATGTGAACTCCCTCTCATGTAGCCACTATGTAGCCATCTGACGAGCCTTTTTGTACCTTCTTCGGGCTTTGCAAAAAATACCAGCAACAACGAAGTTTCCCCGGCGTTTCATATACTTCATTCTCCAGACCCCACCCCCTGTTTATATAGACCGCCCAATCAGCGCACCCACCCCCGGGGTACACCCCCTTTACACAAGTTGGTTCCATCGC
>Ga0208879_1003858_pt1 | contig 11989 bp, 12 predicted proteins | sample Knorr_S15_td_Bot_FD_185605 | JGI IMG/M metagenome (GOLD analysis project Ga0208879, IMG submission 185605) | Marine microbial communities from Southern Atlantic Ocean transect - Knorr_S15_td_Bottom_ad_5009_LV_A (SPAdes) (version 2) | ecosystem: Environmental > Aquatic > Marine > Oceanic | place...
TGTGTAAACAGCCCGCAATTCTTGCTCCCGCAAGTGGTTTGCTATCGCCATATTCTTCTCTAATTGACATCAATCCTGGCATTTCTGCCTCTGCCAATGTCATCTCTTTTCTACCCCATTCTGCTAAGGATATGTCTTTTACTTTATAATTCATAGTTTCCGTTTTTACTTCCATTATTTGTTTTTTAAAGGAGTGCAAAGATAAGTATAATTGCTTAAATTCTATTATTTTCGCACATTAAGAGTTTAGCAATGGGAATCATCAAAAAAATAGAAGAAAACAATTGCATTATCTCCCTTTGGGAAATTAATGAAACCTTAGATGCGTTGATGCAATTATCTGCAAATAGAAAAATTCCTGATTTTATCAATGAAAAAAGAAAAAAAGAACATTTAACAAGTCGACTATTGCTCAATAAAATTAGCCCAAATACTACAATTTCCTACAATGAATTTGGTGCTCCAATTTTAGATAATAATTTACATATCTCTATTTCTCATTCCAAGAATTTTGTTGCCATTATTATTAGCGAGCAACAAGTTGGAATGGATATTGAAGCAATTTCAGAAAAAGCACTAAGACTTGCTCCAAAATTTGTTTCAGAAAAAACCCGAACAACCTTAAACAAGGAAAAAGCAACTTTAATTTGGTGCCTAAAAGAGGCTGTTTTCAAATGGCATCAAAAAGGGAAAGTTGATTTTATTAAAGACATAATTATCCCTCCGTTTATAGCAGAAGAAAAAGGGCAAATAAAAGCCCAGTTCAAAAAAAAGGAGTTAATCTTAAACTATCAAAAAATTAATACTCACTATTTAGCGTATGTTTGCAACTGAAATAGACAACAGATATTAGACATTAGTATTTAGACAAAGGTCTTACCTCTAAAATCTCAGTACTAAAATCTAAATGAATGAATATCTACAACCACATATTAGCAAGCAAAAAGGAAGGAAAGAAATTATTTGCCTTACTTATTGATCCTGACAAACAAGACAAATCAGCACTAATTAGCGTTATTGAAAAAGCAAAATCTGCAAAGGCAGATTTCTTTTTTGTAGGTGGAAGTTTACTTACAAATGATAGTTTAGATTCTTGCCTTTCAACATTAAAAGAACATGCTGATATTCCAATCGTTCTTTTCCCTGGAAATGCCATGCAAGTAAACGATAAAGCAGATGGAATTCTATTCCTTTCGTTAATTTCAGGAAGAAATGCTGAAATGCTTATTGGGAAACAAGTCATAACCGCTCCTATTTTAAAGCAATCCTCATTGGAAGTTTTACCAACCGGTTATATGCTAATTGATAGCGGAAACCCAACTACTGTTTCTTATATGAGCAATACCACCCCAATCCCAAATGATAAAAATGCAGTAGCTGCTTGCACGGCAATGGCTGGGGAAATGCTCGGACTAAAACTCATTTTTATGGATGGGGGAAGTGGAGCGGAAAACCCAATATCCGAACAAATGATTGCAGCAGTTAGGCAAGCGGTAGATTGCCCTATAATAATTGGTGGCGGGATAAGCAGTGGAGACAAAGCAATAATAAATTGCAAGGCAGGAACCGATATTATTGTTGTCGGGAATGCCATTGAAAAGGACGAAAATTTAATTACTGAAATTGCTAATGCCGTCCATAATTGCTAATGGACTGTTCAGTTGAAATATCCATGTATCCATTAAAAGAAGAGTTCAAACCCTCAATTATTTCTTTTATTAAAAACTTGCGGAAACACCCCTTTATAAAAGTAGACACCAATGGCATGAGTACCCAAGTTTTTGGTAATTATAAAAGAGTAATGCAGGCTATAAATACTGAAATGGAAAATACTTTTTTGAATGAAAATTCTGTTGTATTTACGATCAAAGTTATCAATTCTGATTTAGAAGAAAAACCAAGTTTCTAAAAAGTGAACGAATTTTTACAATTTATTACACAACTTGATTTCAACTGGAGCATCATTGAAAGTATTGCAGTATTTTTCAGTATCATTTATGTAATACTAGCCGCCAAAGAAAGTATTTGGTGTTGGGGAGCGGCAGCAATTAGTGTTATTCTTTATATTTATATTTGTTTTTTTGCGCAACTCTACCCAGAAACAGGACTACAAGTTTTCTATTTATTTATGGCTTTTTACGGCTTTTATCATTGGAATAAAAAAGAGCAAAAATTACAAATAAGTGAGTGGAGTATTAGCAAGCATCTTTTCATTGTAGCATTAGGCGCGATTTTAACCTTTTTAATGGGCTTCTATTTTGCTACTTACACTGGTTCTAAAATGCCAATTGTTGATTCTTTTACTACCGTATTTTCTATTTTTGCTACTTATATGGTTGCTAAAAAAATATTGGGCAATTGGCTGTATTGGATTGTAATTGATATGGTTTCAATTTACCTCTATTTTAGCAGGGATTTACACCTTACTGCTTTGCTATTTATCGCCTACACTATCATTGCCATTTTTGGCTATTTTAACTGGCTTAAAAAGATGCAAAAAGATGCTTAAAATTATTGTAACAGGTGCTGAAAGCAGTGGAAAAACTACTTTATGCAAAGCACTATCAACACATTTCGAAATTCCATTTACGGAAGAATACGCTAGAGAATACCTGAATAATCTAGAAAGCGATTACACACAATCCCATTTATTAGAAATTGCAAAGAGACAACTACTTTCAGAACACAATGCACAAATACTAGACACTGATTTAATCACAATTAAAATATGGAGTGAGTATAAATACGGTGGTTGCGACAATTGGATTTTGGAGCAAATTGAACAACAAAAATCAGAAAGACGTTTTTATCTTTTATGCAAGCCCGACATCCCTTGGGAAGCAGATAAACAAAGAGAAAACCCAAATGATAGAGCCGAACTTTTTGAGATTTACAAAACTGAATTAGAAAGTTTAGGACACACCTATTTTGTTGTGGAAGGGAAAGATAGAGTTGAGAAAAGTATTTCAAAAATCTCAAATCTAATATCTTAAATCTCAAATCTATTTATACTTTTGCCTCATCTTAAAAGGGGTGCCGAAAGGCTGAGATTATACCCATTGAACCTGTCAGGGTAATTCCTGGAAGGGAAATGAGTCAACATTAAATAAAACAGATAATAACCCCATTTTATCTGGATGTTAACTAAATAAATTAAAAAAATGTTTAACAAAAAAAAGAGCATGGCTGTACTGCTTGCAATCCCATTTATTGGTTTTGCCCAACAGCCCACCGACACCATTAGTATGCAAAAAGTGTTGGATGAAGTAAATGTAAATGCACTAAGAGCGAACGAAAAAACGCCTGTTGCTTTTACCAACATTGGTAAAGCCGAAATTGAAAAAGGAAACTTAGGTCAAGATTTGCCTTATATAATTTCCCTTACTCCCTCAGTAGTTACCACTTCTGATGCTGGTGCAGGAATAGGTTATACCGGTTTTCGTATAAGGGGTTCGGATCCAACAAGAATCAATGTAACGGTAAACGGAATTCCGCTTAATGATTCGGAAAGCCAAGGTGTTTGGTGGGTAAATATGCCGGATTTTGCATCCTCAATTGGAAGCATTCAAATTCAAAGAGGGGTAGGCACCTCAACCAATGGAGCTTCTGCTTTTGGAGCGTCTGTCAATCTGAAAACCACAGGGCTCAATAAGAAAGCTTATGCCAGAACCAATAATACTATTGGCTCTTACAATACCTTGAAAAACAATGTAGAATTTGGCACAGGACTTATGAGAGGAAAATTTGCTTTTGATGGTCGACTTTCTCAAATCTCTTCTGATGGATACATGGATAGAGCCACTTCCAATTTAAAATCTTTTTACCTTTCGGCTGGCTATTTTGGAAAAAATGAAATGCTAAAAGCCATCATCTTTTCTGGGCACGAGCGCACTTATCAAGCATGGTATGGGGTCCCACTGAATTATTTGGATTCTGCAAGAACTTACAACCCTTACACTTATGACAATGAAGTGGATAATTACGGACAAACCCACTACCAACTGCATTATAGCAAAAAGGTAAAAGAGAATACTAATGTAAATATTTCAGCACATTACACACATGGTGAGGGCTATTATGAACAATTTAAATCAGGAGAAGATTTAGCCGACTATGGTTTAGAAAATATCATCATTGGAAATGACACCATTTCTTCCACCGATTTGATTAGAAGAAAATGGCTTAATAATGATTTTGGGGGAGTGGTGTTTTCTTTAAATCACAAAATGGAAAAACTAAACTTAACTTTTGGTGGGGCAAGCAACCGATATTCCGGACAACATTACGGCAATATCATTTGGGCTGAATATGCATCTGATGGAAATTACGAGCATGAATACTATAAAAACATTGCTACCAAATTTGATCATAATCTGTATTTAAAAGCCGATTACTCTCTTAGTGCTAATACCAATTTGTATGCTGATTTGCAGAAAAGAAAAGTGGAGTATCAATTCATGGGAAATGATGAAGATGGAAATGCTACTGAGCAAATTGTAAATTTGGATTTCTTTAATCCAAAAGTTGGAATTCATCATAGTTTGAATGCTAATCAAGCCCTTTACGCCTCTTTTGCAGTGGCTAATAGGGAGCCAAACAGAAATGATTTTGTGGAAAGCACTCCTAAATATCGACCTTTGCATGAAACACTTTATGATGTAGAAATAGGCTATAAATTTTTAGGAAACTGGATTTCATTTGGAGCAAATGTTTACCTGATGCAATATGAAAACCAGTTAGCACCAACCGGAAAAATTAATGATGTGGGGGCTTATACCAGAACAAATATTGAAGAATCTTTCCGTAGGGGTGTGGAATTTGAAGGAACATTAAGATTAGGAGATAAATTACATTGGGCTGGAAACATGACTTTAAGCCAAAACAAAATTGCTTCTTTCACTGAGTATATTGACAATTGGGATACATGGGGACAGGAAAAAGTAGAACACGAAAATACCGATTTGGCTTTTTCACCATCCGTAATTTGGGCTTCTCAGTTTAATTTAAAAATGTCCGAAAGAATGGATATTGATTTTATTTCCAAATATGTTGGAGAGCAATTTATCGACAACACCTCATCTGATGATAGAAAGCTGAACGATTATCTGACTAATAATTTGAGGGTTACTTACAATATTAAAAATACTTGGTTTGATATTGCAAAACTAACTTTGCAAGTAAACAACTTGCTCAGCAATGAATATGTAAGCAATGCCTGGGTATATCGTTTTATTTATGAGCAAGAAGATCCGAGAGCTTGGGATCCTTATGCAAATAAAGATTCCGAAAAAGGATACAATCAGGCTGCTTATTTTCCAGAAGCTACACGCAACTATTTAGTTGGGCTAACACTCGGGTTTTAGAAAATAGATCTTAGTTTTTAGATAATTAGACAAAAGCCCGCCTTGGCGGGCTTTTTTTATGCTAATGAGCAGATTTTCTGCAAAAGAATTTCGGCTAGCTTTACTTTACTTTCTTTTGTCCAACCAGCAATATGTGGGGATAGAATTGTTTTTTCAGAAGTTATCAAATATTGAAATTCTTCTGGTAAATTTTTCGTTTCTAACTTTTCAAAAGAAGTTTTCTCAAATTCCAAAACATCCAAGCAAGCCCCTAAAACTTTTCCTTTTCCCATAGCGGAAACCAAATCCTTAGTATGCACACATTTTCCTCTTGCCGTATTAATAATGTAAATCGGTTTTTCAAATTGATGGATGAAATTTTCATCTACCAAATAAGTCGTTTCAACCGTTAGCGGAATGTGCAAAGAAAGCACATCTGCTTTTTGAAATATTTCTTGCATGCTGGATTGATATTTGTATTTTTCAAGGTATTTATCATAAGCCAAAATACGAACACCAAAACCACTTAAAACCTCAGCAAAAGCCGAGCCATTATATCCATAGCCGATAATTCCAATTGTTTTTCCAGCAAGCTCAACCCCTGTATTTCCTTCTCTTTCCCAAATTCCATTTCTAACTTCTTTGTCAGATTTATTTAAATTATTAAAAAGTGAAAGCAGCATTCCAAGAGTATGTTCTGCTACTGCTTGCCGGTTTCCCTCAGCTGCATTAAAACACTTTATATTTTTACTTTTTGCATATTCCTCATCAATATTTTCAAGCCCACTGCCAGCTCTTGCTATAAATTTTAAGTTATGGCATTTACTTAAAAAATCTTCATCCATTTTTATTCTAGAACGCAAAACTATTCCCTCATAATTTTCTATAATAGCTAAAATCTCTTCTCTTGTTTTATCATAAGCTTCCTCACAAATATGATTTTGTTTTTCTAACTCCTCTTTAAGAAGCAGATGAATAGTATCGATAAAAAGAATTTTCATTTTAGATAGTTATTAGTTTTGATTATTTACTAAAAATGAATTGTTACATTGTTACATTGCTACATTGGTCCAATTATTACATTAAAAAATGATTTTTACAAAATCATTTGTCCAATCCAGAAATAAATAAACAGCCCCAATACATCATTAATAGTAGTGATAAATGGACCAGTTGCCAAGGCTGGATCAATCTTGTATTTTTCTAAAGTAAGGGGAACAAAAGTGCCAAAAAGTGCGGCAAAAACAATTACCACCAAAAGGGAAATACTAACAGTTAAGCTAAGTGCCATACCGTAGCCCAAAGAAAAAGCTGCCCCTAAAATAATGATAGAACAAATAATCCCATTGAGTAATCCCACACCCAATTCTTTAATGAGTTTGCTGAAAATACTATCTAACTTTAAAGAATCGTTAGCTAAACCTTGCACTACTATTGCTGCTGATTGCACCCCCACATTGCCTCCCATTGCCGCAATTAGCGGAATAAAAAATGCCATCTCAAAATTTTCCCTTATATCAAAAATACCAATGACTTTTGCGCCAAGCAAACCGCCAACAATTCCAATAAGTAACCAAGGCAAACGTGCCCTTGTATGTGCCCAAACACTGTCGCTACTTTCCACATCTTCTGATATACCAGAAGCCATTTGGTAATCTTTCTCTGCTTCCTCTTTTACCACATCCATTATATCATCAATAGTAATTCTTCCAATCAAACGGTTCATATCATCCACAACCGGCAATACAATCAAATCGTATTTGTTCATGATATTCGCCACATCCTCATCATCCTCTGTGGCTTTTACAGAAATAATTTCGGTTTTAATAATTTCTTTTATTGGGGTATTGGTTTCTGTAAGCAGTAATCCACTAAGTGACATAAAACCAAGCAAAACATCATCATTATCCACCACATAAATGGTGTGTACTTGCTTTACATGCACAGCTTGTTTACGCATTTCTCTAAGGCATTGCAAAGTGTTCCAATTTTCATTTACCTTGATGAGTTCCTTTGCCATTAGCCCACCGGCTGTATCTTCTGGATAAGTAAGTAAATCGGAAATATCACTTGCATGATCCTTATCTTCAATAAGTGATAAAACTTCTTCTTGTTTTTCTTCTGAAAGCTCACCAATTACATCTGCTGCATCATCCGTTTCTAAATTATCGATTACTTCCTCTGCAATTTCTTTTGCAGTTAAATCAGCCAATAAGTCTTCCCTTAAATCGTCATCCAGCTCTACAAGAATTTCTGCCGATTTTTCCTCTGCAATAAATTGATATAAAAATTGGGCGTCAGTGGTAGAAAGTTCTTCCAGTATTTCAGCAATATCAGCAACATGCAAATCGTCTATCAAATCCTGCAATTTTGCAGTATCCTTCCGCCCAATTTGCACCCTTATTTCATGTATAAGCTGGGCTGTTATTTCTCTTTGTTCTGACATAGCTTAGTGATTGTTATAAAATCCTCTACCGACAACTCCTCTGCTCTTTTTCGCAATAAATCGGTGTGGGATAATTCACTTTCCAAAGAAAAGGATTTTAATGCATTTCGCAAAGTTTTACGCCTCTGATTAAAACCTACCTTTACAATTTGCTTGAATAATTTCTCATCACAAGGCAATTGTTTCACTTTATTTCTGGATAGTTTTATTACGCCAGATTTTACTTTTGGAGGGGGAGAGAATACATCTTCATTCACTGTAAAGCAGTATTCAATATCATAATATGCCTGTAACAAAACGCTCAATATTCCTCTTTGTTTTCCTTTTTTCGCTACAATTCTTTCGGCTACTTCTTTCTGAAACATCCCAATAACTTCTGAAATAAGATCTTTGTTTTCGAAAACAACAAAAAGTATTTGAGAGGAAATATTGTAAGGGAAATTACCAATAAGTGCAAATTGCTCACCAATTTCTTCTGGCAAATTCAACTTTAAAAAATCAGCTTCTATAATTTGTTTTTCTAATTGCGGATAATGAAGCATGAGATACAAAATAGATTCTTTGTCAATTTCTACTAATTTCAAATCTATATTTTTTAAGATAAGAAACTTTGTAAGCACACCCATTCCAGGACCAACTTCCACTACTTTTTTAGCATCCTTTGATAATAAGTCGGTAATGGCTTTTGCTATTGCCTCATCATTCAAAAAATGTTGCCCCAAATATTTTTTTGCCCTTACCTTATTCATGGCTGTAAACAACTTCTAAAAGGGTGCGGAAGGCAGCAAATTTTCCTGCAAACTTTTTACTGTGTTCTGTTTGAAGTTTTGTGGCAAATTGTTCGCTATACTGCTCATAAGTTTTCATATCCTTACAAGAATATTGAATGGCATAAGTATGGCCGCCCATCTCCTCTGCTAAAACCCTGCTTATTTTACAATCTAAAAACATACCCGTATTCATTACATCCGGAATGTGAGTGCTTTTCATCCAATCAATCCAAGTTTTTTCCATTTCCTTATCAATGCTAATAGTTACATTATAAATTATCATAGTGTTTGCTTTTCTTCCAGATTATCCCCTCTTAATTTTCTGAACCTTTTTCGCGCCTCAGCAGTGTAAATACTCCCTTTATATTCTAATAATATTTTCTCATAAAGCGCTTTTGCTTTCTCCATATTTTTCAATTTTTTCTGATAAATATCCGCCAAAGTAAAAATGGCATCATCCGCCAAAATATCATAAAAGAAGTCTGTTTCTATTTTTTCAAGCATTGCTACTGCTTTTTGAATTTCACTGTTTTTTAGATAAATTTTCGATTTTTTAAATAGGATTTCATCTGTTAAGGAATGTCCTTTATAAATATCTAAAATGCTGTCAAGCGTAATTATACTTTCTGAAAATCTGTTCTGAAAAAATAGCAAATCGGCTCTTGCGTAAATTTGCATGGGAATTTCAGAAGTATCCAAACCCAAATTATCGGTAATAAGCAAGGAAAGATGCATGGCATCATTGGCAATTAGCTTGGAAGTAGATGCTTTTAGCACATCCAATTGTGCCTGTGCCCATTCAAAATCCCCTTGAAAATAGGCGATTTTTGCCCTGCGCAATTTTGCCTCATGCCCCAAAGGATTTTCCTTAAAACTTTTTTCTACTTGGGAATAATACAAAATGGCAGTCCATACTTTATTAGTTAGTAGCATAATATCGGCATATTCCAATTTGCACTCTGCCAAATCAGATTTCCTCAGCTGAGGAATTAGCATTGCCTCATCTAAAATAGTGGCAGCAGATGATAAATTATGCTGGTAAAAAGCTTTGAAATGGGCATAGTTGGAAAGCATTAAAATGGTGTTTCTGTTTTTTCCCAGTTTTGCAATTATCTCCAAATAAAGTTTATCGAGTTTTTCCAAATCTGTTTGCTCCCCTGCTTTTTCGATCATCAAATTGTAAGCGTATAATTTATTGATATGCGCATCAATAAAAAAGGAATTTTCTTCTCCTTTTTTTATAATATAATCAAAAGCGTCAATGGCTAAATTATAATAGGAATTATCTAAAAAAATATCTGCCAAATCAAAAATTCTTTCCCCATTCTCCCTCAAGCGTTTGTCAATGGCTTTGGCTTGCAAAAAGGCAAGCTCAAACTGATGGTTTTGCATAAAAAGCCAAATAAGCATGTCTGAAAAATCAGTGCTTGAATTCTCTTTTTGCACAAATTTTAAAAGTTGTTTTTTAAGAATATTATAATTCTTTGTGCTTTCAATTCCATTATTATTTAGAAATATTTGCAAACTATTTTTTACACTTTGCTTTTGGTTGGGATGATTTTTGATAAGCCGTAAATAGGATGCTACCATATTTTCATTGTCCCCCATTTGTTTGTACACATTTGCAACTTGCAAATCGTAAGGATATGTAGGGTTTACCGCTTTTGCTTTTTGGTAAGTTTCCAATGCTAAATCATACTCTTTACGCAGGATAAATGCATTTCCCAAACTTATCACTTGCCCAACTTGTTTGCTGATATTTTCTATTGCCGAATGGTAAGTTTTTTTAGCTTTTTTCTGCTTTCCATTCTTTTTTTGCAAAAAGCCCAAATCGACTTGGTAATTAAGGCTTTTCGGATATTTTTTCAAAATTTTGGAAGCCAACTTTTCTGCTTCTTTATAGTCCTCAATATTTATTAGGCAAGAAAGGTAAGGGGCGTAATAAGATGGGGAAATGGTTTTTTTATTAAGTTCTTTATATAGCGCTATGGCTTTATCGTACTGCCCATTTTGATAATACTGGTAGGCAAGCTGTGCTTGATTGCTTTGCGAAAAAACAAAAGTAGAAACAAGCATGCATAAAAGCAAAAGTTTTTTCATTACTCAATAATTTCAAAGCCAGTATACTTTTGCAGGGCTTTTGGAATTTTTATCCCACCATCAATTTGGTTGTTTTCAATTAATGAAGCAAATATTCTGGGTAGCGCCAAAGCGCTTCCATTTAGGGTGTGGCAAAGCTGATTTTTTCCATTTTCATCCTTAAATCGTAATTTCAAACGATTGGCCTGATAGCTCTCAAAATTGGAAACAGAACTTACTTCCAGCCATTTATCTTGCCCTGCTGAATAGACCTCAAAATCGAAAGTAAGAGCAGAAGTAAAACTTAAATCACCCCCACAAAGTTGAGAAATTCTATAAGGCAATTGCAAATCATCTAAAATAGAAGCGACATGGCTTACCATCTTATCCAAAGTTTCATAAGATTTTTCAGGATGTTGAATCTGCACAATTTCTACTTTATCAAATTGATGTAAACGATTAAGCCCCCTTACATCTTTACCATAAGAACCTGCCTCCCTCCTAAAACATGGGGTGTAAGCCGTGCATTTAATAGGAAATTCTTTCACAATTACATCTCTAAAAAAATTAGTTACAGGCACCTCAGCAGTAGGTATCAAATACAAATTATCTCCGGTTACATGATACATTTGCCCTTCTTTGTCTGGAAGTTGCCCAGTACCAAAGCCAGAGGATTCATTTACCAAATGAGGTGGTAAATATTCGGTGTATCCTGCATTGGTATTTTTGTCTAAAAAATAAGCAATAAGTGCTCTTTGCAATCGTGCTCCTTTTCCTTTATAAACGGGAAATCCAGCGCCTGTAATTTTATTTCCAAGTTCAAAATCAATCAAATCATAATCGGTAGTTAATTCCCAGTGCGGTTTTGCATTTTCAGCTAATTTTGGCTTTTCTCCCGATTCTTTGATGATTTTATTGTCTGCATCAGAATTTCCTTTTGGCACGCTTGGGTGAGGCACATTGGGTATTTGCAACAGTAATCCTAAAATATTTTTTTCTAATGCTGCATATTTGTCTTGTAAAGCTTTGGTTTCTTCTTTTATGTTTGTGCTCTTTACTTTTAAATCATTTGCTTTTTCCTTCTCTCCACTTTTGTAAAGCTCCCCAATTTGTTTGGATAATTGATTGCTTTTGGAAAGTAAATCATCTAATTCTTTCTGAGTTGCTTTTCTACTTTCATCTTTTATCAAAAGCTGATTAATTATATCATTTGCATCAAAATTTTTGATTTTAAGTTTTTCAATTATTTCGTTTTGATGCTCTCGCAAGTAAGGAATATGTAACATTTTTATTTTTTTTATAAATCGGAAACAAATTTACATAAAAAAACTCTTGACAAGGTCAAGAGTTCT
>Ga0208879_1003859_pt1 | contig 11988 bp, 13 predicted proteins | sample Knorr_S15_td_Bot_FD_185605 | JGI IMG/M metagenome (GOLD analysis project Ga0208879, IMG submission 185605) | Marine microbial communities from Southern Atlantic Ocean transect - Knorr_S15_td_Bottom_ad_5009_LV_A (SPAdes) (version 2) | ecosystem: Environmental > Aquatic > Marine > Oceanic | place...
TGAGAATGTGAGGTAAAGGATCTTTTTCACCATGGACATAGCAAATTAATATTCCTCTTTACGTAACAGTGTACCCAGCCATGTTGCTTTAATGTCAATACTTTCCGGTTCGGTTCTTGCAAGAATTCTTTCATATCTCTCTTTAATTCTTTCATCATAGATCGGGTGCGGAAGAATGTAGAAACTATCTGCTTGGATTCCCTCAATAACCCTAGCTGCTATTTCATCGGGTTTTTTTCCTCTTTTTAACACTGCTGAGGCAAGTTGTTTCAACAAGAAATTTTGTTTTTTCTTGGATGACAAATGTTTTGGTTGATTCCGTTGAGAGTTAATAATGTTGGTAGCTACAAAACCCGGACACAAAGCAGATGCACCAATCTTACTGTTGATCTTTTTCAAACTTTGAAACAGTCCTTCGCTCAGTGCCAAAGTGGCGAACTTGCTCACCCCATAACTACCTTCAAGGCCTAGGATGCCAGCCAACGAAACTGTGTTGAGTACATGGCCCTCCTCTTTGTGCTCAACCATGTGTGGAACAAAGGACTGTAGGCCATAGAGAACGCCATAAAAATTCACTCCCATAACCCAATCCCAATCGTTCTGATCAAGATTCCAGATCACTTCGTCTGAAACGGGTCCGCTCACCCCTGCATTGTTGCAGAGGATGTGGATATTACCAAAGGCATGGATTGACTCTTCTGCAAGTGACTGAACGGAATTCTTATCCATAACATCAACCGCAATCCCCACTGCTTCAACGCCAAGGTCACTGATCTTTGAAACAGCAGCATCCAGAGCATCTTGTTCAATGTCAGCAAGAACAACGTTCATTTTCTCTTGTGCAAATCTTTTGGCCAACCCGTATCCAATACCACTTGCCGCTCCAGTGACAACTGCCGTTTTACCTTTGAATTCCTTCATTGCCTGGATCTCCTATAAACAAAGTGATCGTCCATGTTAATCAATTACTATTAATTAGTGAATTTTATCGACGCTTTTCGATCGTATAATAAAATTGTAAAATCGGGTAGAGTGAACAGTGTAATTAATCGGCAATACCTTAAATGAGCGTAAATCAAAGTAACAGTCCGGACGATCATAAGTTCAGTGCTCGAAAACCGACTTTTGACCTTTCGGCATTGTCAGGAGAATGGCATCGTGGCAGTGCATTCTTGACCGCATGGGAGAATGCATTTTCTATGTTGTTTCCCTTGGGCGAGCAATCTTTTATTAATAGCGTTAACTTATTTAAAGATCAGATTAATGATCCAAAACTGTTAAAGGAAATTTCAGACTTCCAGGAACAAGAAACTGTTAAAGGAAATTTCAGACTTCCAGGAACAAGAAGCTGTTCACCGGATGCAGCATCTAAAATACAACAGGCTTCTGTGTAAGCTACGTGGTTATGACCTCGAAGAAATAGAAGCACCACTACGAACACGCATAGCTTGGTTTCGAGAAAATATTTCTGAAAGGCGTCGACTGGCCGGTACTGTTGCAGCTGAGCACTTAACCGCAATCTTGGCTGATGACTTGTTACGGCATAAAGATCATTTCAAGGGGTCGGATGAAAACATTGCAAAAATCTGGAAGTGGCATGCCGTTGAGGAGACTGAGCACAAAGCCGTAGCCTTCGACGTCCATGTGGCAGTAGGAGGTACAATCCAAGAACGGCGACATGCCTTGCTATTAACCACCTTTTACATACACAAAGACATATTAACAATCGTTTGCCTGATGCTGAAACAGGATGGAAAACTCTGGAATCTACGTGAATGGTTCAATGGATTTGTGTTTTTATTTATAAAACCAGGAGTTTTCAGACGAATTCTCTTTTCATGGCTTGCTTTTTTGAGGAAAGATTTTCACCCCTGGAAAAAGGATAACCGTCATCTCATTGAGGAATGGGAAACAGAATCCTTCCCTCAGTATTAATCTCAATAGCTAAGATTATTGGCGGTAACTAACACGCACACCTTGTAAACAACATAAAAGTAAAAAACCACCGCACATCAAGAAAGTTATTAAGCTTAGCCAATTGGATATGTGTTGTGTTTTTGGCTTACTAAATAAATATCCTTTGTAACTGATAAAGCTTAAAAGCTCTTCTTTTTGATCTGCCCGAAAATGATCGCCTGGAATGCAATTGTTCTCACTAGGAAATACGTAGCAAGCTGGATTTTTCATATTAAACCTGCCATCTGTCAACCGGGTAACAGATTGACCGACTTGCAATAATTCCTTTTGTTTGAATTCTTCATGCCGATAACCAAATAAGGATTCGTGACAATTAATTTGTGATAAGCCAAAGGCCATTATCTCATCTCTACCGTTCATTTTTGTCCCCTCAGCAGTAGTAATACTGGTGGCCGATGAGATTTCAGCAATTGCTGGCACGGTATGAGTCTGCATAACCTGCTGGTGGGCATAGACAGCAAGCTGGGGATTATAACCTTGCTGAGCATAATATGTTTTATCTTCATATGCTTTTACAAACAACAACAATAAAATTAAACCTGGAACGAGGTAACGATTGAATTTGAGCTTATCAATGACCACAGCTGCACAGATTACTACGAGTGGTATATATATTGCATACCACCTAACCAGCATTGCCGAATTTTTAATTATTGGAATTTGTTTAAGCAGTAAATTCCAACCAGGAGTATAAAAATTAATTGCCAGTGGTACCAGACAAATTATGAGTAGAGATAATAGAAAGAGGCATTGTTTCTTATTGATCTTGAGTTTTCCTCTGAAACAGTTAGCTAAACCCCATAGCATTAAAGCTAGTGGAATGAAGCTCAGAGACAGTTCAAGTTCGTGTCTTTGGATAGTCCATTGCAAATTAGTAAAAATACGGTTGGTATCAACCCATGTATAAGCACTAAAAAACAATGATTTGATTGGCACCCAAATAGCATAAAAAATATTGTCTATACCGGGTAATGGATAATAATCACGATTGAAATTACCAAGTGTTGATAAGGCAACATGTAATTTTGCTGCACATATCAGTAAGGTAAGAATCACAACCACTCCGGCTCTATACACTGGATATCTGAGTGGCCTGTGGTTGATGCCAGCTGCAGTAAATACAGCCAGTACAGCCAAGGCTATGGGCAGCAATAAATGCACGCCACCTGAATAAAAAACATAGCTATAGAGCAATGCAGCAATAACACTCATGGCCAATTCCTTAATACGATTGCTTGTTGTTAAAATCTGGAGAAGAAAATAACTAATCAAGGGCAACAACATAAAAGAGTGATAACCCAAATGCCCAATAATCATTCGGTAGGCAAAGAATCCATTAAACAAAAATAAACTAGCGCCGAATATTGCTGTGCCTTCTTGCAAAGCAAAGGTGTGTCTCAACAGCAAATAAGTGCCACACAAACCCAAAGTTGCAAACAGCATGAAGGTAAGTTTGATCGATACAATGGGATCAAAAAAAAAGTTTAAAAACTGTGGTACAGAAAAAAATAAATCCTGGGGATTAGCAAACAACACAGTACTGCCACAGCATGAAGGAGTAAACCATGGAATAACTGTGAAACCGTTGGTAACAAAATAATACACCCCTGCCAACATCCGTGGAAACCACATTTCATAATCGTGCCCTAACCCTCCACTTTGGTTGGGGAAAAAAGGTTCTACAAATATAAAATAATAAGCAACAAGCAGAACACCAAAAATAGCAATCAAATACAACCGACGTTTAGAAAATATAAAAATATTATTCACTTGTGATTTCAATATTTAGTAAATGATTCCTATGGTTCTGTTAATAAACCAGAAAAAACCCATTGCACCCAAAATATATGAGACACAAGTAGCTGATTGCTTGTATATATTAAATTTATAAGCCAACCAAATAAAAGCACCAAAAATAGGAATCATTAATAACTGACCTGCTTCAATTCCAAGATTAAAAAAGAGCAAAGAGAGAAGCAATTGCTCGTTTGCTATACCTATTCCAGTCAATGCGTTAGCAAAACCTAAGCCGTGCAATAAACCAAAAGCAAATGCAATAAGCCAGGGTGCCGATTTGTATTGTTTATTCTCACTAATTTCCAGAGCTAAAAAGACTATGGTCAAAGCAATGACAGCTTCAACAGTCGCTCGGGGTAAAGATATTAAATCTAGGACAGATAGTCCTAAAGTTATGCTATGTGCAATCGTAAATGCGGTTATTGTTTTAATCATATTCACAATACCAGTTACAAGAAACAAACCGGTTACAAGAAACAACAAACCGAGGATAAAAAGAATGTGGTCTATACCGCTAATAAGATGATCTACACCAAGAGTAAAGTAACTTGATGGAAAGGACTGCTGTTTTATAGGCACCAGAAGCTTTGATTCTTTGAGGTTCATTAAACCCTCAAATACATCGTTATTAAGGTGGGTAATGGTCACAAGAGCATCTGTAAGTACACTAAGATTTGTGACTTCTATAATTTGACCTTTTAAGGATTCGCCACAAAGCAAATCAATCTTCTCTACTAAATACTTGCCTTGTTGGTAAGGGGATTGAGCTGGTTCATTAAACCCTCAAATACATCGTCATTAAGGTGAGTAATGGTCACAAGAGCATCTGTAAGCACACTAAGATTTGTGACTTCTATAATTTGACCTTTTAAGGATTCGTCACAAAGCAAATCAATCTTCTCTACTAAATACTTGCCTTGCTGGTAAGGGGATTGAGCTTCGCTTGAGCAAGTGTCAGGAAAAATAATCTCAGCTCTTGGACCGATATTTTTAACTGGATACATCCAATTAATTTGATATGTGTTTTCAGCAGTTTCATCAATAACAAGGTGGGCGGGATTAAACTCATGCGCATTCAGTAGAGGACAAAAAATAAATAAGGACAGTAAGCTCCCGACCCTAAGACTAGACATCAAAATTCTAAATTTGGATTAATTATGATCCTGTACTCAGATTTAACATCATTAATATATTTATTTAAGGCATTCTCTTTGGTCTGCATAAAATAGTCATTGAGTACTTGATTTTTTATTTCATTAAAAGGTGGGTAAAAACCTTCCTTATAATCTCTTAATAAAACTAAGTGGTTTCCAAAGGATGATTCAAAGGGTCCAGACCATTTATTTAATTCTAAGTTAGCAAAGGCTGCTGTAAAATCATTGCCGAAGTTTCTGGCTATCTCCTCAGCGGTTTTGTCGATAAAGTTTTTGCCAAGAAGAAAAGGATCTGAATCTATTGGTGTTTTATCAGTTAATAAGCCTTGCAAAGCTTGAATTGATCTTCCTTCGGAGTCGGTCTCTTTTGTAAAAAATAGATGGGTAAAGCTATAGCTAGGCTTTATAAAATACTTCTCTTTATTTTCATTGTAAAATAGCTTTAAAGCTTCTTGATTGGGGTTTTCAAGAAGCGTTTCTTGTTTTAAGAACGTTATCTTTTGAGCAAGCCTTCTCTTTATAATCCTATCTTCCTTATCCAGCCCCAATAATAGTGCCTCTCTATAGAGAATTTCTTCTTCAACTAGATTGTTAATTATTTTGACAATTTCCTCATCTGTAGGGTCTCTGCCCACTTGAGATTTCCAGGCCGTAATCAGGCTGGTTAATTCTTGATCAGTGATATAAATATCTTTATTGCTTTCATCAGAATTTAAAGCTATATCAATAAGATAGATAAGAAATCCGGCTATCAGGAAAATTAATATTCTTTTACGCAATTTAGTGAGAGCTGCAACTAAATACTAATCCCCTGCAGATACAGACCCTGCTAATGGGATTATATCTAAATCACCTTCTTCTGGTATGAGCCAAATAGGCGAAGTCCATGCCCTTTCCTGTATGGTTTGGTGTAAAACGGCTCTAGGCTTTAAGCCTGCTTTAATAGCATCCCATGTTGACCATCGACAGGTTGGGTTTTCCAAAACTCTAACATAGTAAAAAGATTTAACTGCTGGATCAAAATCGGGATCAGACCATGTGGTTTTAAGTTCTGCTGAACCGACATCTTGCGAGATAGAGCAATCATTAATATTTACCCTTGCTCCATTATCAGGACATCTATTGGTTAGAGGATCGACGCTTAATCCATCCGAACACGCCACGTCATAGACCATTTCATAAGGTACTGAATTGGTGGCATCGATCCAACCTTTGATGATTTGAATTCTTTGAAGAGGAGAACCATTTTTATCACGCTGTGCCCAAACAATAAAATCAGGAGATTTTGTTCCTTCTGCCATCAAGTCAGCGCCCATGGTTACGCCTTTTGTGTAGGCTTCCTTGATCAAGGATTCAGAATTTAGATCTATAGATTGCATATCGTAGCCAGCAAAAAACCGAACAGCCATCCTCGTTCCGGTAGTCGCAAACGTTTCTTTTCTCTTAAGCGCTGCAAATATTGAATCCCTGGTGTTGTTTTCGGACCATACTACAGCCAAGCCTGAAGCTCCCCATTGATCAAAAAAGCCAGGAGCAGTGTATGTGCCCTGCTCTTCCTCACTAATGCCCAAGGGCTGTTTGTATTCCTCTGCATACTCTCTCAACATCTTGACTCTTTCTGCTGACAAAGGCACAGCCCCTCTAGCCTGAGCAGTACCATCCAGCAAACCTACTTTAGACCAATAATTATTCTCGTCGTATGCCCCTGCCCCGGTATGAGAATCGCTTGAACCTATGAGGCCAAATTTATAAGGATTCCCTTGGCGCGTCCACTCTAGACGTAAACCTCTCAAATAAGCATCTCTCACATAACCACCCTGGGGCATGCTGTATGTTGGAGGCCTGCTGCCAATTCTTTTATTCATGATTTCAAAATCTGCCCACTCATCATCAGGTGAAAGCAATGGGTGAGTTTCAGACGTTCCTTTAACCTGAGTAATTTCAACAATCGGTTCGTTTCTCATTCTTTTTTCAGAGTAGGCAACGTCTATTGGATAACCTCTAAATGTCTCCATTTCAAACATCTGACCATTCGAACCATTGCTGTTGTGTGGCATGGCCAATGAATCAACGCCCTTGTCTCTTAATTTATCCATCCAAGTCCACAAGTCTTCAGGGTTTATGGAATCAATTCTTGACCAAGGCCTAATTGGTGCTTCAGAGGAATTAAAGATAACGTTCCTGTGAAGGTTCCCACCCTCAACATTGGTTGAAGAAGTAAATTCATAACCAATAAAAGAAGTAAATTTCCCTGGATCATTATGCTCTTCTGCAGCTCTGGCAATATCAGCCCAAGCAGATTTATGCACGTCATAATCAAATGATTTAAGGGCAACTGCAGTGTTTTTAGTTAACCAAGCCTTGATGACCTTAGGATGCCAGTATGGATATGGATTAACTATGGTCCCTCGTAAAACACCGCTAAAAAGATTGGCTCTCTCGCCGAAGGATGCATCATTCATATTCTCTGGCCTGTTAAGATTGTGAAAAGGTTCAGCCCAGGGTTTTTGCGATGCTTTAGTAGTGGTATCAGCAAAGGCATTGATCATGCCTAAAAAAATACCGTGATCGGTCACAGCGTAAAAATCCAAGGGTTCACGCAGTTTCATTTCATAACCCAGCGGATGCTTAATCCCTTCACCTTTTGCATAACGATACGCATCATCTGGTGTAGCTGTGATACCGAAAACATAGGCATCAAAAGAGTATTTTGTGTGTACGTGTAGATCCCCATAATATGGACTTCTCTCCTCATTAGAGGCAATAGAGGTGGTTTGGGTCTCGGGCTTATCAACAGAAAAATCAACTATTTCTAGTGACGATTCGCTTTGGCCAAACATATATATCAAGAAAAGACCGAGAGCAACTATAAGAACAATTGAAGATTTACTGAATTTCATTTTTTTCCTCTTAAAAAGTATCGATAAAGCGTATAACTATTGATTATGAGAGTCAATGTAGGAACAAGGGAGCGATTATTTTATAGGAAAATGTCGTCCTTCAACCATCGTCCCTCGTACCTCAATTTCCTTAATCGTCAATGGATTTGTGGTCAACGGATTTTCTCCCAGTAGCGTAAAGTTTGCGTGTTTCCCGATGCTGATAGACCCATAGTCTTTTTCCATGCGTAGCGTGTAGGCAGCGTTGGACGTCACAGCACGCAGTGCTTGCTCAGGGGAGATGCGCTGATCGGGCCCAGCCACTTTATTGGCAAAATTGATCCGGTTTACCGCGGCATGCATCAGCTGCAAGGGTGCCCCCGGTGCCATGGGCATATCCGAGTGCAGTGATATCACAATACCGGCACGCTGGACGTCACCGAGCCGGACCATTTGCTCCGATCTAGAGGCTCCAATGCCTTGCCGACTATAAAGATCAGATAGTGCCGTTACATAATAGGGATTGGCGCTGACAATCGCTCCAAGTTTTTTTATCCTGGCCACCTGATCGGCTGCGGAATAGCCGAAATGGACGATCACAGTCCGATGATCAACACGTGGATGACGAGTCAGGTTTTCTTCCAATACATCGAGTAAACGGTCGAGACCAGCATCACCATTCTGGTGGATATGTATCTGATAGCCTGCATCCCAATAACGCTGGAAGACTTCACGATAGATTTTTTCCTGCATCAACCACGCGCCCTGATGTCCGTCAATATAGCCGTCACGCATCACCATGTTTTGCGAATACATGGCGCCATCAGTAAATAATTTAATGTGTCCAGGCAGATATTGCAGCTTGCCACTTCCCCAAGACATTAGTTTTTTGGTCTCAGCTACTAGGGCATCTGGTTCGTAATGTTCGGCCAGAAACATCCCACTGGGAATAAAGTAAGACCGAAATGGCGTGTCGACATCGCCAAAAACATAGTTTTTAGCATCCTGAACTGACTTGAGCAGCATGGCGCCGGGATTGGCAATAAGGGTCACGCCATTTTGGTGAAGATATTTCTCTGTTTTTTTAAGGCCAGCTATAAGAAGGTTAGGCGCTGCCAGATACTGCATAACATTAGGCAAGATGGAGACCGCCCCCTGCATAACATTAGGCAAGATGGAGACCGCCCCTTGCTCTGAAAAGTGCCCGTTATCGAAACTGGCATACTGCCTCGCTTCTTTATCCAGACCTTCGACAAATTCTGACGTGATGCCAAAATAGGCTAGCCCTGGCGTGTTCATAATAAATTCGTGAAAAGAACGGTGAATAACAAGAATCGGACGTGAGCTGGAAATAGCATCAAGATCCTGACGCGTCAAGTTGCCATGAAAATAATGGTGGAAGCCCCACGTGATCAGCGGCGTATTTGCGTTCGGCTGGTTCTGTTCAGCATTGCGGAGCCGATCGATGTAGCCTCGCCGGTCACGCACACCGAGAGTCATTTTGCCTGGCAACATCCAGTCTTCGATCGCAATCACATCAGCGTTCATGGTAATAGCAGCAAGTGAGGGATGCACATGATGTTCAATAAAACCTGGCACCATTACATCTTCTGCAAAACGCCGATCCAGTTCTGCATCCGGAAAATTGCGTTGCAACTGTTCAACCGCACCAATGGCAGCAATTCGTCCACTGCGAACTAGCACTGCTGTTGCCTCAGGGTGAGCTTCATCAAGGGTGATAATTTCACGGGCAATATAGATTCTCTCCAGCGATGCCTCCTCACTGCCCAAAGTCATCGGCAACAAAAAAAAGATGCATAATAATCTTATCAACATCAACTGGGATCCCTGAAATTAGTCATTAATTTTACAACTTTCAAAGCTCTGGCGGAGCCTCATCATATTGCACAAAACCGTCGGTTATTTCATGCCATGGCGCTTTTGAGCCTACAAAAATATGGTACGCCTCTGGAAGATTTGGGTTGCCATCAATGGCTCCCATAGAGAGATAAAGAAGCTCAGGATAGTCCTTGAGGCTGACGAGAATGTTTGAACCGCAGTTACCGCAAAATACACGCTCATGGTCACCAGATGAAGCATATATTTTGATATCTTCTTCACCTGCTAAATATCGAAACCTATCAGTTTCTACGCCAGCGAAAGTTGCGTAGGCGGCACCGTGCAGACGCCTGCACTGTGAGCAATGGCAATGAGAAAAGTCCGTAATTTCACAATCTGCCTCAAATGAAACGCGATTACACTCGCAATGTCCTTGTATCATTTTGTTCTCCTGTTAATTATAGTTGCTTAAAAGTATAGCTCAGAATAGCTTTCACGCTTAAATCTAGGACTTTGGAAAGCTGTGATTTCTTGACTAATTATTTGAAATATTTTGCTGTTCTATAAGCGTCCTCAAGAAATTTTTTTCTTCTCTTGTCTTCTACAAATGGGACAGCAAAATACCTTTTATACAAAATATTTCTAATTCCACATATATGAAAAACACCTCTTTTAAGTCTTCTTATAGGTAAGTTCAGGAAAAAAGTTGTTACGGCTAAACGAGGAGAGCTATAGGTACAAAAAATGATAGCTTTTTTGTCGCTTAAATTTCCCTTTGGATATCCATAGTTTCCAATTAATTGTTTGAAACTGAACGCCCAAGGTGGTGCTAAAACTCTATCAATCCAGCCTTCAAGAATAGCTGGCATTCTGAAATTCCATATAGGAGCAATGAATACAATAACATCACAATCTTCAATCCTTTTTCTATGATCTAGAATCTCTGGTCCAGGTTCTTCACCTGCAAAAATAGGATTAAAATTTTCTTTGTATAAATCTAAGAGATCAACTTTATGACCAGCTTCTCGAGCACCATCAATAAATGTGTTTTTAATAGCTGCATTAAAAGATTTATCATCATAATGACCGTAAACTATGAAGAACTTTTTCATTAAAAATTATTGTATCAGGTAAGGACTAAAGGCGATATTTACATACCATCCCTCATCAACACTTTGTGATATTTGACAGGTTTGTTAGGCAAAGTTTTTTTATTAAATAGTATGATATAGCTATGGAATTAAAAGTAGTTTTAAGAGCAATATCAAAAAAATAGGAATCATTATGGAAAGTTTAAATAATAGAATAAATGCTGTTTTTGAAAATATTAATTTCTTAAGTTCTTGGTTAATAAGATTAGGGTTAGGAATTTCATTTATTGTTCATGGATTAAGTAAACTCCCATTGCCACCTCAAGGATTGATTGATTATTTTGGTTTCTCTGCTTCACTAGCATCTTTTGTTGCAGTTTCAGAGTTGGTTGCAGGAACAATTTTAATTGTTGGTGGTTTTATCAGCAATTATTTAGGAAATCTATTAACAAGATTTGGAGCATTACTGGTTGTGGTTATCATGGCAGTTGCTTTCAGCATTGCTCATCGTGATTGGTTTGTAACTACTCAATTATTTACAAGTGAACAAATATTTCTTTTTCTTATTGGATTATATTTTCTAATAAGAGGTAATGAGGAATAGAGGTAGAGGATAAGGGGGATACAGTGGGAAACTTGAAAAGGTCAATCGTAATATTGATTGGTCCGCGCCATTTTAGCTTCGATTTCGAATACACGCCGATTGAAAAACTTCAGGCGAGAAGAAAAATAGACTAATAATGGCGGAGAGAGAGGGAAGGTTAATGGAAAAAATAATAAAATTTTTCACCAACCTAAATACCATTCAAAAAGTCTGCGTTGTTATTCTTGTTTTAATGCCTTTTTCTTGGGGTTTTATTGATAGTCTTCTTCCTCGTCTTAATACAAGAGCAGAAATGTTGATTTGGAACTTGAAAATCCTGGTTCTAGTTGGAAGTTTTTTAGGAATATTTTTGTTTAAGCCAAAAGATAAAAGTGAGTAAAGAAGGTATGAAGGGTCTGGCGGAGAGTTTTTTAAGTTTAGATATTAAAAATGGCTAAGTGGAAAAATAAATTATTAAACTTCGCAGAAGAGCATTATCCAGAAAGTTTAGAAAAGTGGGATTATTTGATTGATTCTGGAGAGATAACACAATTAAACGAAATGGAACAAGATGATTGGGAAGTTCTTTGTGAAAAATATGAAGAAGCATATCCTGAGATAGACTATAAGCTAGGTATTGTAGTAGTTGAAGCCTTTAAAGAATTTTA
>Ga0208879_1003860_pt1 | contig 11984 bp, 12 predicted proteins | sample Knorr_S15_td_Bot_FD_185605 | JGI IMG/M metagenome (GOLD analysis project Ga0208879, IMG submission 185605) | Marine microbial communities from Southern Atlantic Ocean transect - Knorr_S15_td_Bottom_ad_5009_LV_A (SPAdes) (version 2) | ecosystem: Environmental > Aquatic > Marine > Oceanic | place...
GGATGGTGTCGCAGCGTTCGTAATGAGTCAGGTTGGTTCTAAAGATAACGCAATAAAAATTGGTAAAATCACTCACGCAGTAAATTTTGATGATTCTGATTATAGAAAAGCATCTGTCAGATTAACTGGAAATACATCAAATCATATGTATGAACATGAACTTACCGCAGAAAGTGATATTTTAGAAAGGTCGTTAGCATATTCAAAAAAAGTTTTGGCCAAGTCATTAGGTAATGATATAGAAAGTTATGATGATAAATTAGCAGAAGGTTTTATGGCAGAACAAAAAAAAGTCATGATACATACAGGAAGTCTAAAGATTTTAGACGGATTCAAAAAACTCTATAAATTAGATGATAATCAGATTCAAGAATCATACGAGACACTTAGAGAATATGGTAATCTTACGGGAGTTAGTATTCCTACAGTTCTTGAAAAAGCAATGTTTCATAATAACTCAATATCGGGAAAGGGTTTACTAATTGGAATCACGATGGGTTTTGGTTTAGATATAGTAGAAGTTGAAAAAATTTAGAAATTTTTCAAATTAAATTATAAAAAAATTTTACTGCATTATTATTTTGCTGATACTCCACCATCCACTGGTAAAATAGCACCAGTAGTCCAAGATGAATCATCACTTGCAAAATATAATACAGCTTTAGCGATATCTTCTCCTGTACCAATTCGCCCTAGAGGGTGTTCTGCTGCAGTAATTTGTCGTTTTTCTTTTGTATCTAACCAAAAATTCCGAGTCATATCAGTATCTACAACAGCAGCGCAAACACAGTTTACACGAATATTATTTTTAGCGTATTCTAAAGCCCAAGATTTTGTAAGTATCATAATACCCGCCTTTGCAGCAGTATATGCATCAGCATAAAAATTTTCAAATGCTTTTAGACCAGCATCTGAAGAAATATTAATAATTGAACCACCGTTTTTTTTCATTTGTGGGATCACATACTTGGTAAATCTAAAATGACCACTTAGATTCACATCTATAACTTCATTCCACTCTTTTTCAGTAATTTTATCCAGAGGCTTCATTTTTGGAAGCACTCCTACATTATTTACCAAAATATCAATCCTGCCAAATTTCTTAATTGTTTTATCTATGACATTTTTCACATCATTTTCATTTCTAACATCACCTACAACAAAAAACGAATTTCCTATTTCTTGTGATGTTTGTTGTAATTGTTTTTGATTTTTTGAAGTAATTACCACTTCTGCACCCTCTTTCATAAATAATTCAGCAATCGCTCTCCCTATACCACGACTTCCACCTGTAATTAACGCAACTTTTTTCTTTAATCTCACATCAATCACACAAGTAGTCTATATTTAATATCATCAAAATTTTTCATTATATTTTCTCTTGTTAATTCAATTTTATTGAAATATCTTTCTACATTCTCATTATTGGGTTTTGTTGTAATTTCTTCCCATCTAGTTTCTTCTTCAGTAAAAATTTTTTTAATGGGAACAACATCTACAGTTATCCACCCACATTTTTTATGAATATTTATCATTCTACTATTATCTGAAAATAAAAAACCGGTTATTTTTGATAGTTTTAGATCATCAAACATCCATTTAAGATAGACTTTCTCTACAATAGTCATAGCGCCAGAAAGATTACACAAAGGATCTTTCATCATATTATCCAATCTTGACGAATTATTTTTCTCATCATATCCACCATTACCAATACATCCTATTTTTTTATTATCAAAGTAAATCATGAATAATATTCTTCCAGTATTTCCAAGAATCAAATTTTTTATCCAATTTCTTGTTTTATCTTCAGTCATTTCAAAATCAGTAGCAAACATTTTTCGATATTTCTTTCTCAAGTTATACAAAAGACTAACAGTTTCATCAGATGTATCAACTAATTTTAAAATTATTTCACCTAAACCAAATCTAATCTTGAGAAAATCAATACTGCCGTGTTTTTTTATTTCTTCTAACCGGTCATAGAAATAAGTCATGTTTTAAGACTCATTTTCAATAAATATTTCATAAGTATATTCTAAACCTGTAAAGCCATTATTAACAAAAAAATTCTGCAATTTTTTGTTTCGTGGGCTAACTTTAGCTAAATAACGTTTTCTAGGATTATTTTTAATAAGTAATTTAATTATGCTTTTACCTATTTTATCATATAACGAGTTATCAACTAAATAAATTCCAATTTCATCATGTTTGGATAAATAAACAGAACCAATTTTTTTTCCTTCATATTCAATAATATACCAGATAGCATATGGATTTGACAAAATAAAGTTTACATGCTCATCATAACTTGGCATTTTTTTATGTGATATATTTGCTATAGGATCCTTGGTTTTTAGAAGCTCATACAAAAATAACGCATCATTTTTTGTTACTGGTTTTAACTTAATATTTGAATTAATTTCCAACAAACAGGTTTTGATTGCTTAAAACAGTTAAATTTTTCGCAGTTTTGTTCAAATTATGAAAATTACTGTTGTTGCTGAGATTGGCTCTAATTGGGAAGGTAATACCATTAAAGCAAAAAAAATTATTCGTGAATGTAAAAAAGCAGGTGCTGATGCAGTAAAATTTCAAATGTGGCGAGCTAGTGATCTTTATTCAGAAAATCATCCTGATTGGAAAATAATAAAAAAATCTGAACTTACGTTTAAAAAAGCTGAAAAACTAAAAAAATATGCTGATGAGCAAAACATGGAATTTTTCTGCAGTGTTTTCTATCCTGAAGCAGTGGACCATTTAGAGTTAATTGGTGTGAAAAAATATAAAATAGCATCTAGAACATGTTTACTTAAAGACAAATATTCATTAGAAACTTTGGAAAAAGTGGCAAAAACTCGCAAACCAGTTATTATAAGCATGGGCATGGGTGGAAATAAAAAACGAATTATGAAAATATTCTCAAAAAATAGGAAAACTTTCTGTTATTGTATATCAGAATATCCTGCACCATTTGAAAAAATTAATTGGAAGGAGGCGATCAAATACAATTGTTTTTCTGATCATAGTCTTGGTATAGATGCTCCTTTTTTGTTTGCATTATTAAAAAAACAGACTAGCGTAAAACAAATAATAATTGAAAAGCATGTTAAATTGAAAAATTCTAAAGGCCCTGATGCATCCACGTCTATAACTACTGGATTACTAAAAGAATTGGTATCTAAATTATAGCAATTGTAAATCTTTTATGTTATTAGTTATTTCATCCATGGTTAGTGATTCAGCTTTATCTGACGAATAAACATCAAGATCCTTAACTTTTTTTATTCCTGGATATATTTTCTCTAAATTTTTATCGTCATGTAATTCATTGAGAAGCATAAACATATTTTCATATGACCATGCATAGCGCATCTCATCTGAATTTATTAGTGATTCGTGTTGTTTTTCACCAGGACGTATACCAATTATCGTATGTTCTTTAGTCTTAGTTAGGTTTGATAAAATATCAACAATTTGTTGTAAGGAATAAGCCTTAACTTTCGGAATAAATATTTCAGATCCATGACCATTTTTAGTTGCTTTTAAAATAAAATCCAATGCTTGGTTCATCGTTATACTAAATCTTGTCATGTTAGGATCCGTGATTGTAATTTTTTCATTTTTATTTATTTGTTGAATGAATTTTGGAACAACTGAACCACTACTTCCAAAAACATTTCCATATCTTACTGCAAAGAATTTGGTTCGATGTTTTTTTGGATTAGAATAACGCCTTGCCGTGATAAATAATTTTTCCATTAGTAATTTAGTCGCACCATAAATGTTTAATGGTGAAACTGCTTTGTCAGTACCTATACAAACTGCCCTTTCAACATCATTTTCAATACATGCATCAATTACATTTTGTGATCCCTGTACATTGGTTTTTATTGCTTCAAATGGGTTGTATTCAACTTTTGGAACATGTTTCAATGCAGCTGCATGAAAAACAACATCAACATCCTCAAGCGCTCTAACTAATCTTTCTTTATCACGCACATCTCCAATTAAAAATCTTAAACGTTCATCTTGAATCAATGATTCCATGGAAACTTGTTTAAACTCATTTCTGCTCAAAATTCTTATCTGCTCCACATCTGAATTTAGAATTCTTTGTGTTAATGCATGTCCAAGAGAACCGGTTCCTCCAGTGATGAGAACTTTTTTTCCATCTAATATGGACATAGAATCATTTGTCATAGAATAATCATCCCAGAAATTTCTAATATTTGGATTTAACTACTAATTAATGCAAAATAAGCTTTACATACATGAAAAAACTTTTTTCAACAGTGTCCAAACCAAATATTTTACTAATTGTCGTTGATTCTCTTAAATCTGACAAATGTATTGGGAAAAATTTGAGCTCAATTACACCTAATATTGATTTTTTAATTAAAAATGGGGCTGCATTCTCACAGGCAATTAGTCCAGCAGCTGTTTCGCCAGTAGCTATGAGTAGTATATTCACCGGATTATTTCCATTTAGAACTGGAATGAGTACAGATAGATTTCATAAACTTGATTCAGATATAATAACATATGTCAAAATTTTAAAAAATCATGGATACAATACTTTTGCCACTGCCCCATCCATCACAAAAGATTTTGGTCTTACCAATGATTTTCAAAATTCAGATTCAACATATGAAAACTCTGTTTCACTGTTTGACGGATTAGGAAATAAAATTGTCCAAACACTATCATCTATCAGAACACAGATTCCTTGGTTTTTTTATATTCATATTTTCGATCTACACGCTCCGATAACCGTACCAAAAAATTTTTCTGCGGAAAAATTTGGAAAAAGCAAATATGAAAAGATGGTTTCAGCAATTGATTATTGGATTGGAGAAATTATTAAAAATGTTGATCTTGAAAATACTTTGGTAGTATTAACAGCAGATCATGGAGATTACATACCAGTTATAGAACTTGACAATGAAACAATTGATTTAGAGGCTTCAGACGGTCAGGCAAAAATGGATTATATTATGTGGAAATTAGGACATAAAGTTCCTGCTAAATTACAACCACTAAAGGGGAAGATGAGACATATTTTAAGAGATTTGAGAATCAAATCCAACGAAAAGAAAATGAATGGGTTAAAGTTATCGCCGTATCAAAAACGCGTAATGGTAGAAACTAGAATGGTAGGGGGACACAGACTATACGATGATCTAATTAAAGTACCATTAATTTTTTCCGGTGTAAATATTCCATCTAATAAAAAAATCACACAACAAGTACGTCATGTAGATATCTTTCCTACAATTGAAGATGTAATCTCACTTCCTAAGAAAAATGACATTGATGGTGAAAGTCTTTTACCTTTAATTAATGGTAAAAAAATTCACGAGAATCCAGCATACATTGAAAGCCCACCAGCAGTAAAAGAAGAACATATTAAAGAAAAAATTATCGGAGTACGAACTTCAAGTTATAAGATGTTAAAACAGGAGAATTCTGGTAATGTTATAGAACTGTATGATCTAGTAAGTGATCCACTAGAAGAAGAAAACATAGTATCTTCACGCCCTGAATTGGTAAAGGAGATGGAAAATAAACTAGAAGAAATCATGGCTAATAAAAAAATAGCAACACCCCAGGATAAAGTGGATTTAGACAAAATACAGAGAGAACTTGAAAAATTAGGCTATAATTAGTTTTCACTAGTTAACAAATGCATTTTTCATATTTTGTAAAGCATTAAGAATTTCTTTCCTAATAAAAATTTCAGAAATCTCAGTTTTTTCCTTTATTGCTTTTCTTATTTTTGAGCCACTAATTTCTACATAGTATTTATCGCCATAAGGACACTCATCCTTTGTGGTAATTGTTTTGGATTTTTCACAGTAAAATGGTTCACTAGAAGGAATAATTTCTATATCAATATCCTTGAAATTATCAAAGATTTTTTGAGAATCGTATTTTCCGTAGAAATTCTTAACTCCAGTATGATCTCTACCAATAATAAAATGCGTACAGCCATAATTGCGTCGAACTATAGCAGTAAAAACTGCTTCCCTTGGACCGGCATATCTTGAATAGGTTAACAATGGAGTTAAGATAGTTCTATCACTTGGCAGAAATTTTTCTAAATATATCTGATAGCTATGCATGATTGCTTCTCTTGTAAAATCACCTTTCTTTTTTGAACCAATAACAGGATGTAATAATAACGCGTCGTGATTTTTTAAAACTGATTTATGAATATACTCGTGCGCACTATGTGGGGGGTTTCTAGTATGAAAACCAACTATACTTTTCCAACGTTTTTCTTTTATAATATTTTTAACATCTTGAGGCTCTAAATAATTAATATTAAAAATTTTTCCAAGTTTACTTAGACCACGTAATTTTCCAGTGATAAAAATAGATGGAGTTTTCCTACTTATTTGGACGCCTGGATGTTCTTCATCAACTGTCCCATAGAATAATCTAATTAATTTATCTAAATCATACTCAAAAGTTACAGGTTCCTCAAGAACAGCAAAATCATACCCTTGGAATTTTAATAATAACGAGTCAGTAGAGTTAATTGGATTATCAAATTTTTTTGGAAATAATATTGGCATGGACCAGATCTCGCCACTAGGAAGTCTCATGTTTTTTAAAACACTGTCCAGAGATCTCTTATCTAAAAAAGTTGTTAGAGGTGAGAATCCACCATTTAGGATTAATTCTATATCCATTGCTAGATCAGCATTAATTTCTATTTCCTGAGGTTTGTTATTGCTATTCATAATTACAAATTAGAGCTAATTCATCACTTCTATTAGATTTCTGTTCAACCAGATGTACACTCATCAATAATTGATTGGAGTTTATCTTTTAATTTTGTTACTACAAGCGGATATTCATCAACCACATTCTTTAATTCTTGAGGATCATTTTTGAGATTATACAGTTCCCATGTATCTGGTGTTAAATTATGGATAAGTTTCCATTTTTTTGTTCTTACACATTTAATGTTTGGAGTATTTGGTGAAGGCCAAGGACCATTCACTCCACCTGTTTCTGAATATGCAATTTTCTGAAATTCAGAGTCTTCATCAGTTTTTGATTTGTTTTGATCAGTTGTTTGATTTATTAGATTTAATAGACTTTGACCCTGCATTCTCAAACAAGATTGATCTGTTGAAACTTGAAGACAATCCAAAATAGTTGGCATAACATCTATAGCTCGTACTAATTCGCTGATTTCTTTTCCTTTAGGAAATATTTTTGGCTGGATAAATAAAGCAAATGTTCGTAATGTATAATCATAGGTAAAACTACCATATGCCCTTTCTCCAACTTTTTCCCCTATACCCATTCCATGGTCTGTCATGATAATGATAATCGAGTCGTCCTTTTGTTTCCCAGATAAATTCTTGAAACAAATTTCATCTAAATAGTCTGCAGCTTCTTTAAGATATTCATCATAATTTCTAAGATTACGTTTTTTATCTTCAAAGTATTCCTCTGAAAAGTCATCATATTTGTCAAATACACTTTCTTTGATAGAATGATGTATTTTGGGATAATGTAGATACAAAAAGTAAGGTCGTTCACCGTTTACCTCGTTAGTTGTTTCATCTAAAATCTCCTTATGGATTTTACTAAAATCAGGATCTGGATCATCTTCTTGAGAAGTTAATTTTGCAAATCCCTTATTGGAAACTAGACTTAATCGCATAGCATCACCTCTGGTATACCAACCATTTTCAGTTAGATATTCTGCAAGAGTTTTGCAACCAGCTTTAGGATCCTGAAATATTTTATGATATGCATCTATTCCATTCTTGCTACCATACATTCCAGTAAAGATAGAATTCATGGCAACAAGAGTATAAGGAGCACTTGCAATCATTTCAGAGAAAAAGCAACCTTCTTCCTTCAACTTTTTGAATATAGGAAATTGAAATAATCTATCAATTCTTGCCCCATCTATGAGTAGCAATATAATATTGTATTTTTTCATAACACTGCAAAGAATATAACTTAAAAATATCTTATTTAATATTTCTAATAACTTCAATCTATCACTGAATAAGAATTATTAAAGATTAGAAATGATGAAACTGAAATTAGTCTAAATATTGTTAGATGCTTTTTGACATGTCTTCGTATTTTCCTTTAATTTCTTGTGCAAATTCTGAACTTTGCCTTGTATATTTTGTAAAATGTGGATCAGTAGTATAGTCTTCGTCTTTATGTCTAGAATAATAATACAAATTTAATACTCTTCTATACTCACTGTCAGGAGTATTAAGTGGTACTGGGTGTCCATGAAAACTTTTACCACTTGTTTGAAAAACTATCAATCGATTGAATTCAGGATAGATTATTTTAGCAGGGCTTTTTGCATTTTCCTCAAATAATTCCAATGCACCATTCCAATCTTTTTGCCACGATTGAGTTAAGTAAATTAACACATTAACTCTACGATTTGCTTGAATCATATGATTCCAATTAAAATCAACATGAACGCCCAAATAATCTCCTTTTTTGGACATATGTACACCACCATTGATAAAATATGGATCAGGGATTAGTGATTCTATTCCAGTTAATGCCTCAACAAATAATAAAAATTCTCTTGAATTAAATTCTCTTAACATTAACCGTAAAATTTTTGGTAGCTTTTTGTCATCCTGTTGATATCTTTTTTTTATATTCTCTGTATCCCTAATAATCCATGAAATCTGATCATTATAATCAGGAAAACTCTCACTTAATTCTAAAGCAAGATCATTATTAAGAAAATTATCAAAATGAATGTGAGGAAAAGGCTTTGCGTTTTTAAAATTTTCGTTATTATCAAAAGCTAGTTTAGCGTATTTTGGGTCATCAAAAACCCCAGTAGGATCAAACATATTTTATCACAAAAAGAATTAGAAATAAATCTATTGATGAAATTAAACTAAAAGTTGAATTTAAGAAATGCCTAAATCATTATTATCATTACATAGCAATTGATATTAAAAAAGAACTGACTTAATTATTCAATTAATTTACAAAAAATGAATATGAAAAACGATAACATGGAAAATGTTTATGCTTTATTGGATGAATTTATAGAAAAATCCAAGAAATTAGTTTGCAAGCATCCATATCTAGTAATAATTGCCATGCATGAATATTTCAGAAATATTTGGCCAAATGATCCTATTATTGAAGAAAAATTGGCGGATGATAAATTAGAATCAATTATTTTGTGTTTAAAAAACTGTCTAAATTTATTGTCATCTGCAGAAAAAATTGGTTCTTATTTTGCTTGTAAGGAACTTTTAACTGAATTTAAGAATCTTGATGAAAAAGGAGAAAAAGATCATTCACAAACACAAACTGTTTATGGAAAATTATGGAAATCATTAGATGATAATTATTTGATCCAAGATACAAAGAATATTCTGATAAATTTATTTGAACAAAATGGAATGAATGTTGACATATTGAAAGATAAAATGGTATTAGACATGGGATGTGGTTCTGGTAGATTTACTATTGCTCTAGCACAATTAGGTGTGAAAAATGTCATAGGAGTTGATTTAGGAGAGGGCGGAATAAAAATTGGTGAAAAACAAAGCAAAGATCTAGATTTAAAAAATATTCGATTCATGAAAGAAAGTGTTTTGTCACTTCCGTTTGAAGATGAAACATTTGATTTTGTTTTTTCAAAAGGCGTTCTACATCACACAGGTCAATTAGAAAATGGTCTAAAAGAATTTCATCGTGTTCTAAAACCAGGTGGCAACGGATTTTTGTACTTATATGGATCAGGTGGGCTGTTTTGGAATTCAAGAAAAAAAATGAGAGAAGTTATGAAAGATATACCAATGAATTACACTTTGGGAGTTTTAGATACTATTGGAATGCCTAGCCAAAGATACGTTTTTGCAGATAGTTGGTATGTTCCAATTGAAGAACATGTTGAGAGAAAATGGTTAGAAGAATTTCTTTTGAACAAATTTTCTAAAATTACTAAAGTTGAAAATAGTGGGGAATCAACTATACAATCAATGTCAAATTTACCTTATTCAAATGAATTATGGGGCGATGGAGAATTAAGATACTTTCTTACAAAATGAGTGGTTTGATACATGAGAAAAAAAATCCAGAGAAGTGATAAATTTCCAGTTTACAAATACTCCTATAAATCAAAAAATAAATTAATTTCACGTGAAATTCTTGAAAGAAATGATACGTCTCATATTCTTGCTGTGAATAACGGTAAAATTATTGTAGTGCGGCAGAATAGATTTCCAAATGGGTTTAGTTTAGAGATACCATCAGGTTATTTGAAAAAGGGTGAAAAGCCTATTAATGGAGCAATTAGAGAATTCAAAGAAGAAACAGGATACAAAGTAAAGCGAATGATTCCTCTTTTAAAATTTTATCGTGATGTTGGATATAACACACAAAAAGTTCATTGTTTTATTGCAAAGGATTTTGAATTAGTTGGCAAACCTAATTTGGATGACGATGAAATTTTACATACTAAAATAATGAGTTTTAAAAAATTCATGGCGTTGATAAAGTCTGGTAAAATTGTTGATCCACCATCAATTATTGCAGTTCTAATGTATGCGATAAAAAACAAACTGGATTAATTATTATCTTTTTCTCTTATCCAAGTTCGTAAAAGTACTCTTTTCAGATTTTCATCATCAGAGTCTTCAAAGTCTGTTCTGTCATGAATTAACCACTTGTTATTACTATACATCATATCACCTTTTTTGAGTAGATATGAAACTGCAAGGTTTTCATTTGCAAGTAATTTATCTAGATTATCTAAAGCATTTTTCTGATATTCTGTGAGTGGTTTGTTCATTTTTTCATGACCACTATCGATTAATTCTCTTTGACAGCATCTGCAGTTTAATTTTCCATTATTGTAAGTAAAAATAGGAACAAATTGTGTTGGTGTTTCATCTGCTTGGTTTTCATTTCTTTTATCCATGTAAAATTTTTCATATAAAATTCTCAGCAAATTCTTATCCTCTTGGAGTTTGTTATGGATTGTATATGCACTGATGAATTTACTTACACCGCCATTTTTTGCAGGATTTAAACAAAGTAGACCTACATAATCTGGTGGATTTTCAAAAATATGACATCCATCTGTATGATACGAACCACCTTCTTTGGTATGATGATATCGTCCACCGGTGGATAATGTTTTTCCTAAATCTTTTACTTCAACGGCTTGTTCACCCTGTTTATTCTGAATCAATAATTCTCCAAAAATTTTAGAAATTAGAATGTGAATATTTGAGAGTTCATGTTTATCAAAGGCGGTAAAATTAGTACCATTAATGACACAAAATCCGCAACCTTGAATCAAAATAACTTGTTTGATATGCTGAATTTGTGTTTTCAAATGTGTAAAATGCTGAATGTTATGTTGATCTAAAAGATCTCGTTTTTGTAATAGTTCACCAATTACATTATCATCTAAATCTACAAGAAATTCATTACTATCACTGCTAAGATTTTTTGTCCATGTTTTTTTTTTATCAATTACAAGTGTTTCTAGAATTTTTGACATCTATCATACAAACATATGTGTTTTATATAAAAATCATAGTTATTTTGCATAGTAAAAATTATTTAGTTAATTTTGTTTTAATTCCAAGAACATCAAAATAGTGTAACAATCTGTTCTTCATTATAGATACTTCTGCTAAACTTTCATCGTAAATATTTTGAGTTTCTTTTGGATCTTTAATTAAATCATAAAATTCCCATGTACCTGGAGTATCATTATAGATTAATTTTTTACCATTATTCCTAACACAAAATACATTATGCTTTTTTGGTGAAGGCCATGGACCATCCAATCCACCTGTTTCGACAAAAGATTCCCTATCATTATTTTCTGTTCCATCACTCAATCTAAAAAGAGATTTGCCCAGAATATTATTACATCTTTCATCTAAGGATATTCCAGCAATTTCCATAACGGTGGGAAAAATATCTATAGAATTACATTG
>Ga0208879_1003861_pt1 | contig 11983 bp, 10 predicted proteins | sample Knorr_S15_td_Bot_FD_185605 | JGI IMG/M metagenome (GOLD analysis project Ga0208879, IMG submission 185605) | Marine microbial communities from Southern Atlantic Ocean transect - Knorr_S15_td_Bottom_ad_5009_LV_A (SPAdes) (version 2) | ecosystem: Environmental > Aquatic > Marine > Oceanic | place...
CAAAGCTCGCACCACGCGCCATCCAAGAGACCGCGGCGAGCCATTCTGGGGTCGGCTGCTCACCATCGACCCGTCGCTCCTCGAGGATGGCTCTGGCCTTATCGACTTCTTCTGCCCAAGCCAGATCGCTCATTTCCGAAACGAGGCTGCCCGACTGCGCTACCACGGCCAACGGCGAAGCCAGGCAGATCAACAGGAACGATATGGTGAACTTTCTTGACTGTCTCATGGCACCTCCCCTTCGGTGACTGTAGGAACCTCGATTCGGGGAGTCAACGCGGCTTCGACGTCCATACGCCATTCGACAGCTGCGGTTTTTGGCGGAAAACAGATGCGGTCGTCGCATGCCTGGTACAGAAAGCTACCAGGCACGACGACCTCGCCCGGTGCTAGATCTGCATCCAGCGCCAGTCGCACCTCGATTGTGAACTCATGATCGAAGACCGCCAGTGGTTCATCCCAGTCCTCCAATAGAAAATCGGTGGACTCCGGATAGGTGATCTCCTCGACTGTGAGTCCTTCGGGCAGCGTGAAGGATAGGAGAGTCGGAATGACGTACGGATCTCGCGGTTTGTCCGACTGCACGTGGATGTCCTCTGGGAGTTCAACGCTGAGTACGAGTGTCACGGTTTGGCCAGGCCGGATCACCCGCTGTTCGATCGTGGGTCTCAGCTCGGCCGTCGGTTGGCGGAACTGCGCGCTGGCTGAGATCGCACTCAGGCTGAACACAGCAACCAGAACGCATAAGCGAACGACGACGGCGCATATCTTGGGCGCACTCATGAACATGGCCGGAAAGGTATTCCGATTCACCGCGCGAGCCTCATGACGCGGTCCTCGCCTTGAACCGTTGCATCCGTCTTCCGTTCCCCACCTCTCCGGTATAGAGATACCCGCGAGTATCTAACACAGGCGTCGCCCAACTAACGGTGACCGGAGGAATTTGAAGGAAACCTATCCACCCTGTCCTCCTGACCTAGAAGACGGCAAGTAGCCCCTAGTCCCTCCGTGGCATCCAGCCCGGCCCTACGCCAGCGGTCGAACAGATGCTCGATGACGTCTTCGAGCTGACGACATACGGCATGAACTAGTCGTTCATTTCCCAAGTAGCCCAGCGCCTCGAGCCAGTCTGCTCCGCTTCGAACGTCTACTCCGCCGCCGGCGCGTCGCGGTTCCACAGATCGACGTAGATCTTCCAGCCCTCGGGCGTGCTGCGCAGCACGTTGATCCACTTGCCTACCTCGTCGCGGACCTCGCCCGTTTCCTTGTTCGTCGCACTGTCGCTCCAGGTACCCCACGAATAGGCCCAGTCACCCTCGACCTCGATACCGCGCATCACTCCAGCACCGTTCGGCGTCGAGGCCGCGAAGGCCATCTCGAAGTCGGCGCGCAACGCATCGGTCCCCTGGATCTGTGGCAGATCGGCGCTCATGCGGATGGCGTCGGCGGTGTACAGGGCCAGGGCCAGTAGCCCATCGACGTCCTCGGCATTGTTCGCCTCGTCCCACGCCGGACCGACGGCAAAGATGGCCTCCTGCGCCGCACCAGACGGCGTGAACTCGGGCGGTAGCTCGCCCCTCTCGGTCAGCTCGTCAGTAGCGGCGGCACTCGTCGGCGCATCACGGTTCCAAGAGTCGATGTAGTACTTCCAGCCGTCGGCGGTCTTGTGAAAGACGCTGACCCACTTGCCGATCTCCTCGGTGATCTCGCCGCTGTCCGAAGTCGTCTGGCTGATGTAGGGGCCGCGAGCGAAAGCCCAGTCCCCCACCACCTGGACCTCGTCGACCGAGCTGCTCTCTACCACGTCGGCGGCGTCCCAGGCAGCGGTGAAATCAGCGCGGATGGCCGTGGTTCCGACCAGCGCCGACTCGCCGCTGTTGAGGCGGATGGCGGCATCCGTGAACAGGCCCAGCACACCTTCGAGATCCTCGGCATTGTTGAGCGGGTCCCACGATTCGGCAAGCGCCCGCACAGCCGCCGCTTCGTCGACAACCACATCGGCGGCCGGTGCAGCGTCCTCGGCTTCTTCGGCAGGAGCGCAGGCGAAAAGAACGAGCGATGTCGAGAGTGCGAAAAGGAGAACCTTCTTCATCTAACAACCTCCAAGGGGTGTCTTACCCGAGCAGGGACGTGCTTCATGGACCTCCAGCACTAGCGGTGCCGTGAAGAGTCGGCCGGGCAGGCACGATTCGGGATCAGCATCAATCCTAACCCATGGACCTGGCGGCGCACAGGCGCCGTTCAGAGCCAGCGATAGGGCGACATCGCACCAGAAACTGCGCCTTTCCACACTCGCTGGCACAGCGGCACGAAGCCCAAGTGTGAGGCTATGAGGATCGTCCGCGCACGGACGGTCCTTAGCAGACATTATCAAATTAGAGGTTGAGAGGCCTAGCATAGGGCGCACCGTTTTGTTTGGATTAGGGGTGGTGGCTGGGTTCGTGTACGCCGCAGTCAATGCCCCGATGTGAATGGACTCGGGTAGTGCCTGAGAGCGTAACCTCCTTAGCCCCCCCCGGTCCCCCTCCGTGGCATCCAGCTATCCAGCACTGTTCTGCGCGTCTGCAGTTGCGCGTCTGCAGTTGCGGGTCTGAGTGGGGCGGGGCAGAATGAGGGCATGAAGCAAGCAGTTGCGTTGAGCGCCTTGGTGCTTTCACTGTTGTTGTGGAGTTGTGGGGGAGACGATACTCCAACCCGCAGCCAGTAGGGGACCCGACCCATGGTGAGACCGACGCCGCTCATTGTCTTGGCCCTGCTGCTGTGCTCCAGCACAGAAGCCGTGGGCCAGATCTGGGAGCGTCTCACCTTCCAAGACTCGTTCTCGGGCAAGTTCTCGGGCAAAGCGCGACGAGTAAGGCCAGCATCGTTCAGCGTCCTCCTACCCGGTGATACCACCGCTTCGTACAGCATCCGGTCAGCCATGCGGGTCGACTTCGGTTTCGAAAGTTTGGGACAGAAGATCGCTATCGGCCCGTTCGTCGAATACCGACTGCTGACGAACATCAAGAAGCCGCAAAACGTCTTTATGGTCGGGCTGTCGACGGACTGGCAGACTCGGGACGCGGAGGCGGAAGATAAAAAATGGAGCGCAGTCCTGGCTGCACGCGTCATGTACAAGAACGATTTCGAGCGCTCCACCAAGTCGGTGCTGACGGACCTGCTCTTCACGCCGGTGGCGAAGGGCCGGGGCGGCGGTCTCTCGAATCTCTTTCTCCCGAATGTCGCGACGCAATTTGGCTCGGCTGTGGAGTTCACCTACAGCCCATCCATCGGTCTCGAGCACGAGAGTGTGGTGCGCACGGCGGACAAGTCCCTCGAGGGCTCCGTTGTCCGGGCAGTCACTGGGGTGCGGGCTGAGTTGGTTCCGCTGCCTTCGCATTGGTCACGACGGCTCGAACTGAACCTCGAGTACTCCTACGGCTACGACCTGCAGGAAACTGCCGAACCCTATCAGCTAGACCGTGGTCACAAGTTGGTCACGGCGGACGCGAACGTGTGGTTCTTGAAAACGGATGCCGGGACGTTGGCTGGCGTGTCTCTCAAGTACACCAACGGTGAGAGTCCAAAGACTGGTTTCCGACAGCAGCAACTGACGGAGCTTACGTTCTCTTTGAAGTTCTAGCCGCCCGGCATGCGGGGTGCGCTCACGGCGTCCCCGAGGACGATGTGCTCGCCTACATGTGGTTCAATCTCTCGGCGGCCCAAGCCTTCTTGACCCCTGTACGCGGACGCATTAGTTAGTGAGTACTCACTAACCTAGGAGATGGCTCATGTCCCGCCCAAAGGGGATCCCGGACACCGAGGTGTTGGCCGAGGCACGGCGGTGCTTCCTGAGGTACGGGCCGGGTGTGTCCACTGAGACGATCGCCGCGGGCCTAAGCCTGTCGCAGCCGGCCCTGTTCAAACGGTTCGGCACGAAGAAGGCGCTCATGATGTCCGCGCTCCGTCCGCCGCCGACCCCGGCTTGGGTCGCGGCGCTTGACGACGGCCCGGACAAGCGCTCGATCACGGAGCAACTGGCTGGAATCGTGCAGCGAGCCGGCGCCTACTTCGAGGAGGTGGCTCCTGCGATGGCGATTCTCCGTGCGAGTGGCATCTCCCGCGAGGAGATCTTGGAGTCCTATGACGTCGCCCCGCCGGTGGCCGCCAAGGCGGGCCTCATGGCTTGGCTGGAGCGGGCGAGGGAGAGGGGACTGATCCGTGACGTCGGGCTCGAAGCCACCGCATCGATGATCATGGGCGGTCTGCTGTTTCATGTTTTCATCTCGAGGCTGACGGGAGTGGCGCAGGTCGGGTCGATTAGCCCGTCGTACGCCGAGGAGCTGGCTGATCTGCTCACGCTCGGACTCAATCCGGAGCCAGCACGATGAGAAGCCTCGCGATGGGCTCGCTTTTGATGGCCGGCCTCATGTGGCCCTTGCAGTGCGCGGCTCAGAGCACCTGGTGGGAATCTCTGGGCGACGAAGGGCTCATGCTCCTCATTTCAGAGGGCCTCACGAACAACCATGACTTGGGCGTAGCGGTGGACCGCATCGAGCAGGCCGAGGCGCTCGCCCGCCGTTCGCGTGCGGCGATGTTGCCGAGCCTCAGCTTTGACGGCCAAGGCACGATGGCGCCACTGGACGGCTTGGGCTTCCAGTTTGGAGGCTTCCCTGCGGGCGGAGACGTGTCAGGGCCGGTGCCCTCGCTGTACTATACGGGGTCAGCGAACCTATCGGCCCGATATAGGCTGACGTCGTGGGGCTCGGAGTATCGGACGTTGCAGTCTAGGAGGCTTCAGACGCTCGCGAGCCGCGGTGATCGAGATGGCGTGGCGGTGGGGTTGGTGACACAAATCGCGTCAGCCTATTTCGACGCAGTGTCGGCGCGTGAACAAATAGGGATCGTCCAGGGACAGATCGAGGCGAGCCAGCGGCTGGCCGACGCGACCCGCCTGCGCTATGAGGGTGGGCAGGCCACGGCCTTGGACGTACTGCAGCAGCGTCAGCAGGTCGCCTCGGCCAAAGCCAATCTCCCCCAAGTCCGAGCGACGCTCCGGGTGGCGATCGAACGCCTGTATTTCCTCGTCGGGCGGGACGCTGGTGCCCCGGCACCTACCGTCGGGGAGCGGCTGCCCGAGCTTCCCCGGCTCAGCGAAGAGGATGTGCCGGCGTCGCTCTTCACTGCACCGTTCGATCGGCCTGACCTGCGGGCCGGCCAAGCCCGTCTCGACGCTTCGCTGTTCGACGTGGAGAGCGCAAGTTTGAGCCGACTCCCCACGATCGATCTCTCCGCGGGCACCGGATACCAGGCTTTTCAGGCCAGGAGTGTCTCCACCCAGAGCACTTGGAATGCCGGAATCGTGGTTTCGCTGCCCCTATTCGATGGCTTCGACTCATCGGCTCGCGTCCGAGAGGCACAGGCCAACACGCGGGCGGCGCGCGGGTCCCTTCGCCAGTTCGAAGCGCAGGCGCGGAGCGAGGTTCGGTCCTCTCGGGCGCAGCTCGAGGAACAGGTCGAGCAACTCGCGGCGTTACAAGAACAGCTCGACGCCTCCAGCCTCGCGTACCAGGAGTCCCGCCGCAGATACTTCGCTGGCCTCGCTTCCTTCATCGACGTCTTCACGTCCCTGAACGGGATGCAGGCAGCAGAGCTGAACGTGGCGCGATTGAAGCGAACCGCGCTTGGATCGTGGATCGAGTTGCAACGAGCCACGGGGGGTAGTTGGACCCGCGACCTGGACGAACGGTAGGGGTGACGATCATGAAAAGAATCGGATTTCCGCTCCTCATTATCGTGGCCGGAATCGTCGTGGCAGTGGCCCTGTCCCGCTTGGGCTCAAGACCGGTCGTTGTCCCGCCACAAGCGACGAATCTGGTGGTCGACACCTGGGTCGCGCATGCCGAAGAGCACCGCCCGATAGTCGAAGCGACAGGTCAGATAGAGCCGGGGCGTGAAGTATTGGTGCTTCCGGAAGTGACAGGACGCCTCGTCTACGTGTCTGACGATCTCCTTCCCGGCGGTCGCTTCGAGCGGGGTGAAGTGATGGCGCGCGTCGACCCTCGCGACTACGAACTCGCTGTCGACCAGCAGCGCGGATTGGTGCGAGGCTCGGCGCTAGAGCTCGAGATGGAGCACGCGCGTCGAGAGATTGCGCTCGCCGAATGGCGGCTGCTCGGCGACGGTGGAGACGCCTCCCCACTCGTGCTGCGGGAGAGCCAGCTCGCCGCTGCCCAGACGAACTTGACCTCGAACGAGAGCGCCCTCGCTCGTGCCGAGTTGAACCTCGAACGAACCGAGATCCGGGCCCCGTTCAACGCCACAGTCTTGTCCGAGAGCGTCGATGAGGGCCAGGTGGTAGGCCCCCAGTCGTCGATCGCGCGCATCGTTGGGACGGATCATGTACGACTGCTTTTGTCGGTCAGGGTGGAAGACCTTCCGTTCATCGATGTGCCCCGAAACGGATCGGATGGCTCGCAAGTAACGGTTCGGCAGCGTCTCGGAGCTGGGCGTGTCGTCGAGCGCTCAGGCCGTGTCTCGCACCGCGTCGAGGAGCTCGATCCCGGAACGCGGAGAGCTCAGGTCCTGGTACAGGTGAACGATCCGATGGCGCTGGACGACGACCTTCCGCTCCTCCCGGGGGCTTTCGTCGAGGCCGCGATCGTGGGTCGACCGGTTACGGATGTGATCCGGATTCCGCGCAGCGCCGTGTACGACGGTGCGACCGTGTGGGTGGTCGACGGTGGCTCGACCCTGGAGCGCCGCACGATCGTCCCGCTCTGGTCGGATGCCGAGTACGTCTACGTCCGTGAAGGGATCCAGCCTGGAGACGAAATCGTGGTGTCGCGTCTCGCGCGCCCGATCGAGGGAACGAGTGTCCAAGCGCGCGCGACCGTGGGGGCGAACTAATGAGCTCACCGGGTTCGGTCCGCCGAGGGCCCCTCGCGTGGATGGCCGTGAACTCCGTGGCAGCCAACCTGCTGATGATGGTCGTGATGATCGGGGGTCTCCTGATCGCTCTGTCGCTCAAGCAGGAAGTGTTTCCCGAGTTCGAGATGGACGTGATCCGGGTCACCGTGCCATATCCGGGGGCGAGCCCCGAAGAGGTCGAGCAAGGCATCGTGCTCGCTGTCGAGGAGGCCGTTCGAGGGCTGGACGGTGTGAAGCGTGTGGCCTCCGCCTCGTCCGAGGGAATGGCCAGTATCACGATTCAGCTCCTCCTGGGCGCCGATTCGGATCGCGCGCTCAGCGATGTCACGAACGAGGTGAATCGCATCATGACGCTCCCGGAGGACGCCGAGGAGCCTACCATCTCCGCCACCGCGCCCCGGCAAAGGGTGATCTCGCTGGTCTTGTCTGGTGACCAAGACCTGAAAACCCTACACGACTTGGCCGAGTTGGCACGCGAGGAGCTGCTCGCTTCGCCTGATGTGACCCAAGTCGACGTGGCGGGCGTGCCTCCGCTGGAGGTCGCGATCGAGATCCGGCGGGAGGACTTGGAGGCGTATGGCCTTACCCTCGAGCAGGTCGCAGCCCAGATCCGTCTTGCGTCCATCGACCTGCCGGGGGGCGGGGTCGATACGGCGTCCGGTGAGATCCTCGTGCGCCTTGTGGATCGGCGGCTCCGGGCCGAGGACTTCTCCGACATCATCATTCGAGGAACCGCCCGGGGACACCAGCTGCGCTTGGACGAGATCGGGACCATCATCGATGGCTTCGAGGATACCGACGAGTTCACCTGGTACAACGGTTTGCCGGCGGTTCAGCTCACGGTCTACCGCGTGGGGGACGAAACGCCCACACAGGTCGCGTCTGCGACGAAGGCCTACGCCGAGCGTCTCCGCGCGCGACTGCCGGCGAGCGTCACCGTGTCGGCCTGGTCGGACGACTCGGAGATTCTAGAGGACCGGATCAGCCTGCTGCTCAAGAATGCGCTGATGGGTCTGGCCTTGGTGCTGATCGTCTTGACGCTGTTCCTCAGCCGCTCGCTGGCTGGTTGGGTCGCGCTCGGAATACCCATCTCGTTCCTGGGAGCATTCCTGCTCATGGGCCCCATGGACGTGTCGATCAACATGATCACCTTATTCGCGTTCATCATCACGTTGGGGCTCGTGGTCGATGACGCGATCATCGTAGCTGAGAACGTCCACCAGAAGAGCCAGGAGGGCCTCGGCCGTCTCGACGCCGCGATCGAGGGCGCCAGGGAAATGTCGATGCCGGTCACGTTTTCGGTACTCACGACGATGGTCGCGTTCGCGCCGCTACTGTTCGTTCCGGGCGTGATGGGGAAGATCTTCCGTTTCATTCCGACCGTCGTGATCGGTGTCCTCTTCTTCTCTCTCATCGAGTCGTTTTTCGTGCTGCCGGCGCACCTCGGGCACGTGCGCGGCAAGCCCTGGAAGCTCTTCCGGGTGGTGACGGCCCCGGTCGATCGCACACAGACATGGGTCAGCGCACGACTCGAACGCTTCATTCAAGAGACGTACCACCCGCTCCTGAAGACGCTGCTCGAATATCGGTACATGACGCTCGCCGGCGCCCTCGCGGTACTCTTGGTCACGATCGGGAGCGTAGCCGGGGGACTCGTCCCGTTCTCGTTTTTCCCCCAAGTCGAGGCAGACCTGGTCGTAGTCTCGGCGCGCCTGCCCTTCGGGGCGCCGCTCGAGCGAACACTGCAGGTCCGCGACCAACTACAGGCGGCGCTGGACCGTGCGCTCGCCCAGACGGAGGGTGATGAAGCCGTTCGAGGCGTGATCTCACTCGTGGGGCAGAGGCCCGCACAGCTCGGTCCGGTCGGCGGGGACGGCGCCCGCGGGAGCCATTTGACGTCGATCGAAGTCAACCTGGTCCCACCGGATGATCGGAACTTCAGCACCGCCGACTTCGTGGAGCGCTGGCGCGCGGAGGTCGGCATCATCCCAGAGGTCGAGGCGCTGCGGATCAGCAGTGCGGGGGGGCCGAACGCCGGTGCCGCGGTCGACGTGCAGTTGAGCCATGTGGACGAGGCTGTTCTCGCGGAGGCGTCGAGGGCGCTCGCAGACCGCTTGCGGGAGTTTCCAGCACTGATCAATGTGGACAACAGCTATGCGGCAGGTAAGCCGCAACTGGATTTCCGATTGAGGCCAGAGGCCGCGGGCCTAGGACTCACGAGTACGGATGTCGCCCGTGCGATCCGTTCCGCCTTCTTCGGTGCGGAAGCTCTGCGGGAGCAGCGCGGCAGGCACGAGGTCAAGGTCATGGTGCGGCTGCCAAAGCACCAACGTGCTTCGGAGCAGGATATCCACGATCTGATCGTTCCGACCGCGAACGGCGCTGTGCCGCTCACGTATGTGGCGGACTTTTCGCGGACACGGTCACCGACACGGATCACGCGCGAGGACGGCCGGCGCACGGTGAACGTGACCGGGGACCTGGCGCCCGGCATCGCCTCCAACCAGGCGATCGTGCGCGAGCTCGATCGCACGGTGTTTCCCCTGCTGCAGGCTGAATACCCTGGCTTGTCGACCGGCTTGGTCGGCCAGCAACGGGAAATGACGGAGAGCTTCGGCGCGCTGGGGCCGATGTATGTCTTGGCGCTGATCGTCATGTTCGGCATGCTGGCGATTCCCTTCCGCAGCTACATCCAGCCGCTCATCGTGCTGGGCGCCGTGCCGTTCGGGGTCGTGGGAGCGGTCCTCGGCCACTTCATCATGGGCTACCAGCTCAGCCTTGTGAGCGTGCTGGGGATCATTGCGCTCTCGGGCGTCGTGGTGAACGACTCGCTCGTCCTCGTAGACGCGGTGAACCGCTACCGGCGGGCCGGAATGCCGCTTCGAGAAGCCATCGTCCAGGGAAGCGCTCGCCGGCTACGCCCCATCCTGTTGACCTCACTGACGACCTTTTTTGGTCTGCTACCGATGATTTTTGAGACGTCGATGCAGGCGCGGTTCCTGATCCCGATGGCGATTAGCCTCGGCTTCGGGGCGCTCTTCGTCACGGCGGTCGCGCTGCTCATCGTCCCCGCACTGTACCTGGCTGTCGAAGACCTCAGGGAGCTTTCGTGGTTCTCCGTAGCGGAAGGATCAGAGACTCCCGCGATGGCGGGCGACTGAACCTGTGTCCGTCCGATCTGTCACGTTTTGGACCGGACGACGCGGTCATCCGCTCTACTGACGTGACCCCCTCCCTGAATCTGCGACCAGCGCAAGATCCTAACATTTGCGCTGGCCTCGTTTCAGGGGGTCACGTCACCACTGTAGGACGCACCTGGCACAAACCCCTCCCGGCGGGCATAATCGCGAGGCGCCCCGGGCGCGACACACTCGACCACCACGGGAACCGAGGCTCCATGGACGTCCGACTTTGGGTTGCGGTCTGTGCCGCGGCCGCCTTGGCCTGCGCCCCCGGGCACATCCCTGGACCCCCAGATGACCATCCCCACCGGGTGACGTTCGACGGCACGTCCGGACCGGGAGCGGGGAGGCACGTGGTATTGATCTCCGGCGACCACGAATACCGATCGGAAGAACTCCTCCCGGCCATGGGGCGGATTCTCGCGCAGCGGTACGGTTTCAAGGCCAGCGTGTTCTTCACCCTGGACGACGAAGGCTTCATCGAACCGGGCAGCTCGAACATCGCGGGACTGGAGGCGCTGGAAACGGCGGATCTCATGGTGGTGGCGCTACGGTTCCAGGACTTCCCCGCCGCGGAGATGCAGCACATCGTCGACTACCTCGATCGGGGTGGCCCGGTCATGGGTCTCCGCACCGCTACCCATGCGTTCCAGATCGACGACGGCCCCTTCGTGAAGTACTCGTGGAACTACGAGGGAGAAGAGTATCTGCAGGGATTCGGGGAACAGGTGCTGGGCGAGACCTGGGTCGGACACTACGGGAACAACCACGAGCAGAGCTCACGCCTGATACCTGTCGAGTCACGGCTCGATCATCCGATCCTGCGGGGCGTCGACGACGTGCACGTGCAGTCCGGCGGGTACCAGGCCTATCCCCCGGACGATGCGGACGTCCTCGCCGGTGGTCTGGTTCTGAACGGCATGGGATTCGGTGCACCACCGGACCCGGACAAAGAGACACTCCCGGTAGCCTGGACCCGCGTCTATACCGGGGCGAGCGGAACACCTGCCCGCGTATTCACCTCCACCCACGGCGCCTCGGAGGATTTCCTGAACGACGGGTTCCGACGGATGCTGATCAACGCCGTCCTGTGGACCGTGGGCCTGGAGGACGAAATCCGGCGTGACGACGACGTCTCGCTGGTCGGGCCGTACCACCCGGTTGGTTTCAGCTTTGACGGATACCGACGCGGTGTCCGGCCGGCCGACCTCGCGGGCTTCGACACTCCCATCATGTCACCAGACAGACCGACCTCAACGGACTCCGCGGGTTCGGATGGAGCACTCGATGGATGAGGAGACCGATTCTGTTGACCCTCGACAACTCGGTCGACGCGAGTGGCATACGCGCTCAGGCTACAGCACGCGCAGCCTTGTGGAGAATACCGTCTTCCGATACAAGATGATCGTCGGTCGAAGTATGCGAAGTAGAACCTTCGACGGACAACGAGTCGAGGTGCGGCTTGCATGCTAAAGGCCGGACACCGAGGAACTCGATGCGCGGCCGCTCCAGGTCGGCAACGCCAGCACCAGCATCCAGCCCGCGATGAGGAGGAGACCGAAGGCCTCGCGCCCGATCTCGATCTCCGGGGAATCCATCCGGGCCTCCTGGAAAAGCTCGAGGAATCCCACTTTTTCCAGGGCCCCTGGTGCGAGGAACAGGCCCCAAACCAGAGCCACGGCCCCGACCGCCGCCGGGAGCCAACGGGGGAGCTTTCCGAGGACGAACAGCACGGAGGCGACCATGGCTGCCACGTACACGGCTATCCAACTCAATCGGTCGGGGTCGTTGTACTGAACGGCGGCGCCGAGAAGGAAGAGGAGCGCGCAAAACCCCGACGCCCAGCGGACGAGACGGATCATTTGCTGCCTCCGCGAAGGGTCGTCGTGAAG
>Ga0208879_1003865_pt1 | contig 11978 bp, 8 predicted proteins | sample Knorr_S15_td_Bot_FD_185605 | JGI IMG/M metagenome (GOLD analysis project Ga0208879, IMG submission 185605) | Marine microbial communities from Southern Atlantic Ocean transect - Knorr_S15_td_Bottom_ad_5009_LV_A (SPAdes) (version 2) | ecosystem: Environmental > Aquatic > Marine > Oceanic | place...
TAACGATTTCGGGTTCCGCATTGCGATGACAATTAATTAACACCCCTTAGCGGGATTTTCTGTTTGTGGAGATAGGTCGGGCTCATAACCCAAAGGTCGAAGGTTCGAATCCTTCCCCCGCTCCAAAAACCGAAAAGGTCTCGAAAGAGGCCTTTTTTGGTTTATGGGGGTAAAGGATGAGAACCGAGTTTGAGCCGAAGTCCCGATGGTATCGGGCCTGAGACCGGTGAAATCGGCTTTAGCCGATGAGGCAATCCTACCCCCGCTACACTCGAAAAGCCTTGGTTACCTGTCGGGAAGTTGAGGCTTTTTCTTTTACGTTTCCAGAGGATTTAAAATATTCTGTAGATATCCATGCAAGACGACGAGAAACAAGCACTTGATTGGGCTTTTTCTTTGACTTAATTTTTCTCCTGAATTGCAGATCATTGCAATCTCAATCAAACAATTTATTTAATCCGATCAAGAATAGGAATGTCAATATGGCGACTTTGATTTTGCGGGATACATACCGCGCATTGGAAAAGGAAATGAAATCTATTGATAAATTAAAGAGAGAGACTTCATTAAAGATTAGAGATGCAGCTAGTCATGGAGATCTTAAGGAAAATGCGGAATACCACGCTGCCAGGGAGGAGCAGAGTTTAATAGTAAGAAAGAAACAATTGTTGCAGTCCCATGCGCCATTCCGGTTCATCGGGAAAAGCGAAATTGAAACCGACGAGGTAGGATTTGGCAATAAGGTTACAATCCGTGAAGAGGGCAAAGATGAGGCCGAAGACTATTACCTATTAGGTCCCATCGAATTTGATTTGGATCTTTATCCCATGATTGTAACCTACCATTCACCTTTTGGCCGAGCCATAGTTGGGAAAAAGATTGATGAATATTTTACGCTTGAAATCGAGGGTAAAGAGACGAAGTTCACCATTACTGCAATTGAAAAGATTTCTGCAGAATGATGATAAACAATATCTGCATTTACAGAATAACGTAGTCGAAACGTAGCAATTCTGAACCGCAAGAGCCCTGTCGAAAGATGAGGCTTTTTTGTTTATGGGAATTTATTGTGTAAATTTCTGCATGAAACAACGAATACTTGTGGTTCTAATCGCGGCAGTTTGCATCAGCGTAGGTATTGTATCGACAACGACGCAAGCTCAGCGGCGTTCCACACCGATTCATTTACCTGATGGGGAAGCCAAGGAGTTGATTGAAGCGGCTTGCATCACATGCCATAGACTTAATTATATTTCGAGGTGGGCAGGAGGTACTAACGAGGATTGGAAAGACCTGATTAGCTCAATGATGGTTATGCCTCGTGTTAAAGCCGACGTTATCGGCAGATATCTGGCTACCCACTTTCCAACAAAACCGAATACCGGTCCTACTCTTATCCCCGGACCAGTCAGCGTAACAATCATTGAGTGGCTCGCTCCAACATTAGGATCCAGACCTCATGATCCTCTTGCGGCAAGCGACGGTTCCATATGGTGGACTGGTCAGTTAACGAATCGACTTGGACGCGTTGATCCTGCGTCGGGCATCATGCAAGAGTTCCCGCTAGAGATAGCTGACTCCGGACCTCATGGTCTGGTTGAAGACAATAAGGGGAACATTTGGTTTACGGCAGTATCGAAGGCTTATGTTGGTATGCTAGACCCGAATTCAGGAGATGTGACTGAGTACTATGTTCCCGAAGGTATCCGTGGCCCTCACACACCCATTCTCGATCAACGAGGCAATTTATGGTTTACACTCCAATCGGGCCATGTGGGGAGACTTGTGCCGAAGACTAAGGAAATGACGATTGCAGCAACCCCGACAACCGGTACATATCCATACGGCATCCAGATTAATTCCAAAGGGGTACCATGGTATGTTGATTTCCGTGGAAACCGAATCGGCAGCATCAATCCAGAAACAACTGAGATTACAGAATATGAACTACCGCATCCCGATGCACGTCCACGACGCATCGCTATTACACCGGATGACGCGGTGTGGTATACGGACTACGCTCGTGGTTATCTGGGTCGATTTGACCCCGAAACCAGGAAAGTTCAGGAATGGATCTCTCCAGGTGGGCCTAAGTCCAAACCATATGGCATTGCTGCAATTGGTAATGTGATTTGGTATAGCGAATCATCGGTGTGGCCCAATACGCTCGTACGTTTCGATACTGAGACACAGCGCTTTCAGTCCTGGGAAATACCGTCCGGCGGCGGCGTAATTCGCAATATGATGGCAACCTCTGATGGAAATCTGGTTCTTGCCTGTAGTGCCGTGAACCGTGTGGCTTTAGTCAAAATTGGTATTTAATTCGTATGGAGCTATCCCTTTAATTATATTGGAGAAGCAGAAGAGAGGTTTATTGTAAGAGCAAGGTTGGTGGAATAGGTATTATTATCAAAGAATCCTCACCAAGCGTGGGGTTTATTTGTTTATACCAAGTACAGGCTCACACCTTTTTACATATCGCCTATTAAAATTTCTGTGTAATTTCCTGTATGAAACGCCTCTGGGTCAAATAAAGGAATAGACAATGAAGATAATTAAACAACTCATTTTCTACTCTGGAATATTATTACTTATATCATGCTCAGAAGATAAAAACTCAAAAGTTTCTGTTGATTATACAACTATAAGTAAAGTAGCAGAAAGTATTTCAAATAAATCCTTTAACCCCTCGACGTTACTATGGCATAAAAAACCTGCCGAAGAGTGGGAAAATGCTTTTCCAGTAGGAAACGGAAGACTAGGTGCCATGGTATATGGTGGAATCAAAGAAGAGAAGATTCAGCTAAACGAAGACACGTACTGGTCAGGAGGACCTTATTCTACCGTAGTAAAAGGAGGGTATAAAGAATTGCCAAAAATTCAAAAACTTATTTTTGAAGGAAAGCCATTAGAAGCACACAAAATATTTGGAAGATACCTAATGGGATATCCTGTGGAACAACAAAAATATCAGTCTCTTGCCAATCTACATCTATTTTTTAATGAAGATTTAGAAGCAAAAAATTACAAAAGATGGTTGGATCTCTCTGAAGGAATTGCTGGAGTAGAGTATACAATCAATGGGGTTACTTACCTACGTGAAGTATTATCATCTCATGTAGATCAGACCATTGCAATTCGTCTCACAGCAAGTAAACCAGGAATGATTAGCTTCGATACAGAGTTAAGGGGTGTAAGAAATAGTGCACACTCTAACTATGCAACCGACTATTTTCGCATGGATGGAAAAGGTGAAAATGAATTAATTCTTACGGGAAAATCTGCAGACTATTTGGGAATAGAAGGTAAACTTAGATACGAGGCACGTGCACAAATACATGCTGACGGCGGGACAGTAGAAAGAGTTGGTACTCGAATAAAGGTTGCTAACTCAAATTCTGTAACCATTTTATTTGTTGCAGCTACAAACTTTATAAATTATAAAGATGTTAGTGGAAATGAGAAAGCTGAAGTCCAGAATTATTTAGAAAATTTAGATAACAAAGATTATGCTACCATTCGAAAAAATACAATAGAAGACTATCAAAGTCTCTTTAATCGTGTAGAACTTGACCTACCATCTACAAGCACGTCTTACCTACCTACAGATGAACGCATGGTAAGCATTCAGACAGACCCAGACCCACAAATGTCTTCCCTATCATACCAATTTGGAAGGTATATATTAATCTCTTCAAGTAGACCAGGTACACAGCCTACAAACTTACAAGGCATATGGAATAAAGATATGAACCCTTCATGGGATTCTAAGTACACAACGAACATAAATACGGAGATGAATTACTGGCCTGCAGAAGCATCTAACCTATCTGAATTAACCGAGCCTTTATTTAAAATGATTGAAGAACTTACTGATCAAGGAACAGAAGTTGCTAGTGAACACTATGGTGCTAAAGGATGGGTTTTTCATCAAAATACAGATATATGGCGTGTTGCAGCACCAATGGATGGACCTACGTGGGGAACATTTACTGTTGGTGGTGCTTGGCTAACAACACATCTATGGGAACATTATCAGTTTACTCAAGATCTAAAATTTTTAGAAAAAGTGTACCCAATTATAAAAGGTTCAGTTGATTTTTTTATGGATTTTCTTGTAGTACATCCCAACGGAAAATGGTTGGTTACTAATCCATCAAACTCTCCAGAAAATCCACCTGAGGGACCTGGATATAAATACTTCTATGATGAGGTTACGGGGATGTACTATTTTACTACAATAACTGCTGGAGCTACCATGGACATACAGATACTTAAAGATCTATTTAAATATTATGGTCAGGCAACACAGATACTAGGTAGAGATAAAGAATATGCTCAGGAAGTTCTAAAAAGTAGAGAACGTTTAGTGCCCTCCCAAGTAGGAAAAGATGGAACCTTACAAGAATGGATGGAAGACTATGGACAACTAGAGGAAAAACATAGGCATTTTTCACATATGTATGGATTATTTCCAGGAAATGTCCTCTCAAAGAAAAAAACCCCAGAATTTGTTGAACCTATTAAGGCTGTCCTCGAGCAACGAGGTGATGGCGGAACAGGTTTTTCAAGGGCGTGGAAAATGGCACTTTGGGCTAGGTTATCAGATGGTGACCGTGCAAATTCAATATATAAAAGTTATCTTCAAGAGCAATGCTACCTATCTCTTTTTGCTAAGTGCTATACCCCACTACAGGTTGATGGTAGTTTGGGAGTAACTGCTGCAATTTCTGAAATGCTAGTTCAGTCTCATGAAGATGGTATTGAATTATTACCTGCACTACCTAAGGAATGGGACGCTGGAAGATTTAAGGGAGTATGTACAAGAGGTGCTTTTGAACTCGACATGCAATGGGAAAATAACGCCATAAAAACAGTAGAAATACTCTCAAAAGCAGGTAAAAACTGTAAAATTAGTACAGATAAAAATGCACAAGTTTTTAGAGATGGAAACCCAGTTCAGTTTAAAGAAAATAATGGATATATAGAATTTCCAACAGAGAAAGGGAATATCTACACCTTAAAATATTAACAATGTCACTTATACAAATAAATGATAAATTAATTTTTTAATTTTATCAATATGAGCCTTCTCTCGGGGGCTTTTTTGTTTGTAGGATGATGATTTATATGTTAGGTATTGGACTGGCCCGGGTACTGGAAACTCTTGCTTCAGCAGAACAGTAAATGCCGGTTTTAGCCTTGGTTTATTCTGTTATCTATACCAAAACATTATTTACAAAGGGAAAAATTAATTCTCCAAATCAACTATAGCATCTGCCTCTATTTCCACGAGGTAGCCTTCTCCTACTAATCTGGCTTCTACCAACGTATTGGCAGGCTGTATATCCTTGAAGCGTTCTCCGTGTGCTCGTGCAACAGATTCCCAATCATTGATGTTATTTATAAAGACCCTGGTGCGAACGACATCTTCCAGTTTACCACCCAATGACTCAATCGCTCCTTGTATCTTATCGATCACAAAATGGGCTTGTGCTGCTGGATCATTTCCACCGATCATTCTTTCACCGTGAGTTGCTGTCGTTCCGGATACAAAAATGCGATTGCCTTTACGTACAGCCCGGGAATATCCAGCCATATCTTCCCATATCGTACCACTGAGTACCTTGGTTCGTTTGGAATTCATCTCAATTGGGGTAAATGGAGTTGGCACTGTATCAAAATGATGTGTCATATCACCAGTAGCAGTTAAAATCGGTGTCTTTCTATATTCATCCCCGCAATCACTAGGCACAGGATCAAGCTGCATTTGAAATTCGCGAATAAGGTTTTTATCATCTTTATCTAACTGAAACTCAAATACCTTCAGGTTCTCTTTTATATGCTCTTTTTTACCTAAACGGGCACCAATGATTACACCTCCTACGGCTGGTTGCTCCAACATATACTTAATGGCGATATTCGCTATAGACTTACCATGTTTTTTAGCGATTTCGTGCACAGTTTTAAGTAATTGCTGAAACTTTCCCCACCCTCCTGTAACATTAATAAATCGCTTATACTTCATTTCTGACCAAGTTGAAAGCTTAGCTATTGATGGTTCAGGTTGGTCTATCCATTTTTCTGAGAGGAAACCACCTGCCAGCACCCCGTATGCTAAAATCTTTAAACCAAATTGTTCACATACCGTTGCCATTTGGTCTCTAGCCCTTTGGTCAATCAGGGAATAACACACCTGATTAGACACGATATCAATGCCGCTGGACACAACAATCCGTAGATGAGCCGTATCAAAATTTGTGAGTCCGATATGCCTTATGAGGCCTTCTTCTTTTAACTCCTGCAACCAGAAAAGGCAATCCAGCCAATTTGGATCTGCATAGTTCCATGCGTGAAATTGTAATAGATCCAGAGTGTCTAATTGCATCCTTTTTAAGGATAACTCTACAGCAATTTGAACATCTTTCTGGGTTATAAGCCCTGGCTTTGGGACCCACTTTGTTAATAATTGTAGTGTATTCCCATGAAGTCGTTTTTTATTGAAAGTACCAGCGATGACCTCCGCTGACCCGTAATGATCTGCCATATCGAACGTGGTAAACCCGGTATCTACGTACGGACTCATTGCTTTTGCTGTTTCTTCAGGGTCAAGTTTAGTCCCACCCTTTTCCATATCTGCAATCTGCCACAAACCCATCAAAATGCGGGATATTTTAAGATTTGGCGCTAATTCACAGTATTCTACCATAAGATTATGTTTTTATTCAGGGGGTAGATTATTAAACAGTTGATCGGTATCAATACCTTTTTTTTTCAGAATAGCAAATTCTTTGAAAAAAATTATGGAAGCAATAGTCATGACAATTAGCCAGATTGTAGTTGAATGGTAATACCAAGCTTCAACATCGGAGGAAAGATCTTTCCAGATATGGATAATAAGGAAACTTGATAAAATAAGGATACCAGCCCATCCTAATACCTTTTGAATGCTTCTATTACGGATGATTTTGATTTCACGTTCCAAAGTTGGATTTATTCTTGAAATCATTACCAGGGTAATACACATCAACAAGAAATTGACCATCATGGAGGTCACCATGATATCAATCCCTAAAAAGAAATCGCCGGCAAAATGGCTCCCTAAAATTCCTATACTGGCCATTCCTCCACTCATCAGGATTGCTATATGAGGAGTGTGAAAACGCGGATGAACATATGCTACATTCTTGGGGAATATGCCGTCTTCTGCCCATGCAAACATTAATCTTGATACAGATAGCAACATCGCTGGCAAGTCGTTTATAAGAGCAATAGCCGCTCCTGCAACAATGACAATAGTGAGTCCTGAAGGAAGTATATAATTTAACATTCCAGGGGCAGTAATATCTTTACTGATGGCTTCCTGTGCTACAAAAGTCCATGGTACAGCGTGGTAAACAGCAGCAGTAAATAATATATAAAAGCTTCCCACTACGATCATAGTAAGTGCTATTGCCAGCGGCAAAGATCGAGATGGATTTCGGGCTTCCCCTCCCGCCTGCGCGATAGAATCAAAGCCTATGAAACTGGCAAACAACACAGCGGCGGCTGTTATTAATGTTTTGATATTAAATGTACCATTCACTTCCGGAATATGAACCCTACCCTCCTTAGCCAGCAAGCCGGCGGCAAAATCTTCATGCGTAAAGAAGAAGCCTGCAATAATTACAATGGCCCCTAGGAAAAACATCAAGAACATTAGTGGAATTACTATACGCTCGTACAATCTGGTACCTTGGATATTGACAATTACAAATGTCCACAATAATAAGCCTGCTAAACTTACCCGCACCCAGCCCGTTTCGAGTAAAGCTGCCGTCTCCTGCCAGTCTAATGCAAATGCTATATCCCTGATGAAGGGAACAATAACGTAAGATACAACCCCTATTACGATCGACAACCCAAACCATTGTGAAAAACTGGCAACAAATCCTAAATATGGATTAAGGCCTCTGCTTGCATAGATGTAGCTCCCGCCTGCTCGAGGCATTGCTGATGCCAGAATACTGTAAGCAAATGCAGCTAAAATGGCTGGTATAGCTGCCAAAAGAAAAGCCGGCAGGACATAGGGACCAATGCCGGGTACATTGCGTTGAATCATGAAAGGCATCACATAGATGGAAGCACCTAACATCGAGCAGATACCCGTTGCAGTTAACCCTAGAGTTCCCATTTCGCGGGTAAGGCCCGTTTTTAAGGTAATGTCAGTGGAGACTTTCATATTAAATATTGATTCATCGCAGTTAAATTATGTTTAACATAATCAAAATGAAAATTTTTCACAAGGAAAACACACATTGATACATTGGTCAAACCAGAATGTTAAAGGGTCATTAAACTTTTTTAACTGTTAATTCTAGCACTGAGACTTATTCTATTGGAGAAGTGATAATATCGTTAGGCAATGTAATATTCTGGCGAAGGATGTCAGGCAGACCAAAAAGATGGTACTGTTGATATAACGCCTCACCCAAAGGGATAGGATTTAAGCAAGAGCCCCGCAGTAGCGGGCTTTTTTGTTTGTGGGACAATTTATGTGTAATTTTCCGTATGAAACGCCTCAAGTGGTATTCACGGTTTACACCGGTATTAATTTCAATTAACGGTTTTTTTGCAAAAGAATTTTATATAGTAAACCAAGTACTATTCAAGGATATGTATATGTTTAAAGGTATAAAATAAATCCTGTAAATTCAGACAGAGCATTTGGATTAAAGGATTATAATGGCAATATTTGATGATGAATCAGAACCTGGAAAATGGAATAAATATATTAAAATGAATTATGAATTTTTTGGACAAGAGGCACCATAATGAAAACATTAGATGTACATGACAAAAATCCAAAGGAAATAAGTTCTTTGGTTGAATTATTTGTTGATACAGATGAAAGACCTTTACAGATAATTACTGATTATGAATTTTATTCTAAGAGGAAGGAAGTTGTTAAAGAAATTTTAAATAGAAAAAGAAAACAGGGAGATATGCAATATTACTGTCTGTTTAATACACCCTACGTTACTTGGAGAATTTACAAATGAGTATATTCAAGAAGCGTAAGCGTAAAGAAAAACACAAATATACAACTGATGCAATTACATTTAATAAATCAGGAGTACCTAAAGAACATCCATTTAAAGATAGAGAGTTTAAAGGTGCTTTTGGTACGGGTGTAAAGGAAAAAGAATATCCATACAATATAGAATGACAACTTTAAGATTTGAAGATATAATTAAATGATTGATGTGGATATCGTCATGACCTTATTTAGCAGTGCGAATGAATTAAAGTGATTCGATATTGATGTCATTTAAAACTAAACGATGGCTTTCGATACTGGCAGTCCCGGTTGCTCTGATTTTTATCTATGTTATAACGATGCAGGTTCGTCATCCTGAAACGCGTTGGGACTGGAATGAAATTGAAGTAGATACAATGGATTTTCCCTCAGGGTTTCAGTGGGGCGTGGCAACAGCCGCACATCAAGTAGAAGGTAATTGCATAAATAACTGGTCGAGATGGGAAAAAGATATAAAAGAAGATGGTGGTGGCCGTATCCATAATGGTGATATCTCGGGCTTAGCATGTGATCATTGGAATCGTTATAATGAAGATATATCATTAATAAAGGCGTTAGGAGTTGATGTTTATAGATTTTCAGTTGAATGGAGTAAGATTGAACCAGAAGAGGGAAAGTTTGATATTATTGCACTGCAACATTATAGAGACGTCGCTACTGCCTTAATAACAGCTGGCATTACCCCCGTTGTTACGTTGCACCATTTTACAAATCCTCTTTGGTTTGAGGATATGAGCGCTTTTGAAATTGAAGATAATATTAAATATTTTATTCGATTTAGCGAATATGTTTTTGAAGGACTAAAAGATAAGGTCCATATTTGGTGTACGATAAATGAACCTGCTGTTTATACAACTCAAGGATATTTCAATGGAGTCTTCCCACCAGGTAAACAAAATCCTGAATTAGCTGGTATTGTTATGAAAAATCTATTACTAGCTCATACTAGCGTTTATAAGAAATTAAAAAACCATGAAGATGGAAAAAATCACCAAATTGGAATTGTAAAGAATATTTTTCCATTTGATCCCTATAATCGTTGGAATCCTTTAGACTGGTTTGTAAGTAGAACTTTAGATGGTGTTTTTAATCAAGGTGCACTTGATTATTTTCAGACAGGTGAGTTTCAGTTTAGTATGCCAGGTATGGATAAAGTAACAATTAAAAATTCTGAAGGTATAGGAGCATTAGATTTCATTGGTTTAAATAATTATTCACATCAGAGAGTGAAATCCCAATTAAATTTAAATAACTTTTTTCGATTTGAGTTCTATCCTGAAGAAGAAATGACCGATATGGCTTATCCAATTTATCCAGAGGCAATTTATCGTTCAATAAAAAGGGTTGTTAATCTTGGGGTGCCGATAATTATAACAGAAAATGGTGTTGCTGATAAAAAAGATAGCCTTAGGTCGATTTACATTGAGCGTTATTTATATGCAGTATCTAAGGCTATTTCTGAGGGAGCGGATATTCGTGGATATTATTATTGGTCTTTAATGGATAACTTTGAATGGGCTGAAGGGTATGAAATGAAATTTGGATTATACGAAGTTGATTTTATAACTCAAAAAAGATCTCTTAGAGAAGGTTCAAAAAGATACAAGGATATTGTATCCAGGTTTTCTAATAAATGATTTCTATAGATGTATTAAAAAATATTAACCCATTTTAATTTCAGTAATCACACCAGGAGGAATTCATGAATAAAAGGATCAACATGTGCGTCATATTTACTTTAATTATATTTACAGCGGCGTGGGGAGGGGATGATTACAAAATGCCGCCGAAGGCAATTGCAGATCTTGTAGATGCACCGGGAACGCCTGGCGTCAGTGTGTCTCCCAATAAAAAACATATCCTCATTCTGGAAAGATCCAGCCTCCCATCCATCGAAGAATTATCCCAGCCGGAATTACGGCTGGCGGGACTGCGGATCAATCCGGCCACCAATGGCCGGAGCCGAACCCGGTATTATACGGGCATGATTATTCAGAATTTAGGTAACGGCACACAAAAACGCGTGAAGGGGCTCCCCAAAAATGGCCGCATTTCGAATGTCAGCTGGTCACCCAACGCAAAACACATTGCCATAACCGTGACCCATGGCGCCCAGATTAATCTTTATCTGGTCAAAGCAGCCAGCGGCCGTGCATCATTATTATTAAAAACACCCTTAAATGCCATTTATGGTTCTCCTTTTTCATGGCTGTCAGATAGTAAAAGCATCCTGGCCAAAACGATTTTGAGCGGCCGCGGGGAACCGCCCCGGCCATCATTGGTGCCCCAGGGGCCTGTAATCCAGGAAAATATGGGAAAAATAGCACCGGTGAGAACCTACCAGGATCTATTGACCAATGCCCACGATGAAGCATTATTTGCATATTATATGAATGCACAAATGGTTCTTGTGAACCTGAAAGGAAAGGCGAAAAACATTGGCAAGCCCGGTATGATCCGGTTTGCGGAACCTTCACCTAATGGAAAATATATTTTAATGAAAACCATTCATCGTCCCTTTTCTTACCTGGTGCCTGTGTATCGATTCCCCATGCGTGTTGATGTATTGGATATCCATGGAAAAACCATATCGGTACTTCGGGATATGCCCTTGGCGGAATCACTCCCCAAAGGGTTTGGGGCCGTCCTCACCGGACCCCGTTCATTTGACTGGCGCGCAGATGCAGGTGCCGTCATCTATTATGTAAATGCACTGGATGGCGGAGATCCAAAAGCAGCAGCAGATTTCAGGGATGAAATATTTACCATGGATGCACCCTTCAATCAATCGGCACAATCCTTAATGCAGTTAGATCTTCGTTATGCAGGTATCATGTGGGGGAATGATCATATTGCCCTGGCTTATACCCGGGAATGGGGCACCCGCCGAACCACCACA
>Ga0208879_1003870_pt1 | contig 11973 bp, 10 predicted proteins | sample Knorr_S15_td_Bot_FD_185605 | JGI IMG/M metagenome (GOLD analysis project Ga0208879, IMG submission 185605) | Marine microbial communities from Southern Atlantic Ocean transect - Knorr_S15_td_Bottom_ad_5009_LV_A (SPAdes) (version 2) | ecosystem: Environmental > Aquatic > Marine > Oceanic | place...
CACCGACCCGCAGGAGATATTGTTCGTGCTGCGCCTGACCGCGCATTCGGACCTAGGGGAATCTCTCGAGCAGTGGCTGAACGTCACCTACACGGTGCCGCCGCCCGACGAGGTGGATGATCCCGACCCGGACCCGGACCCCGACCCGGACGACCCGGACCCCGACCCGGACGACCCGGACCCCGGCCCTGAACCAGACCCGGATCAGGAACCCGGTGGCACCGCGAACACGGCCGAGGCCAACGATGACGACGATCAGGATGCCCCTGTCGGTGGGCTGTCGCTGACGACCATCGGTATCGTGGCGGGTGTGCTGCTGCTGCTGGCGTTCGGCGCTTTCATGATGCGCGGCAAGGTTAGAGCGGGCACGTCGGCGGGAGCACAGACGGTGGGCGGTCAGACGCCGTTCGCACCTCCGAGTATTCCTTCCGAGCCAGTTGTCCACCCGCCGTGCAAGAACTGTGGCGGATTCTTGCAGGAGATGACGCACGATGGGAACCGCTGGACCTGGTGTCCAGCCTGCCGCTCGTGGCAGGATTTCCTCGGCAAGATATGAGTGAGCAGCCTGTCATCTCGACAGGATCGTCAGGCGCCACCGGCTGAGTAGGTGTGGTAGTCGACCGCCGGCTCGAGTTTCTCGACCGCCGCAGCCAGTGCGGCGTCGGCCGCTTGCTCGCCGGAAGCAATTGCCTCCATCTGCCGTATGAGCTCGTCTGCCCGGCGCTTGAGCGCCACCGCCTCGGACGCGGGGAGTCGAAGGGCTGGGTCGAGCCAACGTTTCAAGTCGGAGACGAGCAGTTCCGCCGGATGAGTCGCCTCGCCCTCGGGACAGAGCACGAATTCGCCTTCACGGCGATTCACAGGCCCGACCCGGCCGAGTGCGGCATCGAGTCTGCGGGCGGGCTTGCGGGCGCGTCGCAGATGACCTTTGATGCGTTCGTGCGCCTCGAGTTGGCGAACCACCGCTTCGAGGTTGTTCGGTGCGCCCTTGGCAGCCGAACGGAATGCTGACAGCGCGCCGCGCAGTTTACCCAGTTCCAGCAGGACACGTCCGCGCTGCACTTCGTCGCCGGCGCGCCCGGAGCCTCGCAGCGCTCGCGCTTCGTCGCGCATATCCGCCTTGAGGAGTTGCTGCGCCAGCATTCGGCGTTCACCCTTCAGCCTCCCCGAGGCGGCCAGACTCAGCTTCCACTTCTGGCGCAGTTCGTAGATCGAGGCGAGGTCGCGCAGTGCGTCCACGAGCGTGTGTTGCAGTTGCAGGTCCCGTCCCTTCCTGGCAAGCAGCATCTCGCTCAGTTCCTGTGCCATCACCTCGGCGATCTCCAGTCGCCCATCCCCGACGTAGCGGCGATACTGCTCGACCACCTTGACCGGGTCCTCCATGCCGAACAGCGCGCCCCCCCCAGAGGCTCCATACCATCCGGGTGGGGATTACCGCTCCGGTGTATCGGGAGAGGACGCGGCGTCATTTCTTCTTGCGCTTGATGGCGCGCCGTGACCCTTTCTTCCCGCGCTTCTGGGGCTTCTTCTTGCGCGCGGGCTCATCTTCTTCGTCCTCGTCGCCCCAGTCATCCTCGTCGTCTCCCTCGTCGTCATCCTCGTCGTCATCCTCGTCTTCGATATCTTTCTTCTTGGACTTCTTGGACTTCTTCTTGCGCCGCTTAGTCTCCGTGGTCTTTTGGGCGAACGGATCCTCGTCCTCCTCATCGAGCGCCTTGCTGGCGTCGAGGTCTCGCTCGGGCGCGTGGTCGAGGTCACCACGCAGGTCGGCCACTCCACCTACCTCGTCTCCGCTGCCCATGAACTCCATCATCCAATCGTCCTCCTCACCGAACTCTCCCTCCTCGTCCCCGCGGGCCTTACGCCGCGGGTCCTGGCTGGCGAGCACGCCCATCATGAGGGCGAACAACAGCATGAGAACGTTGAACGCGGCGAGCATGATGATGATGATGTACGGCGGGTCTTGGAGTGTGGGTATCGGCTCCTCCTCTTCCCCAACTCCCGCAATCGGGTCATCACCGCTGGCGCAGATGGTGAACCCGCTCATGTTCTCATAGCAGTGGTCGACGTAGAAGATCGTCTGTGCGACGCGCTCGTTGCCGGCGAGGTCGACCGCCTTGACTTCCAGTCGGTGGAACCCGGCCATGCGGAAGGTGGCAGAGGGTTCGCGCATGTCGAACACGAGGGTGTTCGGGTCGGCGTCCCCAGGAGTGACATCCGTCACCAACTCCCATTCGAACGAGTTCTCGTAGCCGAAATCCTTCACTTCGATGAAGCGGAACGTCACCTCGAGCAGACCGACATCATCACTGACCACCCCATGCACGCGGACGTTGTCTCCGTAGAGGTACCTGCTCTCCGCCGAGGGAGAGAACAGGTCGATGGTCGGGCGCTTGGCATCGATGACCCAGTCGGACTTCACAATGGTGTTCGAGTTACCGACCGTGTCGATCAGCGTGACCGAGACGGTCAGGTTGGTGGTGTCGATTCCTGAGACGATGGAGAAGTCCCAGTAGTAGCGCGAGGTGGAGCCGAGCAGCGATTGGGCGCGGATGAGTTCCCCTGCTGGAGTGAACGTGATGCCTATGCCGAGGTTGGGGTCGTAATCAGCGGTGGTGACCACGATGATCGGGTGCTCTTGGACTGGCTCGCTGACATCGATCGTCAGTCGGTGGTCCGCGACCTGCAGAGAGCCGCCAGGGAATCCATTGATGGCGATCTCGGCTTGCGGCGCGGTCGTGTCCTCATGTATCAGCCAGACGTTTGAGCGGTTGGTGAGCGATAGGCGTTCGTTCCCCCAACTGTCGGTGACGGTCAACGCGTACCACGACCAGCGGTCCAGCCCTTCGGAGAGGTAGACCTCGAGCACCGATGTCACGTCGATGTCCGGGGGTGTGTAGTCTGCGATGAGCAGTTCCCAGCCCGGGTCATCAGTGATGTTGCCCGACTCATTGTTTGCGAACGGGTTGCCCAGATGTCGGTAGATGTCGTATGATTCACCCGATTCGAGTGAGTTCATCCAACTGATGAGCACGCTCTGCTGGGCACCTTGCAGTTGTGGTTGCGCCAGCTGCGCGGGAGTCGGGGCCTGCGTGTCCTCGAACACAGAAACTTCGATGCAACTCTGCACGAAATCGGTGCTCTCGAAGGTGGCGTTCAGGTGGTTGTAACGTGCTTCGGAGGTGACACAGTAGAACGCCTCGCGTTCCACGTCTGGGGCGGTGTCGACGATCGCCTGCTGCACGCCGTCGGGCACGGTGGCCAGCAGCATCGCCACATCTGGGTTGGACAGGTTGCTGCTCGCACTCAACTTCGTTTTCGAATACCAGACGTGATAGGTCTCTCCTTCCGCACCCACCTGGTCTATCCACGTCACTCTCGTCTTACCTCCTCCGAGGTATTCCGCTTGCACGTTGGTGGGCTCAGCCACCCAGTAGGTGAACGCGTCCTCGAGCACCGGGCCGCCGATGACTTGGGACGTGATGGAGTCGTTGTGGTTGCCACGGCCGTCAGACAGCGTGACGGCGTAGTATGCGTAGCCGAGCGTGCCTCTCTCGACCTCGTAGACGTAGGAGCCCACCCCCGGGCCCACGGCGGCGATGTGCTCGACATACGGATCCGTGGTGTTGTTGAACATGCTGCCTGAGCGCCAGACGTGGTAGGTGCCGTCTGTCTCCGCGACCAGATCATTCCACGTGATGGTGGTGTTCCCGGTCCCCCCCACCGGTTCGTCCTGGAACTCGGCGGTGACCCCTCCGGTCAGCAGTCCCGGGGCGACGTTGTCCTCCCACACAGGCCACTCTGGATCGAGCGTGTTCGAGCCGAGGAATCGTGTGTCTTCGTAGCCCCCGAGACCGTATGTGACCGAGTAGTAGGTCAACTGGTCGGTGCCGGGCGGGACGGTGAAGGTGAACGAGTTGTTTCCTGCACCGAGCATACCGATCAGTTCCCTGTTACCACCCATCCCCAACCAGGCCCAGGATGAGCGGTTGGCAGGGTCTGTGTGCCGGTAGACGTTGATATCGTAAGCGAGCGGTCCTACTTCAGGGAGGGTTCCCGGCGAGAGTTCGTTGAGGTTGATCCATTGAATCAACGTCCTGCTGCTCGTCGGGTCGAATGAGGCGTTGACGTTGAACGGCGCGGTGATGCTGTGCGTGAACTCGTACAGGGGATCATCGATCAGGCTGGCGAATGGGAGCATCAGCGCGCTGATCGTGCCGTTGGGCAGGATGGTGCTGACGCCGTAGTAGAACGAACCGTTGATTCCTGGTCCGAGCGGGAACTGTACCGTGTGCCACAACATGGGGCATTCATTCAGAGCGGTGGTTGGGGGGCAGGCAGAGATGTTGGCGAACGGGAGCACCGTGTTGTTGAGCACCATCGACTCGTTCAGTCGGACCGTACTGCGGTAGACCAGGTAACGGGAGTTGGTCATGTTTGTCCATATTGTGCCGTCGTTGGTGTCGTAGTTGCGCCAGATCACCGTGGTCGTCTCGCTGGCTCCATCGAAGATCGCGATGATGTCCTGTGCCTGTAGCAAGTCTGCCGGTCCTTCGTCCGCCAAGGCAGGACCGACCATGGGCCCGGCCAGCATGCAAATCAACAGAATGGACAGCAGAACAGAGTTAGACTTGGCAGTGCGCACGCTCAACCCCCGTCGGTCGTGTGCCTCTGTTGTTGTTATGAGGCTGACGCCGCAGCGATGTTATCTGCGTCGAATATGGGAACCAATCCCCTGTTTCGGACAATCAACCTTCGGATTCGCCTCCAACGGAGGCGCTGAGACGCGCGAGCAGGCCCTTGCGCGAGGCGAAGAATCGGACGAGGAAGGTGTACGCTCCCCCGGCAGCGGAGATCAGCAATACTGCCGAAAGGGGGTTGATGGCGAGTGTTCCCGTGGGGAGGTCAATTGTGGCGAAGTCTCCCATCCCGCGGAACGACTGGATGGCGGCGACGACGGTCGCCAGCATGATGACGACCAGCCTGTCCGCCCTGCTGAATCCTCCGTAGTTCCGCCCGAGGCCCACCGACTGTGCCTGTGTTCCCATGTACGAGCCCATCAGGGTCAGCAGGGCGGCGGAATAGCCGAGCCACGCAGCATCACCGAGCCAAGCGCTGCTGAGGCCGATGGCCACGAGCAGGATGATGTCGACGACACGATCTATCGTGTGGTCCAGAAAGTCACCGTAATCCGAAGCCTTCCCGTAAGTACGGGCGATCTGTCCGTCGAGTGCGTCGAACAGCGAGGCGAGCATCATCAGCCCGATCGCGCCCAGCAGCATCCAGCCACCTTGCGAGTCCCTGCCGGCGTTGGTGTAGAGCCAGGCTGCTCCCAAGGCGAGCACCAGAGTGCTCCACGTCAGGTGGTTGGGATTGACGAATCCTAGTTTCGATACCAACGGGTCGAGCACTTTCGTGAACTGGGCGCGCAATTTCTCGACAGCCATTCCCTCACCCCTCAACCGTGCAGACGTTCTATCCAGTCTATGCTCTGCTCAGGGCGTTCAGGCTTGAATCCATTGCCGGCCCATTCCAGCAATGCGCTGAATGACGTCTCGGGACTCACCTCTGACGAATCGAGTTCCAGCACCGGTGTGTCCGCCCACTCCTCCCAGTCATTCCACGGTCCGCCGAGCAGCTCCCACTCTGAGTTCTCCGTCACCTTCTGCTCCGGCCACCCACGAGCCTCGTTGCGGGCTGCGAGCAACGAGGGTTCGCACCTGATGATGACGATCGCATCGACAGCCAGCAGGTGTGAGAGATGACCGTCCACCAAGGTAGCGCCGCTGGGAGCGTCGTTCCAGTCGGTCGTCAGCTGCTCTCTCAGCAGTTCGACATCGATGGGTGCGGCCCCATCCTCAGGGTCCGCGGCACCCAGCGCGCCGGCGGCGTCAGCAAGTTCCTTCACCGTCTGCACCGCGATCTCCTCGCCCTGTTCTTGAAGGTGGATCCGGCCTGCCTCGCACATGCTCGTCTTACCACATCCTGGCGTGCCGGTGATTGCGATGCGCAGCGCTGGCAGGGGAGTCATCGGATCCGGTGTGGAGCCGCCGAACATCAACTTGCGCACCGACTGAATGATTATACCGAACGACCTCGATCATCCAATCAGCGAGGGAGTGACATGAACAGAGGAGATACAGCCACGGCAATCGTGCTGATCGTGGCGGAGCCAGGGGCGGAGAGCGACGTCTACCATCAACTGAAACTGATTCCGGAGGTCGTCGAGGCGATGCTGCTGTTCGGCGAGTACGACCTCTACGCCAAGTTGGTATGCGACGATTTCGGGATGCTCGGCAGTGTGGTCATCACTCAGATTCGGGCCATCGAGGGAGTGGATTCGACCAAGACGCTGACCGCCGCTCCCATGAACTGACCACGAACTGCAACACTGTCATTGCCTACTGCCACCACCATGGGCCAGCGGTTCACTGTTTCCTGGCTGCCGATGCATTCACTTAGTGCCCGACGCGAGCCGCAGGCATGGTCGAGCCGGTCGAGGACGGCGAGGCGATTCGCTGGGCTGGCGTGCTGACGGCCATCGACCCGCGTGAGTCGAAGATGAACTGGCTGCTGTTGGCGATACCCGTCTCCATCTGGCTAGCGCTGGTGGAGCACAACCAGCCGCTGGCCTTCATCGCCTCGATGGTGGCGATAATGCCGCTCGCCTACCTGATGGGACGGGCGACCGAGGAGTTCGCGCTCAGGACCAGCGAGTCGGTCGGCGGCCTGCTCAACGCCACGTTCGGAAACGCCGCCGAACTGATCATCTGCGTGCTGGCCATCGTCGCCGCTGCCACAGCACTTTCCAGCGGTGACCCTGAGTCCGCGGCCACGCTCGTGCATGTGGTGCAGGCGTCGTTGATCGGCTCCATCCTCAGCAACCTGCTGCTGGTGCTCGGACTGTCGTTCGTGTGGGGTGGCATCCATCACAAGGAGCAGAAGTTCAATCCAGGACAGGTCGGTGCCAACGGCTCATTACTGCTGCTGGCCGTGATCGCGCTCATCCTGCCGACCGCATACCACATGACCGGGAGTGGCGATGCCGATGTCCTAAGCGCCAACGTCCTGAAGCTCTCTCACGCCACTGCCGTGGTGCTGCTGCTGCTCTACGGACTGTTCCTGATCTTCCAACTGCGCACACACACCGACCTGTTCGCCACCGATGGGACGCATGAGCACGAGGAGCCGACGCTGCGCAAGCGGGAGGCGCTGCTGCTGCTGGTGGGGGCGACCGCGCTGATCGCCTTGATGGCCGAGATTCTGGTGTATTCCATCGAGTCTGCGGGAGAGGAGTGGGGTATGCCCACGGTGTTCATCGGCGTCATCCTGCTGCCGCTGTTCGGTAACGCCGCCGAGCACTTCACCGCGGTGGTGGTGGCGGGCAAGGACAAGATGGACCTCTCGTTCGCCATCGCCGTCGGCTCGAGCACGCAGATAGCCATCTTCGTGGCGCCGCTGATGGTGCTGTTCGCGTGGGCGATGGGGGTGTCCCTCTCCTTCGAGTTCGGGCTGCTGGAGACGATCGCCACCTTCCTCGCGGTGCTGATAACCAACGCCATCGCTGCCGACGGCAAATCCAACTGGCTCGAAGGGACGATGCTGCTGGTCACCTACGCCCTGCTCGCCATGACATTCTCGCTCGGATGAGTACGAAGTCGTCACAGGCTCTCAAGGGCCGCAGATGTGCAGTGTGCGGGTGCGGTCAGCGGGTTGCAGCGCACCGGGCCGTCCGGAATCCAGATTGCGTAGCCGATCTCGTCGTCGTTGCCCGGGAAATCGGTCGAGAGCATGTGCGCGCCCGAGGCCAGCGCCAAGTCGAACCGAGAGTAATTGCCCTGCTGCGCCTCGGTGGTGTCGGAATCCGGCCGCGTACGCACGATGAAGCCCGCCTCGACAGCTGACCGCAGCGCGTCCCCCTTCGACTCTGGGTCGGTCCATGAGATGAGCGCCGCCTCCGGAGCATCTTCTTCGACCACCACGAACATCGTGGCATTCTCCAGTCCGGGGTTGTTCTGCACGTAGGCGTCACGAATCTCCGACTTGTCGAGCAGTGCGAACGCCGCCTTCCCGCGCACATCGTCAAGTATCGGCCATCCCCCCTCCATCACCGCAGCGCGCAACGTCGTGGAGTTTCCGCGTACGTCGTCGGGTTGCACCCGACGCTCCCGCGGCCAGACCGAGTCGATGTCCGCCTCGATCCGCTCGAGTATGTCCACACCGGAGACCACCAATTCGTGGTCCTTCGGCTCGACCATCACCCACAGCGGAACGTGAGCGGGGTTGGCGTCTGACCAGTTCTTCAGGTCGGCGAGGCAATCGCTGAACGCAGCGCAGGTGGAGCGTGAGTCGTAGGGGTTGTGGTACACCCGGAGTCCGAATCCAGGGATGAACCAGACATCGATCTCGAACTGCCGAACTTGGAAGTCCTGCGCCTGAGTGGCCAGCGGAGCGTGGGAGTAGTTGTACTGCGCGATCAGATCGCCCCCCAATGGTTTCAGGTGGTATGAGTTGTGTGTTCCCTTCACCTGGATGTGATTCATCCGCAGCGGTTCCAACACCTCCTGCTGCTCCTCCACGTCACCGGTGGAGAACAGACAGCCTGAGAGCGACGTGGCCAGCAGCAACGTGAGCACCAGCAGCACAGCCGGCGGGGCGCTCGGTGCATCGACGGTGTGAGTCCACATCATCCGAGCATCCCTCTCAGGATTCCGCCTTCCAGGCTCCCGTCCACCATCCCCAGGTGAGGTAGCCGTAGAGCAGGCTCACCATGTGCGCCGACGAAGTGAACGGGCTGTTGCCGCTCTGGATGCTGTTCCAGACTTCGAAGATGATCGCCAGCAGAGGTACGATGGCCCGGCTCTTGCTCTGGTGCGTCGACGCCCCGATGATGCCGAAGAAACCCGCCGAGCCACCCATCCAGTTACGCCCCATCCCCTGCTCGATCAGATTGCTGTCCGGCCACAGCACCTCCCCCAGATTCATCACCAAGGCGACGAGGATGCCAGCGAGTGCGATCGTGGAGAAGAACAGCAGGATGGTCTTGATGCTCCCGGTGCGCACCTCGAATGACTGCACGAAAATCATGAAGCCCATGCTCACGAACAGGATGTGCTCCCAGCTGTTGTGGAACCATGGCGCGACGATGATGCCGACGAGGAATTTCAGCGGGTCGCTGAAGACCTCCTCGGGCCACAGTCCACCGACGCACTTCAGGCGTGCACCGAGGTCGATGCATTCGTGTTCCGGCCCCAGTCCCCAGCCGAACCAGATCGCCCAGATCACAGCGAGATAGACGAAGCTGAACTTACGTGACAGGAACAGTTCGAGCGGCCGTAGCGGCCGTCCGTCGAGGGCGCACCACGTCCATGTCCATGGCAGCACGGGGAGGCTCTGTTTCTTCAATCGCCTCACTCCTGCGGCGGGTCGATTCCATCGTAGTAGTCGGCGACCGCATCCTCGAGATTCACGGCGATGTCGGCCTCATCGAGCACGAGTGTCTCGCCATCGAGTCTGAGCGCTTGTCCAGCCACCCACAGGTCGCTGCACTGCGCCGTCGAGTAGATCAGGTTCGCCAGGATCCTGCGCTCACCGATTCCTCGTGGGCGCATGCGTATGTCGTCGAGGTCCCAGGCGGCCCAGTCGATTGAGCCCTTGGTGGCCAGCCGCCATGTCTCCCGCTGGTCGAGGATGGTCGAATCCCAGTGGTCGTGGCGCTGCACCAGGCTGGCGAGTTTCGCTTCAAGGCGCATGTCCAGTCCGTTGTTCGAGGCCGCTCCGTCGGTGCCCAGCCGGACATCGACCCCCGCTTCCACCATCGCCGGGTAGGAGAGCGTGCCCCCGCAGGCGAGTTTCATGTTCGATGAGGGACAGTGCACCGCGTGCGCGCCGTGACCGGCGAGGATGCGCATCTCGGCCTTTGTGACCCAACCGCAGTGTGCGCAGATGGTGCCCTCGGTGAACCAGTCGAGGGAGTCGAGGTATTCGATGGGATACATACCGTGCTCGGCGTGGCAGTCGGCGACCTCCTTGCGCGTCTCGGATGTGTGGATGTGCAGGCGGCATCCATGCTGGCGTGAGAGTTCACTCGCCTTGAGCAGAGTCTCCTCGCTGCAGGTGTAGACGGCGTGCGTGCCGATTCCGTATTCCACCCGCTCACTGGGAAACCCCTCCCGAAGCAGGTTGTCCATCTTCGACAGGGCCTCTGAGCCCCCCGCCGGGTAGGATGGCGACGGAAAATCGGTGATGGGACCGCAGGCGAGACCTCGCAGGCCGCAATCCTCGAGCACGTTGGCGACAACGTCTGGGTGGTAGTACTGGTCGGCGGCGAAGCTGGTGCCGGTGGCGATCATCTCGGCGCACGCCGCCTGTGTGCCGATGTCCACCAGTTCTGCTGTCAGCCGCTTCTCTGTGGGGAAGATGTTCTCCTCCAGCCAGCGCGCGAGCGGCAGTCCCTCGCCCATCGAGCGGTTGAGCACCATCGCCAGATGGGTGTGCCAGTTCTGGAACGAGCGGGTGAGCACTTTCTCGCCACCGTCGAGGGTGAGTTCGACATCCTCGTCGCCGCGGCTGTGCGACCAGGAACCGTCCGCATCGAGGATGAAGTCGCCGCGGTGCAGCACGGCGTCATCGTCGATCAGTCGCGTGGTCGTGTAGCGCACTCGCCCGCTGCCTTCGTCAGCCATTGGCTTCGCCTCCAGCCTGCTCACGGCGGGGGTCGTGGCATGAGCATTGTCACGCCGATGATGCTGCGCATCACGGTCGAATCGCCGCCTAATTGCCCTTTGGCATGAACGGAATCAGGATGCTCGCCAATCCAGAGAGGTTGCGTGTCTGGATCCAGATGGTGCCTTGTCCACTGAAATTCATCACGAGGCCCTCGCCACCGAACATGAACGACTTCATCCCGCCGACCTTGCTGATCTGGTACTGCAGCGTGTCCTCGAAAGCGACGACGTGACCGGTGTCCACGGTGACCGTCTGGCCCTGTTGGACGGGTATCGCCTTGATCGCGCCATAGGAGTTGTAGTAGACACGTCCGGGCATTCCGTCCTCGGTGTAGGCGCGGATGAAGAACATGCTCTCACCACTGAAGGCGCCTTTGAGTCCTTGGAACTGTGTGTCGGTCTGCACGTTGCTGGCCGACGCCATGAACGAACCTGACTGGATGAACAGCTGTCGACCCGGTTGCACATCGAACCAGGCGAGGTCACCCGGTGCTGACGGTGCGAGCGAGATCCAGCCGCCGCCTGCGCCACCGGTGAAGGTGTTCAGGAAGAACGACTCGCCGCCGAAGGCCATCTTCTTCAGTCCTTTGAAAAAGCCACCACTCGATTTGGTCTCCATCGTCACATTCTCTTGAGCGACCATCGCCCCGGGTTCAACTCGCACAGCCTCACCAGCCGCCAGACTCAGCGTCAGCATCGCGTAGGCCGGCTGGAATTCCACCTGTTCCTCCATGCCTCAGGCTGCCTGATTCGGGTACAAATACATGACTCCCACACAGTTGGCTGACCATTCAGCCCAGACGGCTGCACAGAATCGGTGTGTGCCGTCCACTCCACGATGTTCGAGTGCTTGCAACAAAGGCCAGCCGCGCTGTTGAAAGGAGGCGGACTCCGCGAGGGATGCGATGGGGGACGACCCGTATCGAGTGCTGGGAGTCGCTCCCGATGCCTCGGATGGGGAGATCAAGCGGGCGTATCGCAAGCTAGCGCGGCAGTACCACCCGGACCGCAACCCGGGAGATGCCGCTGCTGAGGAGCGCTTCAAGGCCATTCAAGCCGCCTACGAGCAGGTGGAGTCGCCGCAGAAGCGGCGAGAATACGATGAACAGCAGCGCATGCAATCGATGTTCGGTGGCGGTGACCCGGGTAACTTCGAGTTTAATTTCGAGGGTGGCGCCCCCGGAGGAATCGAGGACATCATCGCCTCGTTCTTCGGCGCCCGTGGCTCACGCGCACCCCCTGGAAG
>Ga0208879_1003872_pt1 | contig 11968 bp, 9 predicted proteins | sample Knorr_S15_td_Bot_FD_185605 | JGI IMG/M metagenome (GOLD analysis project Ga0208879, IMG submission 185605) | Marine microbial communities from Southern Atlantic Ocean transect - Knorr_S15_td_Bottom_ad_5009_LV_A (SPAdes) (version 2) | ecosystem: Environmental > Aquatic > Marine > Oceanic | place...
CGAACCCCCAACAGACGGTTTTGGAGACCGTTGCTCTACCAATTGAACTACCGCCCTACTCAGGGTTTGTATCCTTCCCGCGCGCGACTCCGTGTCGCCCGCGAAAAAATGGATTACTCGACGACCTCGGCCACACGGCCCGAGCCGATTGTACGGCCACCCTCGCGAATAGCGAAAGTAAGCCCCTGCTCCATCGCGACCGGCTTGCCGAGTTCCACAGCCACCGTCACGCGATCTCCCGGCATCACCATCTCGATGTCACCTTCCAACGTCAAGGAACCGGTCACATCCGTAGTCCTGAAGTAGAACTGCGGGCGGTAATTGGTGAAGAACGGCGTGTGTCTTCCACCTTCCTCCTTGGTCAGGACATAGACCTCGCCCTTAAACTTGGTGTGCGGCTGGATCGTGCCGGGCTTGGCCAAGACCTGGCCGCGCTCCACTTGATCCTTCTTGATACCGCGCAAAAGCACGCCGACATTCTCACCGGCGCGAGCTTCATCCAGCAATTTGCGGAACATCTCGAGGTCGGTTGCGACGGTCTTTTGAATATCCCGCAAACCCACAATCTCGACCGCGTCCATCTTCTTGATGATGCCGCGCTCAACACGACCGGTCACCACGGTGCCGCGGCCCTCGATGCTGAACACATCCTCAATGCACATCAGGAACGGCTTGTCCTCTTCACGAACCGGATCGGGAACGCCGTTGTCACAAGCTTCCAGCAACTCGCCAATGGCGTTCACCCACTTCTCCTCGCCGTCTAAAGCACCTTGAGAACTGGCCTGAACGATCGGGGTGTCCTTGTCGAAATCGTATTTCTCGAGCAGATCCTTGATCTCCTCCTCGACGAGCATCAACATTTCCTCGTCGTCAACGAGATCACACTTGTTCAAGCAGACCACGATGGCGGGAACACCCACCTGCTTGGCCAGCAAAACGTGCTCCTTGGTCTGTGGCATCGGGCCTTGTGAGGCGTCCACCACGAGAATGGCTCCGTCCATCTGGGCGGCACCCGTGATCATGTTCTTCACATAGTCAGCATGGCCCGGGCAGTCAATGTGCGCATAATGGCGCTTATCGCTCTCATACTCCACATGCGACACCGCGATGGTCACCGTCTTGGATTCATCACGAACAGTACCACCCTTGGTGATATCCGCATAGGAGATGGGGGTCGCCATCCCCTTTTTTGACTGCACCTCGACGATAGCTGCCGTGAGGGTCGATTTGCCGTGGTCAACATGACCAATGGTACCGATATTTACATGGGGCTTTTTGCGTTGGAACTCTTCTTTTGCCATTCGATTATTTTTTGTTGGTCAGTTCGTTATACTTGCTAATAAACAAATTCTTAGTGGAGCCCATGACCAGGTTTGAACTGGTGACCTCATCCTTACCAAGGATGTGCTCTACCAACTGAGCTACATGGGCATCGAGCGAGGTAGCCGCCTGCCTTTCAAGCCCGCCTGTAAAATCAAAAACTCATTTGCTTCCATGTTTCCATCCTAAATAACTGGAATCAAATGACTTAGCGATTGGTTTGCGCCCCAAAAGGGAAGGGAATTTAGTTGCCCTCCTAACCCTAGTCAACGATTTTTTTGAATTAGCTCAAAAAAAATCGCTCAAACGGGGCTTTTTATGTTCACCCAAGCGTGAACATGCGGGTCGCCCCGGAAAAACCACAGGCAGTTCGGCCCCTCTATCTGCCATACATCCCATATTTTGTCGTTTCCGACGTCGTGATTCTTGTAAAATGCCAAGTGCAAGTGGTCAAAACCGCCTGCGTCAACCATCTTCAACGCCTCTTTGGCGTCTTTTTCCCGGAACATCGCCAGCAAATCGGCCATCGTTTTGCGCACTTGGCCCTTTTGATCGCTGCTTAATTCCGACACTGGGATTCCCGGCAAACCGTGCTTTTTGCCGCTCAACGCCACCGTCTTGGTTCCCTGCTCGCCCCGGCTTTTGCCCAAGAGGGCCATTTTCCGCTGCTCGCCGTCCATCATCGCAAACACTTTGTTGGCCTGCTTGGCCTGATACCAATAGACGTTGCCGGGATGATCCGGCGCTTCGTTGAAGGCCCGCGCGGCGTGCCCGTAAAAGATCGGCCCGCCAAACGCCTCTCCCTCCACTGAGTCGCCATCGCAGCGCCGGGTGCAGTGCCGGCCGGTCAGCACAAACTCGAACTTGCCGGTGTTCGGCTGGCCAAACAAAGCCACCGACGTGCTCTCGAACCCTTCATCCCCGGAATCATGCCGCACTTGGCCAAGCACGGTCTCGGCGTATTGCTCGCTGTGCAATTTCAAGAAAATCTCCTTCACCAGCGCCTGCTGTTCACCGGTGAAAATCTCGCCGATGCTCTTCTTGGTGATGTGCCAGTTGTTGTCGACCTTTTCGCGCAACGGGTGCTCGAACGGAAAGGCCACCACTTTCTTTTGGCTGTCGTTGAGACTGCCGAACAGTTGGGCCACCAGTGTCTCGGTGTCGGCCTTCTTTTTCGCCGCCTGACCAAGCGGCGCCGCGGCCAGGGCGGCGGTGCCAAGTGCAGCGCTCTTCACAAAACGCCGCCGATCCATCGTCGGCAGGCAGTCAGGACATTCGTTGAGTATTTCGATTTTCATGGCTTTTATTGACGGTGACTCTGCGTGCGGCGAAAACTCGCACATCCCTTGGCCAAGTCAACCCGGAATTGTCACGCTTCGCCAAACGGACATTTTCCTGTGCGACGATGGCCCGTGGTGGCACACTCCCCCACCCGTTTCGTCATTGGCACGGATCAATCAACAATCGCATGGACAACGTACGCATCGGCATCGTCGGCTTGGGAAACATCGGGCAGATTCACGTCAACAACCTGCTCGAGGGCAAAGTGGAACGCGGCGTCTTGACGGCGGTGGCGGATGCCTTCCCCGACAAACTGCCCGAGTACGAGGCCAAGGGGCTGAAGACATTTGACAGCGGTGAGGCCCTGATCGCCTCCGGCGAGATCGATGCGCTAATGATTGCCACGCCGCATTTTCAGCATACCACACTCGGCATCGCCGCGCTCGAGGCCGGCCTGCATGTGATGGTGGAAAAACCGATCTCCGCGCACAAGGCCGACGCCGAGCGCCTCGTCGCCGCCGCCGAGGCACGGCCGGAGCTGACGTTCTCCGGCATGTTCCAAATGCGCGTCGAGCCGCGCTACCAAAAGATTCGCGAACTGGTACAGGGCGGCGAACTGGGCGACTTGATTCGCGTGATTTGGATCATGACCGACTGGTTCCGGGCCGAGGCGTATTATCAAAGCAGCGACTGGCGCGCCACGTGGAAGGGCGAGGGCGGCGGCGTGCTGCTCAACCAATGCCTCCACCAACTCGACGCACTGCAATGGATCGTCGGCATGCCGTCCCGGGTGCAGGGCCATATTGGCATCGGCAAACATCACGACATCGAGGTGGAGGACGACGTGACTTGCTACCTCGAATACGCCAACGGCGCAAGCGGCGCGTTCATCACCTCCACCGGCGAGACACCGGGCAGCAACCGGTTTGAAATCGCCGGCACCAGGGGGCGCGCGTTGCTGGAGAACGACAAGTTAATCGTAACGCGCAACGCCGTGCCGTCCGACGAATGGAGTCGCACCTCGAAGATCGGCTTCCAGCAACCGAAGACGACCGTGGAGGAAATCCCCATCCCCGGCGCGGAAGATGCCCACGCGAAACTCGTCGCCAACTTCGTCAACGCCATCCTCGACGGCGAGCCGCTCATCGCCCCCGGCGCGAGCGGCATCGGCTCCGTCGAGTTGGCCAACGTGATGGTGTACTCCGGCCTGCTTGGCCAAGCGATCGACCTCCCGATGGACGGCGCCGCTTGGGAGGCCAAGCTAAACGAACTCATCGCCAACTCAACGCACGAGAAAAAAACCATCGAAGTCAGCAACGAAGATTTCACCGCAAGCTTCCGCAAATAATTTAGGGGAGCGCACGCACCTCTCGTCCAGTTTTTGGCGCCTCGCCATAAACAAAAAAAGAAAGAACACAACATGGAACTAATGGGAATCGCAGACGAGGCTTCGCCCTCGATAGATGGCCAAATCCGCGCCACAAAGGAACTCGGCTGGGAGTCGATCGAAGCCCGCTTCGTCGAGGTGGACGGCTTCGAGAAAGGCAGCATTCACGACATCCCGGACGCGGCGTTCGACATCGTCGCCGCCAAGCTCGAGGAAGCCGGCGTCGGCATCTACGCTTTCGGCTCGACCATTTGCAACTGGGCCAAGACCATCGAGACGCCTTGGGACGTGACCGTCACCGAGATCGACCGCGCCATCCCGCGCATGCAGCGACTCGGCACCAAGTACGTTCGCATCATGAGTTTCAAGCCGGCCGACAACGCCGACAAAACTCCCGATCTCGTCTTCGAGCGACTCCGCGAAGTCACCGCGCGCTTCCTCGACGAGGGCCTGCAGCCGGTTCACGAAAACTGCATGAACCACGGCGGCATGAGCTGGCAACACGGCGTCGAGTTGCTCGAGAAAGTCCCCGGCCTCAAGTGGGTATTCGACACCGCCAACCCCATCTTCAACGCCGACCGCTCCAAGCCGCAGCCGTGGCCCAAGCAGGATCCGTGGGAGTACTGGCAAAACGTCCGGGAACACACCGCGCACATCCACGTCAAGGATTGCACCTGGGTGGACGAGAAAAACGACGCCGACTACAACTTCCCCGGCGAAGGCCAGGGCCGCGTCCGGGACATTTTGCGCGACGCCTTGGCCAACGGCTACGACGCCGGCATCTCCATCGAGCCGCACATGGCCGTCGTCTTCCACGACAGCAACGTCGAAGCCAACGAGGACGACATGTTCAACAACTACGTCGAGTACGGCCGCCGCCTCGAGTCCCTCATCGCCGAAATACAGCCCTCATAAAAAGCCAAGCGCTTGGCCAAGCTCCTCCGGCGGCCGCGACAGCGTCATGGAGTGCGGTTCTATGCACCGATTTGGAACACCCCCGAAAGCGGCAGGGACGGCCGCACTCCAAAATCCCACACCTGCTCCTCTGCGGCCCTCTGCATCTCCGTGTCCTCTGCGTTTTCCGATCCAAGCCCTCGCCCAAGCGTTGTTCAGAAAGCTTGCCCCGCCTGTTAAACCTAACTACGTTTGCCCGGCGACAAACCACATGGCAGAGGAAGTATTCATCAGCTACGGCTCGGCCGATCGGGAGCGCATTCAGGACTTGGTGACGCGCCTCCGTCAGGCTGGCGTCACCGTATGGATCGACGAAGCCGGCATCGAGGGCGCCGCCATGTGGAGCCAGGAAATCGTCAGCGCCATCAACAACTGCAATATCCTCATCCTCGCCATCTCCACCAACTCCGCCCAGTCCAAGAACGTTGTCCGCGAACTCGCCCTCGCCAGCGAGGATGACAAGACCATCCTGCCGGTCTTCATCGAGCCGACCGAAATCCCCGAGTCGATGAAATACCAGTTGGCCGGCATCCAGCGCGTCGAGTATTTTGAAGGCAACGAGGACGAATCCATCGGAGGCGTCCTGCGCGCCCTCAAACGCCTGGGCATCTCCACCGACGGCGACAGCCCTACCCAAGCGCTTGGCCAAGCGCCGACCAGCAAACCTCAAACCAAGACCAAGTTGCCCGCCTTGGCCTTGGCCGCCATCGCCGTCGTCGCCCTGCTCGCGCTCGTTTTCATTCTGAAGCCAGACGACGGGCAACCGACCGCCAAGCCAAGCGCCCCGGCCAACGAGCCAGCAACCGCCACCCAACCCGAAACCAAGCCGCTCGACAAAAACCGGATTGTCATTTTGCCGTTCAAAAATATCGGCACACCGGGCGAGAACGATCACATCGTCGAGGGGATCGTCGATGACCTCAACATCATGCTCACCAACGTGGACGGCCTGAAAGTGATCGGCTCCGTCTCGGCCAAGACCTACCGGGACAGTGACAAAACCCCGGCCGAGATTGGGCAGGAACTCAACGCCGGCACCCTGCTCCAAGGCAGCATCCAAAAAACCGGCACCGGTCTTAAAATCAACGTCCGCCTCATCGACACCGCCTCATCCGAAAACATTTGGGCCAACTCCTTCAGCGGCAGCGAATCCGACCGAAGCAAATTCCAGCAGGAAATCATCCAGTCCATCGTCAACAAAACCAGGGGCACCCTCCTCAATCAAAGCGACCTCAACTCCCTGAACGCAGGAGGTACAGAGAATTCTGAAGCTTATAGTTTAGCCAAACGAGGGCATGAACTTTTGGAAGGGTTTTCGAGAAATGAGACAAAAGAAGCAGAGGAGCTTTTTCAAAAAGCTATCGAATTGGATCCAAATTATGCTGACGCATATTTCGGTTTGGCTTACGCTGAACATCAATCACCCGGAGTTAGCCTGAAAAAGCCGAAAGAAAGCGTCCCCTCGGCAAAACGTTATCTGGAAAAGGCACTTGAAATTAACCCGAGCCATGTCCGGTCAAAAATCCTCAAACTTATCATAACCTTAAAACATGATTGGAACACAGAAAACATATTTGAAGACGTTGATTCTCTCATTTCGAAACACCAAAACAATCCCGATGTATTGAGAGAACTTGGAGTGATCTACACACACTCAGGTGATCACGAAAAAGCTATAACTATTTTAAATCAAGGCTTGGCCTTGGATCCAAAGAATTCTTGGATACACGCTGGTTTAGCATTTAGTCATTTTCTAGCTGGAAATATTAAACTTTCCGAGAAACACAACACCACAGCCATCAATTTACGGCCTAATTTACAATTTGCTCTTCACATACGCTCACTAATCCTAACGAAACAAAATCGATATGTTGAAATTGAGCAACAATTAAAAAAGGCAATTCAAAATGATGACAAAAATCCTGTTACAATCATGTCACTCGGCATCGTGTATTGGCGTTCAGGAAAAAAGAGGAAACGTATAAACTACTGGCCGAATTATTGGACAGGAGAAATTTTGAATATATCAAAGGTGGGATTCTGGCACGCTTGTACATAGCAATGGGTGAGAAAGACAAAGCGTTCAAGTGGCTCAAAAAATCACGGGAAGAAAAAGACACTGATTTTTACCACATGTATCACTGGCCGCTTTTTGATGAAGTGCGAAGCGACTCCGAATTTATCCAAATCTATAAGGACGCTGGCCTGTATAACTACCTAACCCAGAAAAAGAATTAGAATTCATGAAACACACGATCACTCGTTTTGTTTGTTTGGCAGCAGTTGCGGTGGCTATCGCAGCGGTGCGGGCGGAGAAGTTCTCGGCCGGTGGTATTTCGTTTGAGAGACCCAAAAGTTGGCAGACGCAAAAGCCGTCATCGTCAATGCGCAAAGCGCAGTTTGCCATCAAGGGCAAGGACGGCAAGTCGGCGGAGGTGGTGTTCTTCCACTTTGGCCCGGGCGGAGCGGGTGGTGTGGCTGCAAATGTGAAGCGTTGGCTCGGGCAATTCAAGGAACCGGCCGATCAACTCAACGCCAAAACAGTGATTGAGACAATTAATGGGACAAAGGTGACCTATGTCACTGCCATGGGAACTTTTATGAAAGGCCCACCGTTTGGCGGCAACAAAGTTCCTGTACCCAATAGCGGACTGATGGGCGCTATCATTAATGGTAAACAGGGCGCTGTTTTCATTAAGGCCACAGGCCCAAAAACCATTGTCAAAAGTGCCGAGAAAGAGATGAAAGCAATGGTTATCAAAGCGCTGAAAAAATAATTCCGCAACCAAGCGCAGGATCTAATGCTAGGCAAGGATTCCTTTAACTAAATTGCCGTGGACGTCGGTCAGTCGGTAGTGGCGTCCTTGGAATTTGAACGTCAGTTTCTCGTGATCGACTCCGAGACAGTGCAGCATCGTCGCGTGCAAGTCGTAAACATGCACCGGGTTTTCAACGACATTGAATGAAAAATCATCCGTCGTCCCGTAGGTTGTTCCGCCCCGGATGCCGCCGCCGGCCATCCACATGCTGAAGCAGCGCGGATGATGGTCGCGCCCGTACTTGGCCATGTTCAAACCGCCCTGCGCGTAAACCGTCCGTCCAAATTCGCCGCCCCAAATCACCAGCGTCTCGTCGAGCATCCCGCGCTGCTTGAGGTCGGCGATCAATGCGGCGGACGACTGGTCCACGTCGCCGCATTGCAGCGGCAAATCGCGCGGCAGGTCACCGTGCTGATCCCAGCCGCGATGGTACAACTGGATGAAGCGCACGCCGCGCTCGGCCAGGCGCCGGGCCAGCAGACAATTCGCCGCATACGTGCCCGGCTTACGCGCGTTCCCGCCGTACAAATCAAAAATGTGTTCCGGCTCACTCGACGTGTCCATCAACTCCGGCACAGAGGTCTGCATGCGGTACGCCATTTCCGCCTGCTGAATGCGCGTCAGGATTTCCGGATCGCCCAGCCGCTCGTGATGCTCCCGGTTTAGCGCTTGGCCAAGGTCAAGCATCCTCCGCCGCCGCTTGGCCGTGATGCCGTCCGGGTTGGAAAGGTACAGCACCGGGTCACCCGACGAGCGAAACTTCACGCCCTGATGTTCCGACGGCAAAAAACCGCTGCCCCAAAGCCGCGCGTACAGCGCCTGCGAATCGCGCTTGGCACTGCCCTGCGAAATCATCACCACGTAAGCCGGCAAATCGGCGCTCTCGCTGCCCAGGCCGTAGCTCGCCCAGGCGCCCATGCTCGGACGCCCCGCCTGCTGAAAGCCGGTCTGGAAAAACGTGATCGCCGGGTCGTGGTTGATCGCCTGCGTCTGCATCGAGCGCACCACGCACAACTCGTCCGCCACCTGGCCAAGGTGCGGCAGCAACTCGCTCAACTCCGTACCGCTCTGCCCGTGCCGCGAAAAGTTGTAGATCGATTTGCAGACCTTTTTTTCCTTCTGCCCGGACGTCATCCCGGTGAGGCGTTGCCCGCCGAAAAACTCACTGCCCAACACCTGCCCGTGCGCCTTGGCCAACGCCGGTTTGTGGTCGAGCAACTCGAACTGCGACGGCGCGCCGCTCTGGAACAGATAAATCACCCGCTTAGCCTTCGGCGCGAAATTCGGAAAACCGGCCCGCCCAGCGAACAGTCTCGGGTTGAGCAGCGACGCCAACGCCAACGAGCCGATGCCCGCGCTCGTGCGGCCGAGAAACTGCCGCCGGGTTTGCATCATCGCGTTGTCGTGTTCGGGAGTCATACTTCAGTTCCGGGTAATGGCTTCGTCGGTGCCGAGGACGGCGTTGGCGAGCGACGCGTAGGCGGCCAACTCCACCGCGTCGAGCGCCGGGTCGTGCGGCGACTCGCCAACCGCCATCAGCCGCCGTGCCGCCTCCGGCTCGGCGCGAAAGCTCGTTTGCAACTCCGCCAGCGCGCCGCTCAACAAACCCAGCTCGCGCTCCGTCGGTCGCCGGCCGCAAACCAAGCGATGCAGCAGCGTCAACCGCGACTCCTCCGTCGCGCCGCCGTCGCGCAACACCCGCCCGGCCAGCTTGCGCGACGCCTCGACAAACGTCGGGTCGTTCATCAGCACCAGCGCGGCGAGCGGCGTGTTCGTCTTGGCCCGCGTCAGCACGCACACCTCGCGCGACGGCGCGTCGAATGCCTGCATGTTCGGCGGTGGTACTGAGCGCTTCCAGTACGTGTACATGCTGCGTCGATACAGTTTTCCGCCGTGATCCTGCACGAAGCGCGGCACGTTTTCGTAAACCACATCGTCCCACAATCCCGGCGGCTGATACGGCCGGACACTCTCGCCGCCAAGCCGGCCGACCAGCAACCCGCTCGCTGCTAGCGCGTGGTCGCGGATCATCTCTGCCGGCAACCGAAACCTCGGCCCGCGCGCGAACAACCGGTTCACCGGATCGACCTCGAGCAGCCCCGACGACACGCGCGACACCTGCTGATACGTCGCCGACATCACGATAAGTTTGTGCATCGCCTTCCGGTTCCAGCCGCTGCGCACGAACTCGGCCGCCAGCCAGTCGAGCAACGCCGGGTGCGTCGGCCACTCGCCCTGCGCGCCGAAGTCCTCCGACGATTTCACGATGCCGGTGCCGAAGTGCATCTGCCAAAAACGGTTCACGACCACCCGCGCCGTCAGCGGGTTCTCCGCGCCGGCAATCCACTTGGCCAAGCCGAGTCGGTTGCGCGGCGCACCGGCGGGCCATTGGCCAAGCGCGGCCGGCAGCCCGGCGCTGACCTCGACGTCGCTTGGCTGATCGTACTGCCCTCGGCTCAGCACAAACGTCTTCCGCGCCGGACTCAGCTCGCCCATCACCATCGACGTCGGCGCCGCTTGGCCAAGCGCTGCCAACGCCTTCCGCGCCGCCTTGAGTTGCTGCTCCGCCTCCGGCTTTTTTTCCAGCTCGGCAATCTCGGCGCGGTGCCACTCCATTTGTTTCCGCTGCGCCGCGCTGGGCACCTTAACGAACGGCTTGTCCGCCAGCTTGTCCGCGTTGCCGACGTGCGCCGTCTCCGGCACGTTGTTGAACAACGCGTAAAACTCGTAAAACTCCCTCTGCGAAATCGGGTCGTATTTGTGGTCGTGACACCGCGCGCAGCCAAACGTCAGCCCGAGGAAAACCGCCGTCGTCGTCTCGACGCGATCCACCACGGTCTCGACGCGGTACTCCTCATTGATGACGCCTCCCTCGCTCTGGATCGAATGGTTGCGGTTGAAGCCGGTCGCCACGCGCTGGGCGATCGTCGCGTCCGGCAACAGGTCGCCGGCGAGTTGCTCGAGGGCGAACCGGTCGAACGGCATGTTGTCGTTGAGAGCGCGGATCACCCAGTCGCGCCACGGCCACATCACGCGGCGACGGTCAAGGCTGTACCCGTGCGAGTCGGCGTAGCGCGCGGCGTCGAGCCAGTCGAGCGCCATCCGTTCGCCGTAACGAGGCGACGCCAGCAGCCGGTCGACGACCCTCTCGTACGCGCGCGGCGACGCGTCGGCGAGAAAGGCATCAATCTCGCGCGGAGTCGGCGGCAGACCGGTGAGATCGAAGCTCACGCGCCGAAGCAGCGTCTCCCTGTCCGCGCGCGGCGAGGGTTGCAGCCCGGCCCGCTGCAGCTTGGCCAGGACGAATCGGTCAATCGCGCCGCTTGGCCAGGCGGAATTTTTCGCCGGGGGAATTGTTGGCCGCTTGGGAGGGATGAATGCCCAGTGTTTCTGCCACTTGGCGCCCTGTGAAATCCACGCGCGGACAATCTCGATGTCGCTTGACGTCAACGCCCGGCCGGAATCCACCGGCGGCATCCGCTCCTCCGGATCGGCGTGGGTGATGCGCTTGAACAACTCGCTCTCGGCTGGCTTGCCGGCGACGACCACCGCTTGGCCAAGTGCGCCGGAGTCCAGCCGGAGGTCGGCTTTGCGCTTGGCCGCATCCGGCCCGTGGCACTCGAAACAGTTCTCCGAAAGAATCGGCCGAACATCGCGATTGAACGGCACCGGCTCCCGCGCAACCACCGAGTTGGCCAAGAGCCACCCGGCAAGCAGCAGCACGCGCAAATATGAGTTGTTCCAAGAGAAAGCCAAGCGGCGAAAAAGAGTAAGCCCGGCGCGCCGCTTGGCCAAGCGCCTTCACCCTCATCCAGCCTAAGGCCACCTTCTCCCCGAGGGAGAAGGAATTCCAATGCTCCGTTCGTGTTGATTCGCGTCCATTCGCGGTTGAAAAAAACGCTTGGCCAAGCGGAAGAAAAAAATGGTGGGTCGGGTGGGACTCGAACCCACAGCCAACGGCTTAAAAGGCCGCTGCTCTACCATTGAGCTACCAACCCAACGATCCGGGTTTGCCCCGGAAGCGGGCGCAACGTAATCGCCCACATGCGTGACGGCAAGTTTAATGCCTCGCTCCATTCGGCTTTTCTCGAGTGGCAACTGCCCGTATCCTCTGCGGCGAATGGAAACTCGCAGACTGGGCAACACCGACCTCGACCTAACGCCAGTCGGCTTCGGTACCTGGGCCATTGGCGGCGGCGACTGGGGC
>Ga0208879_1003873_pt1 | contig 11968 bp, 12 predicted proteins | sample Knorr_S15_td_Bot_FD_185605 | JGI IMG/M metagenome (GOLD analysis project Ga0208879, IMG submission 185605) | Marine microbial communities from Southern Atlantic Ocean transect - Knorr_S15_td_Bottom_ad_5009_LV_A (SPAdes) (version 2) | ecosystem: Environmental > Aquatic > Marine > Oceanic | place...
GCACTCGACTACTGCGTCGTCAAGATTCCGCGGTGGCCCTTCGATAAGTTCCCGACCGGTGACCGCTCGCTGGGAACCCAGATGAAGGCAACGGGCGAGGTGATGGCGATTGACCGCACGTTCGAGGCCGCGCTACAGAAGGCCGTGCGGTCGATGGAAAACGGTCGGGGCTCGCTGCTCTGGGAGAATCCAGATTGGGGAGGGGGCGGCCCGCCCGACCTGCGCGCTGATGACGACCGGCTCTGGAAGCTTGCGGCTGCGATTCGGGGTGGCCGTACCGCTGAAGATGTTTCAATAGAAACGGGTATTGACCCGTGGTTTACCCGTGCGATTGCCCGCATCATCAACATGGAGCGTGAACTGCTGGCTGAAGAGCTGGCCCCCGACCTTATGCGCCGGGCGAAACGGATGGGTTTTTCTGACGCTCAAATCGGTTCGCTCGCCGACTACCTGCCGGAACAAGTCCGCACCATGCGCAAAGAGTGGGGGCTCAGGCCGGTCTACAAGATGGTCGACACATGTGCCGGAGAGTTTGAGGCCGTCACCCCGTATTTTTACTCGACATACGAGCAGGAAAACGAGGCCCTGCCTTCTGGCGGGGACGAAGTCGCGATCGTCCTCGGAAGCGGGCCGATCCGCATCGGGCAGGGAATCGAGTTCGACTACTGCTCGGTACACGCTGCATGGGCACTCCAGGCCGCGGGTGTGAAAGCTGTGATGATCAACTCGAACCCGGAGACGGTTTCGACCGACTTCGACACGTCGGACAGGCTGTATTTTGAACCGCTCGATGAAGAGAGCGTGCGGGACATTATCGAAAACGAGGGCTCGGGCCCAGATTCAAAGATTCCTCCGTCAATGGTGCAATTTGGCGGTCAGACCGCAATCAACCTTTCGCAGGTGCTTGGTGTGGCCGATCTGCCGGTGATGGGATCAAGTCCGGATGTGATCGATCTCGCTTCGGACCGCGGTCGGTTTGAGGATGTTACCCAGCGCCACGGCCTGCCCCAACCCCCGGGTGGAATGGCGTCGAACGTGGAATCTGCCGTGCAGGTCGCCAACAACGTCGGATACCCGGTGCTCGTAAGGCCAAGCTACGTGCTGGGCGGCCGTGCGATGGAGATCGTGCAAACTCCCGCGGAGCTGATTCGCTACTTTGAAAGGACCACGCGCGAATTCAAGGGCAAGACGATCCTTATCGACCAGTACCTGACCGGGCTCGAGGTGGAGGTCGACGCGGTGTGTGACGGCGAGGACGTGCTGATCCCCGGCATCATGCAGCACATCGAGCGCGCCGGTGTTCATTCGGGCGATTCGATGGCCGTTTACCCCGCCCAATCGCTGACCGAGGCCGAGGTAGAAACGATAGTCGATTACACCCGCCGTATCGGACTCGCACTTGGAATCGTCGGGCTCATGAATATCCAGTTCGTAGTCGCCGGCGGCGGCGCTTACCGCGGATTCGGCAAGGGCAGCAGCAATAGCACGGGTGGCGACCCCGAGATCTACATTATCGAAGTCAATCCGAGGTCGTCACGCACTATTCCGTTCATATCCAAAGTCACCCGCATTCCGATGGTCCGAATTGCGACCGAGGTCATGCGGGGCAGGACGATAAAACAGCAGGGATATAAAGGCGGACTTGCGAAGAAGCAAAACCTTGTGGCCGTAAAGGCCCCGGTGTTTTCGATGTCGAAGCTGGCCGGGGTGGACACTTATCTTGGGCCCGAGATGAAATCGACCGGCGAGGTGATGGGCATCGATACAACGTTTGAAGGCGCGGTCACAAAGGCGCTTTTGGGCTCGGGTCTCAACATCCCCGAAGGCGCGGCCGTTCTACTGAGCATTGCCGATCATGACAAGGCTGACGCCCTCGGTCTTGTACGTACGCTCGACAGGGCGGGGCATGCCATTTACGCGACCGCTGGGACGGCCGCTGTGATCCGTGCGATGGGCATCGACGTGACGGAAGTCGAAAAACGGTTGAGTGTTGGCGGTAGAACTGTCGTCGACATAATCGAAGACGGGACGGTGGGCGCCGTCGTCAACACAGTCACCGGCGAACGCAGCACGATGCAGGACGGTTTCGACATTCGGAGGTCGGCGGTGATGCAGCACATTCCCTGTTTTACGTCGATTGACACCGCACGTTGCGCAGTTGAATCTGGAGGAGCTGTTGAAGCTGCCCTTGGCGGCCAGGGTTACAACATCAAGACCCTCGCCGAATATCTTGATGGGGTGGACGAATAACGGCTAGAGGGGTTCGATTGCGACCCCGGTCGTTTTTTCGAGGATATTTCGGATGACTGCGAATAGCACCGGGTGTCGCCATGCGTAGGCGTCGTGGGCTGTGTATGGCAGGTCGACTCCGCGGTTCGCAGAGATGACTCGCGCGTAGGCGTGGGCGGCGCGCAAAGCACCGTAGTACTCGAGGAGATCGTCGTCGAGCGGGCGTTGAGTTCTATAGGCTGCGAGGTACTCGGCCATCGCCCATTCGACCGCTTTTCGAAGATCCTCGCGCGGGGGCTTTTTACCGTCGAGGTCAATCGGGCCGATCGACATGATCATGTGGGTGATCGCCACGTCGTATTCGGGATGCGTGAACATCACGTTGCCCCAGTCGATCAGGCCGGTGACCTTGCCATCGGCAACAAGAATATTGGCCGGATGAAAGTCGCGTGACAGATAACCGGGTCAACAGGCTGGGTCGGCCAGCGTTCGGTAAGCCATTGGCGGATGGCGGTGAGCTCGGCGACACCGCTCGCCTCGGCCAGTTTTGAAACCCGCTCAAGCATTGGCCTGGGGGTCATGTGTCGGATATCAACCTCGGCATCGGCCAGTTGTGTCCGCAGGTCTGCCGAATCTGTTTCATGAATTCCGACCTGCAAATTGCCCATCAGGCCCGGCAATTTCTCGAAAAGCGACTGGTCTTCCAGGCCGCTTGCAAGAGTTGATCCCTCAAGTCGCTCCATGATCAGGAACGGCCGTCCGATTAAAGAATGCCCGCCAGAATCTATGGGCACCCGGGGAACGGGGTGGCCAGCGGCGTGGATGGTGTTCTGGATCGTCGATTCTAGATTGACACGATCTGATTCTCCGGAACTGCGAAACAGGCGTAGTACGAGTTCTTCCGGGATCCCCGGGGGAGCATTCTGGACCGCGAACGCGAACGTATCGGTGTCGAAGCCGCCCTGCAGGCGTTGGAGTCCGCCCGCAATAGAAACGCTGCCGCCCAACTTCAGGCGCAAAAATGCTTCGAGCTGTTCGGAATGGTTCGACATTTCTTCCGGGGAAGACCTCAGAGGTATCTTGCTGCGCCAGTTGGGGCTGTCAACAATACTGTCTGGCGGCGTCAGGACGACGCTGATGGCCCGTCCTGCACCTCGTAATCGATAATCTGCCAGCGACCGTCCTGTTTGATTAGATGGAACACAGCGGACCATTCCTCCCCGTCTGCTGTCGTAAACCGGCCTTTTACTTCAGCGGTCTCGTTCTGAACATCAGTTGCCCAGGACCTGTTTGCCTCGTTAAGAGACGAGGAGCGACTCTTCCAGGCTTGCACGAATTCGGGGAAGGATTGCCGCAGCCTGAGATCTGCATAAAACTGTGAGTAGGCGGCTTCGAAGTCGTTCGCTTCGACCGAAGCGATAAAAGTCTTAGCGGTCGACAACGGAGCCGGCGCGACTGTCAAATAGTAGATTGCCACCCCGAGGACCGCAGCCAAAAACATGCCCGCGCCAACCAGCAAGTATTTACTCATGTCGGGTCACAGTATCGCATCTTGCCAGACGCCGTTTGGCCCGCTCGACATGCGCAACAACCTGAACAGAGACGAGTTTAGCGATCTGATGACCAACAAAAAACCCTGCCGCCGGCAGGGTTTTCAGGTAGTTCGTTGTGTAAGAGTCAGGGTCGTGAGGCGCTGACCGAAAGCCACACCCTGGGAATTGTCTTCAAATTCATTTCTTCCCAGATCTGTCCCAGTCCCTTTTGCAGCGCTTCCCTGCCCGCGTCCAGCGGCACGCCGGGCATTACGCCTTCGATCCAGTCAGAGAAACCGGAAATGTGGTGCCATCCCTCGTGTGGCACTTCGACCCGATTCAAATCGTTCACTCGAATTCTGAACCCTGCATTTTCGACAAATTCGACGTACTGATCAGCGGTGAGCTGGACTCGTGATTCGACTTTCGCGGCCTTGTTGGCAGACAGGCCATGCTCGCGCTTGAGGATGCGGAGCGAACGCATCATCCACTTACGGAAGAACTCATGGCTGTCGGGTGGGTGGGAACCATCGAAGAACGAGGTATTAAAGGCGAAGATGCCGTTTGGCGAGAGTTTTCCTTTTATCTGCGCCAGCAGCTTTGGCTTATCGGGTACGTAATGGATCGAGTTGCAGTAAACGATGGCGTCGACGCGCTCTTTTACGGCGTCGGTAAGGTTCTGGACTTCCGCGTGAACATAGTTAATCGCAATGTCTTTGCGTTCGCCGATCTCTTCGGCTGCCGCTTTCAGAGCAGAGGCTGAATGGTCGACGGCGTAGATCACGGAGTCTTTCGCCGATTGGAGACGCTCTAGAATGAGCTTGGTCACCCCGCCGGTGCCACAACCGAGATCGACGATCCTGCGTTGCTTGCCCACCTGTGCCAGGTCGAGCAAACGGGCGTTAACCTTTGTGTAAAACGGGAGGTTGGAGAAGCTTGTGAAGGAGTATTCTTCGCTCGCTGTGACCAAAATTGCGCCTCATGCCCCACCGCACCCGCGGTGCTGATTAAAATCCGATCCAGCCGGACCAGTTACTTCGGAAGACCGTAACCACTGAATTCTAACAGAGCCAGAATGTGTCACCAGCCGGATATTCAACGAACGACCAGTCGTTGTTTTGTTCAAATCGCTCTCCTGATGGCGATCGCGATGCTGGCGGTGTCGTGTGGTGGGGACGGCGATAACCCTGGAAAAACCGATCGCGGTGTGCCGTTGATATTCGCTGCCGCTTCCCTGGCCGACGTGCTCGGCGAGGCTGCCAGCCTGTACGAGGCTGAAACGGGAAAACGCGTCGATTTCAGCTTTGGCGGGTCGATAGCGCTGGCAAACCAGATTGCTCTTTTCGGCGCACCGGCAGACGGCGTTTTCTTCGTTGGAGAAGTACCTGCCGAAGTGATCGCGGACGCCGGTCTGGTGCCCGCATCCGGCTATCCCAATATTTTCTCAAATAGCCTTGTAGTAATAGGTCCGAGCGATGCGGCCCGACTTGGTTCGCTGGGAGATATTGCCTCAAAGGAGGTTCGGTTCGCCATTGCCGATCCTCTGCTGGCCCCGGCTGGCGTGTATGCGCGGCAGGCTCTTGAAACGATTGGCATATGGGACGAGATATCCGGTCGGGCGATTCTCATGCTGGACGTTCGGGCGGCAATGGCGGCAGTTGAGTCGGGAAACGTCCGGTTTGGAATTGTTTACAAGACGGATGCTGTAACGTCAGACGATATTTCGGTTGTCTACGAAATTGAAGATGGCCATTCGCCGATCAGCTATATGGCTATTCCGCTCGAAGGTGCCTCGAACAAAGATGGCGCCGCGGAATTTCTGCAGTACATCGTATTTGAACAGGAGGCCCGCAACCTGTTTGAGCTGGCAGGTTTTACGATAGTGGGAGTCCCGGGTCAACCTGATCCAGGCAAATGATAAGAACCGCGTTCAGACAAGCAGTCGCTCACTCATGAATTCCGATATCTCAATAGTCGCCCTGTCTTTGCAGACCGCCATTGTGGCCACTGCGGTGACGCTGCCTCTCGGGATGTTTTTTGCCTGGCTGCTTGTGCGGAAGGAATTTCGGGGTAAATTCGCCCTCGACGTCCTGGTCTCGCTCCCGCTCGCGCTGCCCCCGGTAGTTATTGGATATGTATTGCTCTGGGCCTTGGGAAACAACGCCTGGCTGGGTCAACTTAGCGTATCGGTGTTCGGATCGACAATTGCGTTCACCTGGTTCGCCGCTGCCCTGGCCGCCGCCGTGGTATCGCTTCCGCTGGTTGTCCGGTCGTTTGCGGCTGCACTCGCCGGGGTCGACCCGAAGCTGGAAACAGCCGCACGCGGGCTGGGGGCCGGCCCGGCGCGCACGTTCTTCACGGTCACCATGCCGCTTGCTTACCGCGGTGTGGTTGCGGGAGTGCTGCTCGGTTTTGTGCGCGCGTTTTCCGAGTTCGGGGCAACCATCATTGTTGCCGGTAATATTCCAGGTCGCACACAGACCGTGCCGTCGGCGATCTTTACGCGTATTTCAACCGGGGACACGGAAGCTGCGTGGCGCCTGGCACTTGTTTCAGTGGTTATCGGAATTGCTGCGCTCGCAGTCCACAACTGGCTGCTGAAGCGCTCGTCTTCCGGGCAGGCACGCGCCGGTGGGTCGAACTGATGATTTCATTCGATCTGCAACTGAAGCGCTCCGGCTTTTCGCTCGATGTCAGTGGGGAGTTCGACGATGGGATAACCGCGATTTTCGGACCATCGGGTGCTGGTAAGTCGACCCTTCTGAACTGCATCGCTGGCTCGCTCCGCCCGGATAGCGGACTTATCCGGCTCGACGACAGCGTGGTGTTTTCGAGCGCCGAAGCCATCTGGACCGCACCCGAAAAACGCCGAATTGGCACTGTTTACCAGGACGGGGCCCTGTTTCCGCATCTCGATGTCCAACGCAATATCGAGTTCGGTTACCGCTTGATCCCGCAGGCAAGTCGCAGGTTCGATCCACTTGAACTCGCCGAATTCCTGGGCCTGTCGGGGCTTTTGACCAGAAAACCGGGCGATCTCTCCGGCGGCGAACGTCAACGGGTGGCAATCGCTCGTGCACTGGCGATATCGCCGGGACTGCTACTGCTTGATGAGCCGCTCGCCTCGCTCGATGCGGCTCGTCGGGGGTCCGTTCTCAACTACCTGAAGCGGGTGCATGTCGAGTTTGAAATTCCGATGATCTATGTGTCCCATTCGATAACCGAAGTTGTGTCGGTCGCATCAAGGGCGATGCTGCTCCGCAACGGAAAAGTTGTCGGATTCGACCGACCCTCTGCACTGCTCCTGCGTGCTGCGGCAATGGGCAGTATTGACGACTCGGACCACGCGACCGAATATGCGTGGACCGATCGCTTTGAAAACATTCTCGACGGTGTAGTTGGAGAATCGACCGAACACTCGACGACCGTGCGTATCGGCGATCTCGAAATATCGACCCGTCGGCAAAATCGAAACCCTGGCGAAGATGTCGTTGTTTCACTTGGTGCGAGTCAGATAATCCTGGCATCGTCCAGGCCTACAAATATCTCGGCCCGGAACATCGTAAAGGGCACGGTGGCAGAGGTCTGGTCAAACGACGGACTGGTGTTCACCCAGGTCGATGCAGGTCCGAAATTTATCGTTGAAATAACTGAAAATGCCATGAATGACCTTGGAATCACCGTTGGTAACGACGTATTTTTAGTATTCAAATCAAGCAGCGTCGACGTGTTCGATGCATGAAAATCGGATGTTCGAAACCCATCACATGAAACGAAACACAACACTCGCCGTGCTGGTCGGTGCGCTGGTAATAGTCATCGCGGCATGTTCAACCGGTCCTGAGCCGACCGCCACGGTCGCGCCTACCCGAACGCCCGCTCCAACGATCAGCCCCGACCTGCCGCCCGCTATCCCGGCTGATTCCGAGATCGACCGAAAGGCGGCGATCAAAATTGGCATCGACCTGCACCGACAGCTCTGGGAAACGCGGCCGTCCAATAACTACAGGTTCGGGTTCCAGTGGGTAGTTGCCGATTACGCCTACCAGCGAGCAAATGTCCAGATCCGGGTCATCAAAGGCGAGGTCGATGAGGTCCTGTGGGCCGACAATGCGGTTAAGACGGACGGAACCGACCCGCCAGGCCTTGAAATTCCTGATATGCCAAATACTGAGGACTATTACAACATCGAAGGGCTGTTTGCGGTGATCTCGGAAGCAATCGAGAGCGACCCGGTACGAGTTTCTCTTGGGTTCGATTCCATCTTCGGATTCCCGACCGCGGTGTCCATCGAATTTGCCACTGACAACCCGCACAATAACGTTGCGTTTTTCGCGGCACAACTGGTGCCGATAGCGGGTCCACCCGAGTGATTTTTAGTTGCCTGGGGTGCCCCGCGGAGCTCGCGCGTGCGGCCCCGGCACGCCCGGCGACTAACGCGTATTTCGTAGCCCGGTCGGACAGATGTCCAGCAGCACACAGTCGTGGCAACGGGGGTGTAGCTTCCGGCACACCCGCGCCGCGTGCCCGTCGAGTTGCGCGTGGAGTTCGCCCCACAGCTCGACATCCGGTTCGAGTCGGCTACTGAAAAATCGCTGGTAGTCGGAATACCGATTGCCGTCGACATGCCATCCCAGGCGGTCGACAATCCTGCGCGTGTAGGCGTCAATTACGAAACTGGGCTTTTTTGCGGCATAAAGAATGATGTCGTCGGCCGTTTCCTCGCCGATCCCGTAGATGTTGAGCAACCGGTCGCGCAGATCAACCAGATCGAGATCGAAGAGATTTGCATCGCGCCCTCCGTACTCCTGCACGATCACAGTGGCGAACGCCCTGAGTTTTTTAGTTTTGGTGTTGTAGTAGCCCGATGACCGGATCGTCTCGACGAGAGCGGATTCCGGTGTTTCATAAACGGCCCGATATCCCCAGATTCCTGCTTCGTGCATATTGCGAAGGGCGCGTTGGGCGTTCTTCCATGTCGTGTTCTGGACGAGAATCGCCCCCGCGACGATCTCGAAACCGCCGTTGCCGGTCGCGGCAGGACCGCTCTGGTCGAACGTTGTCGGCCACCAGTTGCGACGGCCATTTTTTTGAACGAGGCGGTCGAATATTTCCAGCAGGTCGGCTTGTCCAGGAGCGGTGAGATTTGATGGCATGTCGTAATGGCCAGATCCAGGGCCGAACGATTTTCAGCCGCGTACCAGTATGCGATAATTGTGGAGGATTTCAGACTCGCACCAGAGAAGTAGGCCGCCTTGCAGACAATGTTCGAAATGCTCGACGCAGCAGCGGTCAAAATGAACAGCCGGGTCTGCGTGGGTCTCGACCCAACGCCAGATCATGTGCCGATCAGCGATATCGGGGCGTTCAATCGCTCGATCATCGACGCCACGAAGGACGTCGCATCCGCCTTCAAACTCCAGTTCGCCTACTACGAAGCGATGGGCGTGAAGGGCATGATAATCCTCGAAAAGACTATCCAGTACATTCGGAAAGTCGCCCCGGACCACGTGATTATCGGTGATGGCAAACGCGGCGACATACTGATGACCGCCACTGCCTATGCGACGGCCATGTTTGAGGTGTGGGATGTCGATATCGCAACTATTTATGCCTACCAGGGCAGCGATACGGTCGAGCCGTTCCTGCAGTATCCCGGGCGGGGCGTATACATCGTGTGCCGCACCACCAACCCGAGTTCAAGGGATATCCAGGACCTGGTCATTGACGGCACCGACGGCAAGGCCCAGGTTTTTGACAGGGTGGCAGATCTGGCCGACCGCTGGGCGGGAACCGAAAACGTCGGGCTCGTTGTCGGTGCGACATTTCCCGACGACCTGAGGTCACTGCGTTCCCGTCACCCAAAACCGCACTTCCTTATCCCCGGGGTTGGTGCGCAGGGCGGAGAAGCTGAGGAGAGCGCCCGTGCCGCTGCGAATGATCAAGGTGGCGGGTTCGTCATCAATTCGTCGAGGGGAATTATCTACGCGTCGCGCAATCCGGAGGATTTCGATTTCGAGGCCGGTAAGGCAGCGCAGCTGCTACGTGACCAGATAAACAACGCCCTGAAACCAAACGGGCTCAACCCACAGATAGTTTCGCTGGAATAGATGGCGGGTAACGGGTTATGACTCACGCTATGGAGTACGCCGCGGAGCTGCACAACTTGACCACATCAGTCACGGACGCCCGGAGCTGACCCGTGGCTGGAACTCCATTTTCGGTCGGCGACCGTATAACCCTTAAGAAGCAGCACCCCTGCGGCGGGCGCGAGTGGGTTGTGTACCGGATCGGGGCCGATATCCGCCTGAAGTGCCTGAACTGTGAACGGCGGGTGATGCTGACTAGGAAAGAAACCGATCGACGCATGGTCGCTCTGATCCCGGCTTCTGCAGACACGGGTGAGAATCGGCAAACGCGGTGAACTCAGAAACCCGGCTGACGACTACCGGTTGAGTGCCGCCGTAGACGTTCTGTCCGGCTTTGCCCGGTGTAAGCTTGAATTCGGCCAGAAACGGTCCAGCTACTGACACGTCGACTGCGGTTGACGCACAGCGCCGCAACAGGGCGGCGCAGAATTCTGACTGGCGCGGTGATGGAGGCTCGTAACATGATGGAGCTCGTGATAGACAGCATTCGGGTCAGTCTGCTCAATCATCAACGCGTCGTGATACTGAAGCAGAAAGACACCGAACGTTACCTGCCGATTTGGATCGGACCGCCCGAGGCAGATGCCATAGCCGTCCGCCTGCAGGAAGTATCGGTGCCGCGACCACTTACGCACGACCTGCTTGACAACTCGATAAAAGCCCTCGGCGGCGAGATCGACCGCATTGTCATCTCGAGCATGGAGAACGATACCTACTTCGCCACCATCGTAGTCAGACAGGGCGATAAGGTCGTCGAAATTGATTCACGTCCGTCAGACGCGCTTGCCCTGGCCGTGCGCGCGGGCGTCCAGATATTTGCTGCGCCAGAGGTGATGGAGAAGTGCGGAGTCCAGCTTGACAAGGACAGCGGACTTGCCACGGTCGGTGAAGGTGACGATGGCGAACCGCAGGGGCATACGCACGGGGGAGAGGGGATGGGCCCTGTGGGTGAAGAGGAACGAGAGAAACTTTCGGCATTTGCGGACTTTATCGAATCGCTTGACCTGGGCGATCTCGATGCGGGCGGCGGTTCCAGCGACAAGCCCGATTCGGGTGGCGATAAGCCAGCCCCGGGAAAATAACCCGGTACTTTTCTGATCGTCTCCGATTCCCCGTTGCGGTTGAATCGGCACCGTCGATGTCCCCGCTTAACCTGCCAGCGGCGTCCTGGTGCTGCAGCTGGCCAGACCAGAAATGAAGTGACACAAATCGGGCTCGTTATGTTAAAAGTTTGTTACGAGTTCAGACCGCTTGTGATAGCATGCACAATCGGTCATTGAAGCAGGGGTTTACCTGTGCCGAGCACGCCAGAGCCGCCAAAACCAACGGGCGAAAATGGCAGTTCACAGGAACGCGCTGAAGGTGGCTGGCCCGCAACAATGGCGTTGCTGGGGAAAGTGGGTGGAATCGGCTGGTTTGTCGGTGTATCCATTGCCCTGGGGACGTATGGTGGGTACTGGCTCGACAGACAATTTGACACGGCACCTGTCCTCACCATTTCGGGGCTGGCGCTGGGCGTGGCGACGGCATTCGTCGGCATGATCCGGCTTCTGGGCGCGATACGAAGAGGTCGATAACGGCCACATAAAACGAAAGAGAACCAGGTACAAGTCGGTTGGGGAAGCTCTTCTCTAGTCCCAAACTCCTTGCCATCGCCATTGCCGCAGTAGCGGCGCTTCTGGTCTCCGTTGCCGGTGGCGCACTCGGTGCTTCTTTCGGGTTCGGCTTTCTGGGCGGCCCCATACCCTTCATTTCGGTCCCGGCCGAGCGTGTCGCGTCCATTGGCGGTTACCCGCTGCTGAACTCGACGATCATGTTCTGGTTTGCCGGTGTAATCCTGGTCGTTTTCGCCTGGCGGGCCACCCGAAGAATGTCGGACGTGCCGACCGGCGCCCAAAACCTGCTCGAATCGATCTACCAGTTCTTCGATGGGACGGCCGATGGTGTTGCCGGGGGCAAGCCAAAATCAGGCCGCCGGTTCCTCCCCCTCGTAACGGCTATTTTCCTGGTTGTACTGATATCCAACTGGGTTGGCGTACTACCCGGAGTTGGCTCCAT
>Ga0208879_1003874_pt1 | contig 11967 bp, 11 predicted proteins | sample Knorr_S15_td_Bot_FD_185605 | JGI IMG/M metagenome (GOLD analysis project Ga0208879, IMG submission 185605) | Marine microbial communities from Southern Atlantic Ocean transect - Knorr_S15_td_Bottom_ad_5009_LV_A (SPAdes) (version 2) | ecosystem: Environmental > Aquatic > Marine > Oceanic | place...
GGTCAGCGCTACGGCGACCCGCGCGAGGCGGTTTTGGCGGGCTCGGACGGAATCATCGTCGGAAGTGGGATCCATAGGGCTGACGACCCCTCGACCGCAGCCAAGCAGTACGCTGAAGTTTCATGGAATGCACTTCTCGAGCGGGCATGAAACTGTCGGCCAAACCTTGAGGGGTGACGCCCCTCTCCCCTCACTGTGACTGAAGCTGAGTTCATCCTCTGGCTGTTCGCAGCCGCGTTGACGGTTGGCCTCATCACTCTCGCCGCCTGGCAAGTTTGGATACACAGACAGCTCGATGAGCGAATTGCTGCCTGTGACCCCTCACTGCTCAGCAGCGTCTCCCACAAGGTCGAGACCACCACCGATGCGCCTCCCGGCTCGGCAATCATGCCGTACATCCCAGTCCAGATGGTCCCGATAGCGGCTCTCGGTGCCCCTCAGACTGAGCAGCCGGGTACTCCGATTCTTCAACAACCAACCGCCCAGAGAGCGGCTCTGCCGGCACCGTCCACAGAAGGAGAGAGTGAAGGAGATGGGCTGGGATTCTCAGATAGGTAGGTAACCCATTGTGTAGAGCCCATAACCGATTGCTCCGAGCGCCCCAACAAACAGCAACATTGCGAGGAAGAGAAGACCGCGGCCCTTCTTCCGCCGTTTGGGGGGTGGGCCAAGTGCTGGCAACGCAGAGGGTGGCGGGGGTATAGGAAGGTCGCCAATATCGATTTCAACTTCCTCCTCCAATTCAGGATAGAGTTTGTCCAAGTCCGCCAAGCCAGGTGCCTCGGGAATCTCACCCTCAATAGCCTCCCAGACCGCCTCCACGGCCGACCTGCTCACCGGCTTCTCCAGTACTGCAACCGCACCCGCGCTGAATGCTGCATCTCGTGCCAATTCCACCTGACTTCGTGGAGCGGTGAAAATTATCCTTGCATCGTTGCGCGACTCTCGCATCTCCAAGGCTGCGATGTGGCCGTCAAGGGTTGGAATGTCCAAGGAGATGAACACCAAATCTGGCTTCTCGGTGACAAACAAGTCAACTGCCGCATCACCATCTTCACACTCGATGACTCGGTAGCCGCGCTGCCGCAGTATGCCGTTCATTCGGTGGAGAGCCATCTGATTATTGTCGACGAGCAGGGCGACTGGAGCCGCATCGTCTGTCACCTCTCCAACGCGGACCATGGACTCCCCTCCAACTCCATCCAACCTGCACCCGCTCATCAATCGAGCGGTGCGTGGGGGAGAAGCGTCGGCCGGTGCAGAACCGTAGTGGGTGCTTACTCCTCTGAGTCGTCGACCACCGTGTCCACCGGCGCGGTGGCGGGTTCGGTGAAGGTCTGCTTGAGCTCCTCGGCGTCCTTCTCCTCGGCCTCCATCTTGGCCGTCTCGCGCGGTGCTTGGACGAACTTCATGCGGAGTTCCGTTACTATTCCCTGGAGGAACTTGGATTCCATTTCATCGAGGTTGCCTTCTGTTCTCTTGAGCAGTATTGAGACCAAGTCGATAGCCGCCTTCGCCTCTGCGAGATTGACGCTGAACTTTCCTTCTTGACCGGGCAACAGCCCCATCGCCACCATCGACGAGCGCTGTAGCATTTGGACCAAGCCGAAGAACTGCTGACTCTCCTCGCTCTGCAGGAAATCGACGCTCAAGAGAACACCTCATCGATTAGCCAGTCGGCGGAGAATTGCTTGAGGTCGTCGTAGCCTTGTCCGATGCCGGCAAGCACGATTGGGCGACCTGTTGAGTGGGCGATTGAAAGTGCGGCTCCCCCCTTGCAATCGCCGACATCGAGTTTAGCTAGAACTGCCCCATCGAACTTCAGAATTCGCTGGAACTCGACAGCCTGCTCGACGGCGTCGTTACCGGCCAGAGCGTCTCCTACGAACAGCACAAGAGCGGGGTTGCAAACCCTGTGCACCTTCCTCAATTCCTCCATCAAGTTCGTCTTATTCTGCATCCTACCAGCAGTGTCGATAATTACAACATCCATTCGGCGTGCCTTCGCGTGCTCGATGGCGTCTCTAGCAATCGCTGCAGAATCACCCCCCCGCTGACTACTGATACAACGAATATCAAGCCGCTCGGCGTGAGTCTCCAACTGGTCGATTGCTCCGGCGCGGAAGGTGTCCGATGCGGCAAGCACAACTCGGCGGCCCTTCTTCTTCAGTCGGTGGGCGATCTTCGCGGTGGTCGTCGTCTTTCCAGTTCCATTGACCCCTACCATCATGATGACGACGGGCAGGTCACCCGCTTCTATCAGGCCCTCGACCGTGGCGTCGAAGTCCCAGTAACCTACGTTCAGAAGTGTCCGAATCGCTCTCTTGAGTGATGCTTCCACGACTTTTGACAGGTCTGCGCCCCGGCGAAGTCTACTACCAACTAGTTCGCTTCGAAGTGCCGTTATCACCTCGTCAATGCTCGCTCGGCCCATATCTGACTCAAGCATCACAAGTTCAAGTTCTTCGAGTAGAGTGTCCAAAGCAGCCCCCTCTTTGATGACTCGCCCACCCTTCTGTACAACCCCCCCTCCGAGATCAATTTCTAGGCTCTTCCCGGTCTCGGTTTCGACTTTGGAGGGGCCACTTGAGCCGCGTGGTGCGCTCTTCACCTCGACGAGTTTTCTGCCTGTGGTCGAACGCATGATGTGGAGGTCCACCTTTGAGCCGTCAGGGCGAACTTCCTGGTCGACATCAAAGCCGGCCTTCTTCAGCCGCTTTCTCTCCTTCTCGGCATCGCGACGCTCCCTCTCAAGCCGCTTGCGCTCCTTCTTCGCGAGTGAGGGGTCGATGGGGGCCTCGACGGGTTCATCATCCCAGTCTTCCCACTCCTCTTCGGCTTCAGTGGTCTCTTCGATTGAGTCGAGTTCGGTTAGTTCTTCCCAATCCTCATCGGAGGGTTCGGTTACCTCGGAATCTGCTTCATCCTGTGTTGCATTTGCGGCATCCGCTTCGGCCTCTGCCCGCTCAGCTTCGATTCGCTCCTTCTCGGCCAACGCCTTTGCTGCCTCATCGGTGTCCTCCTCCGCGGTCAACTCCTCAAGGTCGGCCCCCTCGGCCACCTCGGTGACGCGCTTTCGGAACCTGTCGAAGAATCCCATGTTGAAACCTCAGTCATCGAGTGTTAACTCACCGCCGATTGAACGGCGTCTCTTCTTTTTGGGGGGACCAGACTTCTCCTCCGCCTCTTCATCGGATTCATCCTGCTTGGCTACTTCCTGGAGTTGTGCGACACCTTGGTTGAAGGTTTGTGCCAGTTCTGCCACTTGACCTTCGGTCTCGTCAAACTCAGCTTGAAGTGTGGCGATGAGTTGTACGATGTCAGTTACCCTCTTTTCGAGCATCGTGATTGCTTCTGTTATCGGGCGCTCTGCTTGGATCCCGGAGCCGATGTCCATCACGACTCCACCATCCTCCGGCCTGTCAACTACCAACTGGACTCCCGCGCCGAGTGGAACCATCGTCTTGGCGCTGCCATCCTCTGAGAGTGCCTTCAGACCGACGAGTACCTCTCGGTGCTCGTCCACGGCAGCGTTCAATCGCTGAATCTGTTCGCCGAGCTGCTCCAACTTCAAGCGGTTCAATTTGACGAGTTGCGCCATCTGCTGGAGTTCGCCGCCGTCTACCATGCCCTCACCGCGAACCGCCACGGGGTGCCGCCCTGTCATGAAGCCGTCGATATGGATAAATTGAGTGGCTTAGATTACGGTAGGCTAAAACACGCGCTCTCCGGGCCTCCGAGCAGTGCGATTGGAAATTGAGGATATCAGATGATGGGGCGATTCAAAAGAGCGTTTCTCAGATTCCGCTACCGGAACAGCCCATTCCCGGGGTCCACGGAATATTGGGAAAGAAGGTACGCCATGGGTGGGACCTCCGGAGATGGTTCGTATGGTGATTTGGCTGAGTTCAAGGCGAAGGTCATCAACGACTTCGTCATTAACAAGGGAGTTAGAAGTGTGATAGAACTCGGTTGTGGTGATGGTAATCAACTGAGTTTGTTGGAGATTTCACGATATCTTGGATTGGATGTTTCCGAAACCGCTATCGAAATTTGTGAAAATAAATTTGGCGGTGATGAGACGAAAACGTTTAGGCATTATTCGCCTAGTGATTATGAAGGTGAATCACTAGGTGAACTTGTATTGTCGCTTGACATTATCTTCCATCTTGTGGAAGATGAAATTTTTAACACCTACATGACACATCTCTTCCAGATGGCTAGTGATTGGGTCATCATTTACTCAAGTGACTCCGAAGAGCCGTTTGGGGACGGTACCGTACATTGCCGAAACAGGAAATTCACAACTTGGATCGAAGAGAATGTCAATGGATGGGAATTGCTCGAAAAGATAGACAACATCTATCCTGATCAATCGGTAGCAGACTTCTACATCTACAAGAAGAGGGTGTAACTAGCATGGTCTCCCACATATTGGGGTGAAACAATGACTGCTCGCCCGGTTTGGTCAGAAGCATTGCGCCACCACTGGGATGAAACTGCATCGAGCCGGTGGATTTCGACTCTCGATGGATTCGAGGCACTATTCGGAAAAGCTCTGCTCTGGGCTGTAGAGGTGCCTGGGCGAGTCTGTATTTTGGGTGACCATTCCGATTATGTTCCTTATTTACGAGCGAACATCATCACTTTCGCATCGGACAACCAAAGAATGAGGGCTTTAGTTTCGCCTCGAGATGATGGTCGGGTCCGAATCGCTAGTTCCCTTGATGGCTGTGAGTTGATGGAATTCGATATTCAAGAGGAACGATATGATGGTGATTGGTTAGATGGTCTTGACGAAAGAGGACCCCCCGATTCGCACTGGTCAAATTATGTCAGAGGGGCTGTCGCCTACACACAATCCCAGAATGAACTCGGATTCGGATTCGATATGTTTGTCGATTCGACCATCCCCCCTGCCTCTGGTTCATCATCATCATCCGCACTCACCTTGTGCTCACTCATAGCCACCCACCTTTCCAATGGCCTAACTTGGGATAGAGAGAATTTGGCGAGGATGGGGGGCAGCGCGGAATGGTATGTGGGCACACGTGGGGGAATGATGGACCACGCCACGATGGTTTACGCTGAAGTTGGAAGTATGTTAAATCTGCAATTCCGCCCCTTTGAGGCGACATCAATACCACGCCTACCAAGTGAATTTTGCTGGTATAGCAAATTTACCCATCCAGCAGACAAAGGCGGTCCGATGCTGGCAGCATTCAACCAACTCGCTTTCGTCCAACAGAAGTTGATACCTGCCACTCTAAATGAAGTGGGATTTCGACATCCGAGGGATCACTCAGAATGGGAGGTTGTAGACAACAATCTCGATGAGTGTTTTGAACACCCCAAAATGGGGGTGCTGAGAGTGCGGGATCGCTTTCGGTATGTGATGAAGGAATATCAGAGAGTGGTTGATTTCGAACGGGCACTCGCAAGTTCGGACATGTCAACGATTGGAGAACTACTCAATGAGGCCTGGGAAGATACTCGTGACTTGTTGGGAACTCACACACCCATGATGGAGGAGGAAGCAGCGCGTCTCAAGAAAATTGAGGGGGTGGTCGGAGTCAAGGTATTGGGTGCGGGGTTCGGAGGTAATCTGTTGATTCTTGCGAAAGAGGGAGTTGATCTGGGTGAAGGTGTTGTCTGCCAAACACCAGGGAAGGGTGTTTCGATTCTTGACATGAACGAAGATGTTCGCCCCCCTGAAACCCGATGCGCCGCGGTTCTACTTTGTGGAGGGAAGGGAAGTAGGATGGTCTCGCAAGGCATTGATGTACACAAACCATTGATTCCGGTATCGGGAATCCCTTCCCTAATTCATGTGTTGAATCAACTCAATGGTTGCGGAATTGACTTCTCCACTCGAATAGTAGTAGTGCCACCAAACAGAGTCGAAGAATACGAAGTGGTGTTGAAGGGATTGGATTGCTCAGTAGTCGCTCAACCAAATGCCCTTGGAACTGGAGATGCTGTTCATTGTACTCTGAATGCAATACCGGAGGATGTCGAGCATGTCTATGTCTCATTCGGGACCCAGCCGTTGGTGCATAATGACTCCGTGCTCGCATCGCTCAAACATCACATCGATAACCACCTGGGTTTCACACTCCCCACGACAATTACCCCAAACCCCTACGCGCCGTTGATTCGAGGAGTTGGTGGTAAAGTGACGGATTCGGTAGAAACGCATCTTGAAGGTGTTGAAAAACCATCGATTGGTGAAGCGAATATAGGGGCATACTGGGTCTCCGTGTCGGCGCTGAAGGGGGTCTTGGTGCCACTCGTTAAACACAAGTGGAACGGAGATAGTTACGACACCGCTTCTGGTGAGTTGGGGTTCCCTAATGAGATGGTTCGGGCGTGCCTCGAGGTGGGTGTAGGGGTAGATGGAATCCCCTGCGCAGAACCTAGTGAAATGATTGGAATCAAACGAATCGAGGATGTTGCCATGGTCGAGAGAGAATATGAGAGGCGAGCTCGCTGGGCTGTAGGTGGTCAAATCAGTGAGTTGTAGATGGTGAGTAACTGCTCTCTGATTATCTCCTTCGTGTATCGTTCTTCGACCCCCGCACGCATCGCTGAGGAATCCCATTGATGTGAACGAGCCTCGTTCATAGCTGAAGCAAGGCCAGCCACATCATCCACTGCTACCAGAATGCCATCCTCTTGCCGAACTATGTCGTTGGGGCCGCCACAACGAGTTGCCACCACCGGCCTACCGCTCGCTAGTGCCTCAACCAACACTATCCCGAAAGTTTCGTATCTGCTCGGGTGAACGAAGGCGTCAATGCCTTGGAAGAAATACGGTGCAACTTCCCTCAGTATGTTACCGGTGAATGATACTCGATCTGAGAGACCTAGTTCAGATACCAATTTCTCGAGGCGCCCACGCAATGGCCCGTCACCTGCTAACTGAAGTGTACCGCCATCGACTGACGCGAAAGCGCGCAGTAGCGTTTCGTGGCCTTTGTCGGCGACCATGTTCGCCATGTACCCCCAGACGAACTCGTCCTCCTGGCGTCGTGGAGTCAATGGAAAGTTGTCGATGTCTATCATGTTGGGAACCAAGGTGAAAGATTCCTGTGGGATGCCTAGAATCCGATCCAAGTCCTCTGAGAGAGAATTGCTGACCGACGCCAGATATGACGCGGAAGAGAGCGTTTTTGATGCTGTCATCCGTTCACGGGGCCCTGCTATGCCTCTCGCAAAGATGCTCGCACCAACGGTGACAAGCCATGGAATCCCCTCCCGCTCTGCGATGGCTCTTGCGAGGATTGCTCCCCACATCGTGCACTTCGCGTGGATGATGTCTGGCTTTCCGTTGACTTCTGTGTATGCATCATACATCTTCAGTGCGAGCCGCTCTCTCTGTCTAACCGCAGCTCGATATATTGGTGGAATTCTTTGTAGTGGACCTGGTTGTCTCATCCGTTGAACGGCGCGCACGACAGTAAGTCCATTCTCGACACTGACTCGGACACCATGGGTTGTTCCGCCAAACCATCTCTTGGAAGGAAAATCAAGAAACTGGGCGTACAAGACCCCCACCTTGTGGCCCACCTCCTCGAACATCTCCGCCTGTTCTTGGAAGAATGTGCCCAAAAGTGGGGCTTCGTCACTCGGATACCACGACGGGATGAAGAGAATGTGTAGTCGACCCAAGCCACTCACCCAAACTCCGCTCAGGCCGGGGCGGTCATCACGGTTGTGGAGAAGTTACTCACTCTTCTTCTGAAGCAGCAGAACTCTCGGTGGCCACGGCGGCCGGAGGTGATGTGTCACCACGGAAGGCGGAGATGACCTTCGGCTCTTTCGAATCAGATGGGTCAATGACCTCGATGCTTGCGATGTTCACGAATCGCCGGAAGACCCGGTGTCGGCTGCCGAAATTAGACTCAACACGATGTCGGGCATCGGCCTCGTCGCTCGCTACAACATCCATCATGAACTCTTGGATAGTCTTGCCATTGGGGAAGGACCCCTTCACACGATAGGCCTGCATCGATGCGCCGACCTAGGGTGCCGTCTTAAACGCGATGGGGCTTGAAGTGAGCATGGGTTCGCGCTCCACGCCCCTCGCATTGGCGCTCCTGCTCATGTTTTCCCTCGCTTCTTCCCTCCCCGCGCCTACGGGCGCGCTTGGGAACGGGTTTTCGAACGAAGAAGTGTCTAACGAGCGGACTGGAAGCACGCAAGAAGGTGAACTGGGTGGGAATATCATCCAATCTGAAGGTGGCGCGACTTCAGGTCGTAACGCCGTCGCCGCCTCGATCAGCCAACATGGCGAACTGAACGGACATCCAGCGTGGCTGCTAGGAATCGACGGCACCGGGGTCATCATCGCCAGCGCCGACTCTGGAATCGACCGAGACCACGCCTGCTTCCGTGATGCGACCGAGCCGGGCGCATCTGGCAGTGAATGGAACAACGCGACCGGCACTCCTGGAGTTGCGCATCGGAAAATCCTCTTCCTCGACGAATCAATCGACGATTGGGACAGCCAAGGCCACGAGCATTTCACCCACGGAACCCATGTGGCGGCAAGTCTGGTCTGTAGGTCGGTCTACGAGCAAGCGGCCGAGGATGTGCAGGATTGGCTGAACGCAACACCTGGTGAGGGGACCTCTCTTTCGCACGGCGCAAAACTAGTCTTCACGGATGTTGTTGGGGATGACGGTTGGGTGGTCCCGGAACCCTCGGTTCTGTTCACCACAGCGGCCGTAAACGGGGCGGTCATTCGCTCGGACTCTTGGGGGGATGTAACCACTGACTATACTGAGAGAACGCGCCAATTCGACTCATGGCTCCACTCCGTTCCATGGGCCCTCTCGATTGTGGCTCCAGGAAACACCGGTAATGAGGTGCAAGAGCCTGCCAACGGCTTCAATGTCGTCTCTGTGGGGGTCGCCAAGAAGGATGGTGGTGATGACCTCTGGATGTTGACACCACACTCACCTACGGCCCAAGGTCGGCAGGGGGTAGAATTCGTGGTTCCGGGAGTTTCGATAGTATCGGCTACTTCTGACGGTGAGCACAATTCGTACAATGATGATTTGAAAAGCAACTCCGGTAGTTCGATGGCCGCTCCTCAAGCTGCTGCTGCTGCTGCGTTGGTTCAACAGATGGTTCAGGATGGTTGGATCGCAGGTGAAGATGAACGGTTTGTGGTGGTATTGAATCGGCCGGGCTGGGCGACTGTGGTCGACGAAAACCTGAGTGATGGTGAATTGCTCCTTGCAGAAGGCTTCACCCCCTCTGGCTCTCTCCTGCGGGCGCTCCTCTCCTTGAGTGCTGAATCGATGGAGGGGGGCAGACAAGGTAGCATCGTGCTTGGCCCTGGACCCGATGACTCACAGGGTTGGGGGCTCGTCAACCTCTCCAGACTGGTCAACTTCGCCGGGGTCGGGGATTCTCTTGGTGGTGAGCCGCTTGACCCGGCCGCCAATATCTGGATTCATGACTCCTTCCGACTCAAAGATGACAACTGGCAGGAGGTCGTCACGTCGTGGCTCGATGGTGGGGCTGACTCGGCTGCTGCTCTGCAAGAAAATGAGTGGCGGGGTGAAGGTGCTGAAGGACCATTCCTTCGCAACGGTGAATCACAGTCATGGCTCATGCCGTTGGCGCCGGGTGAGGATTTTGAGGTGAGGTTAGCTTGGACTTCGGCCCCTCATCCAAATCTCGACGATCTGAATCTTGTCGTTGAGGTGGACGGTGAATGGTATCATGGGAACCTATTCGACGGTTGGGACAGCAGTGCCTCCGAAGAACTTGGTTCCGGGCAACAGAACAGTACTTTGGAGGGCGTTCGAATCTCTGCAGAACGGTTGGTCGGGGTTGAGAGTGTGACGGTCACGGTTCGGGCAGCCAGTGTGACAGAATCCTCACGACTGGGGGTGGTCGGTATGAATGGTGATAGTGTTGGGTTTGCTCTTGCGGTGAGAGGTGTTCTGCGCGATGATGTGGAACCTGAATCTAGTTGGGATGTAGGGTCTAATGTTGTTACAGATGAAGAGGTGAGTAGTCTTTGGCCACTCTTCATCGCTGTCCTCTTGATAGCGGTTGCAGTCGTCATTGAAGTGGGTTGGACTCGAGAGGCGACTGTCGGGGGGGCCGGAGTGACCAAAGGTCAACCTTCAAACCCTCAAGGGGTCTCGCTGTCTTCAGCGGTAGCACCGCACACAGGTGAGGATGAATGAGCGAGCGACTATATCTCGGAATCGATTTGGGAACCTTCCAAAGCACGATTTCAGCATCTAATGGAGAAGTACACACGGTGGAAACCGTGGTTGGAAAGCCGAAGGACCCGATTGCGAGGAACTTCTTGAAGAGAGATACTCTGTTCGGTGCGGAAGCTCTGAAGAACAAGCTCGCCTGTAACCTGTACCACCCATTGGCGGCCGGTGTCGCACAGGATGACGAGAATAACCTCGCTGCAGCGAAGTCGTTCGTCACCCACTTGGTGGATTCAGTCGAGCCGGAAGAGTACGATGAGGTATTTGGTGTGATTTGCTCACCCTCACACATCTCATTCGTCGACAAGAGTAATCTCGTCAGCATTCTACGCGGTCAGGTCAACGCAATCATGGTCGTCAGCGAGCCATTTGCCGTAGCCTTCGGACTTGATGAGATAGGTGGTTCAATCGTCGTCGACATAGGTGCGGGAACCACAGACATCGCTCGGGTCTACGGGACATTCCCAAGTGAAGAAGACCAAGACACTGTTTCTGAAGCCGGGGACTGGATTGACGAACGTCTCATGGAGCTCGTTGCCAAGAAGTACACTGGTGCGCAACTCACCAAGGACATGGTGCGACGCTGGAAGGAGGAGGGCTCCTATGTTGGCGGTGATGTTCGAGAGCAGATAATCGAACTTTCAGTGGATGGTAAGAAGCAGGTCGTCGATGTTGGTGACCTCGTGCAGATTGCATGTGAGGAGTTGATACCCCACCTGGTTAATGCGGTTAAGCGAATTGTCTCATCTGCAGACCCTGAGTACCAACCAATAATGCGCAACAACATCATCCTATCAGGAGGGGGCTCTCTAATCGATGGCATCGCCGACAGAATAGCTGATGAGTTGGCCGACATCGGTGATGTCCGTGTTTGGTGCTGCGACGAACCCATCATTCGTGTTGCGGATGGTGCTCTAAAGCTAGCAATGATCATGCCAGATGACCAATACACGGCCATCAGTTAAACGCCGATTACGGCAGACCCTAAGGGGTCTGTAGAAAGGCCTTACCACCCCGTCGGTTAGCGCAGGGTTCAAGAATGGTATTGCGCCGATAGGATTGTTGATTGAGTATGGCGTCCCCCTCCACCTCCTCTGAATCGAGCAACGGCGCCGGTGACATGGACCGTGCTGCTCTGTCAGGAATGTTGTCCTCATATGACTCCAAGCAACTAGTTGACGAGGTCATCACTGCATGGGAGGAGTTGGCTGCGGCCAACAAGGATATCGCCACCTCAAGCCAACGAAACCGTGTTCTCGAACTTGACCTCGCGGAGAGGGATGAGTTGGGTGTCCCAGAGCGAGCTCGTCTACTCAAGATAGAGGAAGATATGCGCGGGAGGGAAGCGCGTATTATCCATCTAGAGAGGATGTTGGATGACGTACGACGTGAGAAAGAGGGTGTTGAGAACTCGGTTGGGGCGATTCGCGTTGACGAACTTGAGAGGAACAACACTGAACTATCAGAGAGAAGTGAGTCTCAAGCAGCGATTATTTCTGAAATGGAAGGTAAGTTGGACCAATTGGTTGACGCGTTGGAGAAGGCTGCGGAAGCAGGCCTTACTTCGATCACTGCTGACGAGGTACGCGCGCTGAACAGAGAACTGGAAGAGGCTCATCGGAGAATTGAGGCTGAACAGTCAGAGAGTAACGCCGTTGGGGGTGAGCGCGACCAGTTGCGCGAGATGGTCGAACAGACCCGGAGTCTGCTCGAACAGCGAGAT
>Ga0208879_1003876_pt1 | contig 11964 bp, 8 predicted proteins | sample Knorr_S15_td_Bot_FD_185605 | JGI IMG/M metagenome (GOLD analysis project Ga0208879, IMG submission 185605) | Marine microbial communities from Southern Atlantic Ocean transect - Knorr_S15_td_Bottom_ad_5009_LV_A (SPAdes) (version 2) | ecosystem: Environmental > Aquatic > Marine > Oceanic | place...
AGCGCTTATCCATTCCTTGTGACGTTGGGCTCTCGTAGAAGCTTTTTTTGAGTGGGACAATGTCGTCAGGTACCATCGAAAGCTCACGGAAGAAGATGGTGTAATCAACAGGAGTTTGTACCATGAGCGTTACTAGCTCATTGAACAGCTCCACATCAAAAGCACTAAGTCCAAGTTTGGCAGTCCACATCTTTTCCATTTGTGTTTGCATTACTTTTGAAAAGCCATTTCGAATTTCGTCTAACTGTTGTAGATAGTTCTGATGTGATGTAAGTAAGGGCTGCAATGCCTTGCAAAACGTGTGGAAGTTGCGTTCGGCTGCCACTGGTTGGTTCAGAAAAGAGAAGTGATTCCCACCACCCGACCAAGGTTGGTACTGCGGGTTGAACTCATCACAGAATCCGAATGGGCCGTAATCGAGTGTAAAACCACCAACCGCGCAATTGTCACTATTAAAATTTCCCTGGCAGTAGCCGACACGGATCCAGTTGGCTACAAGCGACGTAAGGCGGCCGCGGAACTCGCGTGCGAGCAACACTATTTTTTCGGCGGTGTTTAGTTTTTTGTCGATGACGTCAGCGTACTCACGATCGATCAAGTGCAACACAATCATCTCGAGCTCTTCCATCGCTTTTGGGTGTTCATTCTTGCGGGCACGGCGACTGAAGAGTTCGAGTTGTCCGACCCGAATGAATGACGGTGCGACGCGCGTCGAGATGGCGACTGCCTCTGATACAAGTATGTCAGGATCTTTTGAGCGCGAACCCTCTGAATACCATGGGCGATTGACTTTATCCGTTTTCGAAACGTACAAACTTAGAGATCGAGACGTTGGAACTCCGAGTGCATGCATATACTCCTGAGCCAGGAACTCACGGATGCTTGAGCGCAAGACGGCGCGACCATCTGCACCGCGACAATATGGTGTTCGACCGCCACCTTTTAGCTGCATTTCCCAGCGTCGACCGTTGATGACAGCCTCAACCACAGAAACTGCGCGACCATCACCATATCCGTTGCCGGTTTGGAATGGACACTGCTGGTAGTATTCAGTACCGAAGATAGAGAGCGCATAGCCACTCGCCCATCCGACCGTGCGCATCGGCTCTGGAACGTGCGAGAGGTCGCCAGAGAATAGGCGCACGAAATCATCTAACTGTGCCATGCTGTCGGAGAAGCTAAGCTCGCGAAAAAAGATTTTACTATGCGTGATGTACTCGGGATCTTTTATTGGCGTGGGGTTGACAGGGACATAGTGTCCAGTGAAAACTTGTCGCGGCTCGTGATCGACACCGTTTGCTTTCGCGTCAGGATCGCAGTTGAGAGTGTCAATGAGCGAATAGTCAGCCAACTTTGCGAGATCATCGAGCGTATCGATTGTTGGGGAGGCTTCCTGGGATAGTCTATTTATCATAGGGTCATTTTATATCAATGAATTCATTGTATCCAAAGGATGTCACAGAGCCAAGAAGGGATTTTTTTTGATACACTATTGAATATAGTCTTAAGGTATTCGCCTAGATGAATTAGCGCGCATGCTTGAGGACAAAATTGTAAAGTTTTTTGATACTCACTTAAGACACAAATCAGCTTTGTAATCCATACAATTTCATCTTTGTTGACTTACTCTGCACAAGATTGTCATTATTGACAATTAACTTTTTATGCGTAAAATATTTACCAATGATTATCTATAATTAACCCATGGCCAGACCTTCGTTAAAACTTGAGCGTCAAAAAATAATACTGCAGGCGTTTACAGAATGTATCGCTGCAAAGGGCTTAAATGCCACAACACTTGATGACATTGCATTAAAGTCACAAATGCGTCGCAGTCTTCTTCGTCACAACGTTGGAAACAGGACAGAACTAATCAATCAAGTAGCTGAGTACGTTTCAACAGAATTCGAAACAATCTGGCACAAGCAACAGGCTCAACACGCCAAAGATGACAGTGATGAATGGCTATTAAAAACACTATTTAACAGCAACCCCGACGAACAATATCAAGCACTCATACCTGCTTTCTTTTCACTCCTAGCCTCTGCACATCGTTACCCAAAAGTAACTCAGCGACTAAAACAGTGCTTTAACGTTTATGTTGATGACATCACCCAAGAATTAATTAAGCGCCACCCCAACTCCACTGAGAACGACTGCAAACAAGTCTCTCTTGGCATTGTTGGTGTATTCTTCAATTGGGATAGTTTTCTGAGCCTCGATTTGGGCGAAGAAATTACTGAACTTAATTGGCAACTGGTTCATAGGCTGATATTAACTCTAAAATAATGACGAAAGAAGTGGCACTACTTGCCACCCATTACCTATGTTAATGGATCTGGATCTGGTTGAATTAAACGGAGCAAGACAATTAATTCAGCCCACCCCTATTAATTCTATAGTTTGAAGCCAGCACCCGCTTTTGGCAAAGAGAATCCGAAACGCACCCAATGCATCATTAATATAGACAACAAAGAGCACAGTGCCATACCAATTGCCAGAGGGAAAATATTGGTGTTCAGGCTCATCCCTATTAAACCTCCAATGGGAATAGATATCAAAGTAGAGCCAGCACCAACAAATGAGGCGCCGATACCTGCTGCCCTTCCTAATGGCTCCATGGCTAGTGCATTAAGATTACCGAATTGGAAGCCGATACCAGAAAAAATAATGAACAAAAATGCCATGGTATGCATTAAAGGTGGAATTCCATTATAAGATTGAGCATAGAAATACAAACCCAGAGAGCCAAAAAATACCAAAACGTTTGTCACCTGAACCAAGCGAAACATCCCCCACTTGACCACCAATTTAGCATTAATTAAAGAAGAAACAAGGTTGGGTAATACCAGGGCACCAAAATAGATAGGAAATGCCTCACCAACTTGATAAATCTCCTGAAACAACCATTGACTTGAGCTTAAATAACCCAAAAAACCACCAAAAATAAAACCGCTTACTATTGTATAACCACACGATATTCGATTGGTTAGAATGCCAACAAAAGAGTGCCACAACGACTTTATTTGTATTGAATTTCGATTCTCTTCAATAAGAGTTTCGTCAAGCCTTAGACGCACCCACAGACACAAGATAATCGCAATAACAATGTACATCGCAAAAATAACTTGCCAAGGCCCCAGCCAAAGCATTACTTGACCCAACATTGGGGCTAGGATGGGGACAATCATAAAGATTGTGGCCACAAAAGACATAATTCGAGCCATAGAGCGACCACTGTAACAATCTCGTACCAATGCTGATACCATTATTCTAGGGCCTGAAACTCCAATGCCCTGAATAAAACGTCCCAACAACGCCAATTCTAAAGATTGTGCGGTGATCGTTATCAAACAACCCAAGATAAATAAAATAATCCCTGCATATATACTCGGCAAACGCCCAAAACGATCTGACAGAGGTCCAAAAATAATCTGGCCTAGGACAAAACCCACAAATAAAATGGTGATGATTAATTGTATCTCACTGCCAGAAGTGCCAAAATCATTGGCCATAAACCCCAAGGCGGGAAGAACAGCATCAATTGAAAGAGCTGTGGTAGCCATTAAGGCTGCCATGAGAAAAATAAATTCAACCCTGCTAATGCGTAAAGGTGCAGACATATGCTGTATTAATGAACGACCAAATAGCGCATTATACTAAAGTATTATAAATTGCAAGTAAAATTGACCCCTTGTTTAAATTTGGTAGAACTTTGCTTATGGTCACGTAGTAAGCTGAATCAATAATTGAGCCAACACATCTCGGGTTAGATTGTATTTGCAAATATGAAATACGAGTATTTTTTCTCTCTACGAGGCAGATATTTAAAAATATGATTGAACATAGATACAACTATGTGATTGAATAATTTTAAATATAAAACAAAGTAGAGCGCAAAAAGACGAAGTATTTTGGTGGAAGGAGAGGGACTATTCGCACAAATGCGCTCACCCTTCGGGCCGTGGTCGTAGACTCCGACGTTGTTACGCTTCGCTTCACCCGAGCCCCCTTTTTTTTTTCGGGTTCGAATGCTTTTCTAGATTAACAAAAAACCCACCTTTCGGTGGGTTTGTTATTAATGGTGGAAGGAGAGGGATTCGAACCCTCGGTACGTTGCCGTACACACGCTTTCCAAGCGAGCTCATTCGACCGCTCTGACATCCTTCCAAAAAAAAATAGCGAAACCGCTAACAAGTCAGTATTTTACGATAATTCTCTAAATTGGAAACTAATTATGGCAAAAAACTGCCCATATTGAAAATTTCTGAAATTTTTTCTCTTGACCGAATAAATCATTGTTTTTTTTCTAAATAAATCTCTATAAATAGTTGTTTTTATGACCAAAATGAGATTTTTTACGCTTTTTTGAGTAAAGTTTACCTCGGGGTGCCCTATTTAGGTATTCCCCAAGGGTTGGGAGGCATTTTGAGGAGGTGGGTTACCAAGAAAATAGACTTTTGATCAATTGATTCTTGGTATGTAAAAGACTTGTTGAATGCTTTTGCCACTATTTCAAACGAATAACAAGTTAGAGCTATGCCCTATCACCAAAATCAAAATGTTTAGTATAGCCAAACAAAGAGGCGGAACCGCCAGTATGGATAAAAACCACGCGGTCCGATTTTTTAAAGCGTCCCTTACGAATCAGATCAATCAAACCGGATGCCCCCTTGCTGGAATAGACTGGGTCCAATAGAATACCTTCCAGCTCTGCAAACATCGTTATCGCTTCGATACCGGCCTCGGTCGGAAGCCCATAACCCTCGCCAACATAATCACTATTAGCGACGATGTCGTCTCGATTGACAACACTAGGGCAGCCTAATTTAGCTGTTGTGTCGATGGCCAAGTTATAAACATTTTCTTCTTGCTCTTCTTTGGGAGCCCTCACACTAATTCCTAACAAAGGAATGTTGACATTCATCGCTTTTAACCCACTAATAAGTCCGGCTTGCGTACCAGCGCTGCCTGTCGCATGAACAATGTGATCAATAACCAAGCCCATTTCGTTTGCTTGATGAAGAATTTCAAAAGCACAATCGACATAACCCAAAGCACCAGTTGAGTTTGAGCCACCTCCAGGAATAGTGTATACATTGGCGCCACCCTCTCTAAGCTTTTCAGCCACCGACTCCATTTCGGCGTTCATATCCAAACCGGGGCCGCGTTTTTCATAGGTTGCGCCGTGTAGTAGGTCAATAAAAACATTCCCGTTATGATTGTAATTATCATCAGTGTAACCGGTTCTGTCTTCAAGAAGTACGTGGCACTTTATCCCAAGCTTAGCAGCAAAAGCAGAAGTTTGTCTGACATGGTTTGACTGAATAGCGCCCTGCGTCATTACTGTGTCGGCGCCTTGATTTTGAGCCTCAGCCATAAGAAATTCAAGCTTACGAGTTTTGTTACCGCCTGTTGAAAGCCCGGTGCAATCATCACGTTTAATCCATATTTCTGGACCACCTAATTCTTCAGAAAGTCTGATTAGAGGCTCTAATGGTGTTGGCAAATGAGCCAAACGAATACGTGGAAATCGAGAGAGGTTCATAGGTTTACTCCTTAATAAAATAAAAAAAAATTACAGAATTATCAAATAGGACGTTTAGTATAAATAGTTACATCCCTTTCTTGCCTTGTATCACCTTATCCAAGATAAGTGCGCAAAACAATATAGCAATACCTGCTAATATTCCCTGTCCAACATTAGCGTATTGAAGTGCTTCCAGTACATCCTGCCCTAGTCCTTTTGCACCAATTAGAGAAGCAACTACAACCATCGCCAAACTTAACATCACAGTCTGGTTAACCCCGGCCAAAATTGTAGGCATTGCAAGAGGGATATCTACTTTTGTTAACAGGTACCATTTGGATGCACCATACGAGATTGCAGCCTCTCTAATAGTTTGTGGGACGCCTTTCAAACCAAGAACAGTTAGTCTTACAACTGGCGTTCCACCAAAAATCATTGTAATAATCACTGCGGAGACTTTTCCAGTTCCAAAAAAAGCAATAACAGGAATCATAAATACAAAGGCTGGCATTGTTTGCATAAAATCCATAATGGGTCTAATAAAAGCATAGAATTTTGGCCTAGTAGAGCAATAGATTCCAAGTGGAATTCCAATAGATATACTAAGCATTGCTGCAGTACCTAATAAAGCCAATGTTGTCATTGCTTTTATCCAAAACCCTAGAAAACCCATATAAGCCAAAAATGCAAGGGAATAGAGTGCCGCTCTTGGGCCTGCAGATAAACCAGTCATAAGAACAATCGAGCTAATGACAACAATCCATGGCGTCTTCACAAAAAGCATTTCCAATGAATCCAGGACTGTTCTTATACCATATGTAATGGCGCTAAAAAGAACGTCACCTTTAATAACCGCATAATCAAATGCCCTCTCAACACCATCTATTGAGGCAAGCCTTATATCAGGATGGGTTGGAAAATCAGCAAACAAAGCGACAAGATTAGGAAAGCTATAGTGAATAGTTGAAAAGACAACGATTATTAACGCAAATGAGATGCTTAAGAGATAATTTATTAATCCCATTCCTGGGCTAATTAGTTTGTTTGAAAGCCATTCAGAAAACTTTTTTTCTAAAATAGAGTTTGCTAGTAAGCCTTGAAGCGCCCTTATTAGAATAAATAAAATAATTCCGCTAACACCAATCGCAACGCCCGATGCCTCAATGTTTTGAGCCTCTTGTAAATACCCTCCAATTGAGTCTTCAAGTGATTTAATCGTTCTCCTGAACATATCAACTTTATCTGAATTGCTCTCTATAGCTGCTCTAAGTTGCTTCTCTCGAAAGTCAATTATGGATTGTATTCTATCAATTTTAGTGAAAGCTTCTGCGCTAATATTTCCAAAAAATCCCCTTACAATTTGAACAATTGCAAAAGTTTCAATAATTAGGAATGCTAGTGACCAATTCCAAATATTACGAATTCCAAACCATACAGAGCCAAATAGAAATGCAAATAAGTTAAAGGATAAAACAAATTTCGAGGCGTTATTAATTCGCTCAAATTCACGAATATAGTAGTCAGAACTAGTTTTTACAAAATCTTTAATTTGATCTGTGCTTATGTAGTTATCTTTACTCATCTTGGCCCTCAACAATAGAAACTAACAAGTCTTTTTGAGATACCACGCCGATATCTTTACCTGCGGAGCTGCTTATAACAATTGGTTTATCACTGGAAACCGAGCTTGCTATTAAGCTGCTTAAATCATTATCTTCAGTCATTCTCAAGGCATCTTTTGGAATTGCTCCATACTTCTTAATAAACTCATCAAGTGGTTTCATAATTGATTTTGCTTTTACAACCTCTAGTCTTGAAATTCCTTTTACAAAGTCAGCAACATAATCGTCCTCTGGATTCATTACAATTTCTTCAGGTGTTCCAATTTGAATAACTTTTCCATCCCTCATAATAGCAATACGATGACCAACTTTAACTGCTTCATCTAAATCATGAGTGATAAAGACTGTTGTTTTTTTGAGTTGCTTTGATAATTTGATAAATTCTTTTTGAAGTTGCCTCCTAATTAATGGGTCTAACGCACTGAAGGGCTCATCCATTAATAGTATTTCTGGATCTGCTGCAAGAGCTCTAGCTAGGCCAACTCTTTGCTGCATACCGCCAGACAGCTCATGGGGATACTTGCTTCCCCATCCTGTTAACTCAACTAGATTTAAAATTTCATTCGCTTTTCCATATCTATTGTTTTTATTAACGCCTCTAATTTCTAATGGCATAGCAATATTGTCAATTACTGATCGATGAGGCATTAAAGCAAAATTTTGAAAAACCATGCCTATTTTTTTATTTCTAAATTCTTGTAATTCCTTTCTTCCTAGAGCCATTACTTCTTGACCGTCTATTAATATTTTTCCAATTGTTGGCTCTAGTAGCCTATTAATGTGTCTTACTAGGGTAGATTTTCCACTACCAGATAAGCCCATTACGCAAAATATTTCACCAGGCTTTATATCAAATGAGACATCTAAAACACCAATAACTGAATTGTACTTTTCTAACGCATCTTTCTTTGAAATATTATTTTTAGTAATTGCTTCTAATGCTTCTGGAGAAGTGTTTCCAAATATCTTGGAGATATTTTGAATTTGAATAGAGCTTCCAAAATTTTCTTGCGACATAGTGTTTGCAATAATTGAAAAAAAAACCGGCGCTTATAAAACGCCGGCTTTATATCGATCTTGTTAGATTATAAACCTAACCATCCATCAACAGTATCTTCGTTCTTAGACATCCAATCTCTTGCAACGTCTGCTGGATCTCTCTTATTAACAGAAATTTCATATGCTAGCCATGAAACATCATCAGATGTTAACTGGAAGTTATTGAAAAATTCAACAATTGCTGGAGATTTACCTTCTAGTGAAGTGCCCCAACCAATTTGAATATTTTTCATTGCATCCTTAGAGGCTACATAAGATTTTTTATACCAATCTGCATCAGTTTTTGGTTGAATCATTTTGTACTTAGCAGGATCATGAGTAGGCTCAGTTAACATAACAACGTCAGCCATTCCCCATATAGCGTGTGGCTTGTAGCAATAAAATGCATAACCTTCACCCTTTTTAATAGAATCTAAAACTCTTGCGTTTTTAACTGCTTCAGCAGCTCTGATTGGCTCAATGCCAGCATCAAGAAGTTTGTAATCTCTGATCTTTACTTCGTTTACATTTGCAGAGGCCCAACCATCAGCACCAATCCAAAACTCACCCTTACCATTGCCGTCACTATCCATAGCTTCAACAACCTCAGGTCTTCCAAGGTCAAAAATTGACGTTATGTTCATATCTTTAGCAAATGCTTGGGATACGCAGTAACCTTGGTTTCCTTCGTAACTCAAAGAGCTCAACTTAAGAGTGCCTTTAGGAACTAAGTCATTAGTGTATGCCTGTTGGTTAGGTAACCAGATGTCAGGGTGAACTTCAATTTCACCCTTACTTCTATCAATTCCAGCATATATGGCAGTATTGTTTCCTGGAACAAGGTCAGCCTCTCCGCCCATTTTGTCTGTGATAACCGCAGACAATAAGTTAGCAATTGCAGTGGCTCCAGTCCAGCCTGGATCGCCAATATTTACTTTTTCCGCATAGCTAGGAAATGCAAAAAAACTTGTGATTAATACTGTAGTAGCAACAGTCTTATTTATTTTTCTTAACATAGTACTTCTCCTTTTTTTAGTGGGTTTTTTAACTTGTTAATAAGTTAAACATTGTAATATTTATACAAATGTTTTTTTTTTAAATAAAATATTACAAATGTAGTATATCATTATTACTTACTCTTTGCCAAGAATATATGTAAAAAAACTTAAAGTACGAAACAATAATATATTTAGCATAAAAATCACAATAAGAGTTAGTTTAAATTGAACAATATTTCATACAGGAAACAACATGACCACAAGTAATATGAGCACTGACCAGATTGAGAAACGCCTAACATCGGACTATACAACATACTCAAAGGAAGTGCAAAAAATTGCCAAATATTTAATTAGCAATACAGTTGAGATACCGCTGTACTCTATTCGACAGATTGCAAAAAAGGCACAAGTAGGTCCATCAACTTTAGTGCGCCTTGTTAATTTACTTGGCTTTAAGCGCTATGTTGACTTTAAAAATATTTATATCGAAGGTGCTAAAAAAACCGTATCTAATTTTACAATCCGAGCTCAAAAAATTCAGCAACAAAAAACTGACAAATCATTTCAATCTTTTGAAAAATTTGCACTAAACACATTGGATTGTGTTCTGAATGATGAGGTTTATAGCAAAATATATCCATTACTAGACCACATATTGGAGGCTAATAATATCTATATTTTAGGAATGAGAGGAAGCTTCTCTCTGGCGTTTTATTTGCATTTTTTACTTCACATGATGCTGCCAAATGTAAAGTTAATTCGTGATCAAGAAGGTATGTTATCAAGCGAAATTACTCATATGGACAGCAAGGATTTAGTTATCGTTTTTGGCATTTCTCCGCTGTCACAATCAAGCACATCTGCCATCAATCAAATTGTTAAAAAAGATCCCAAAATAGTTGTTTTTACAGACGAAATAATCGCAAATATCGTACCAAATGCAACACAACTAGTTTCACTAGGAAGTCACTCACAAACGTTAATACCAAGCTTTATACCCTTTGTTGCTTTTTCTGAAATGTTGGTTTCTAAGTTAATTACCAAAGGAGATAAAAGAATTCTTGACTATATTAAACGGACTGAAACGGAACTCTCAGAAGTAGGTGTATTTGTTAAATCATAGAATACCATAACTGCCTTAATTTCGCTTTTAGATTAATGATTAATTTATTGATGGATAATCAATTGTAATGGGTTTACCTTAATTTAAAAAATCTCTAACTATCTGATTAAACAGCTCCGGCTTTTCCATGTGTGAATTGTGCGCACAGTTTTGTATTATTTCAATCTTGGAGCCAGTAATTCCATTTACTAGTATTTCTTGTTGAGTCCAATCATAGGAGCGATCCTTACTTGACCATATAACTAGAGTTGGGCATTTGATGTCTTTTAACTTTTGCCTTCCATCCCACTGTTCCCAGGCATCAAGACTCGCGAGAGCAGCCTGGGTGGTTGCCTTCTCCCCTTCTTCAAGACACAATGTGTATCCTTCGCCCTCTAGATAATCGATAAACCATGTTTTCGCTATTTCCTTTCTAACCTGTTCTAAGCCAAACGACTTTATTTTATTTCTTGATTCTTCAATGGTTTCAAACCTATTGGGCAAAACGCCTATTGAGCCTGTACCAAAACAAATCAATTTATTTATACGCGAGGGAAATAGAGAGGCCATTTCTTGCACAATCATCCCGCCCATTGAATGACCAAGTAAATTAAATTTTTCAACTCCTAAATTGTCCAACAAAGCGAACACTTGTTGGGCGTTCTCTTGTATTGATGATGGTGCATACTTAAAAGAGCTCTCACCATAGCCTGCTAAAGATGGCATTATTAAACAATAATCTTGTTTAAGATCTTCCTGAAACCTCCACATTGACTGCCCCCCTAGATATCCATGAACAAGAACAAGTGGGTAACCAGTACCTATTTTATTGAAAGAGAGACAAGTCAAACCAAATCAGAAGTAATTGAAGATATTGAGTGCAGTATAAAACATTACTGCTGAAATTACGAAATTTTATTAAGTTTTGCAAGTTTCATAAAAAACTTAGAAATTAGAAGGCAACAAAGCTGAATAAGCCTTACGAATTATTTTGTCAGTCTCATCCTCAAAATAATTAGAATGGAGCTCAAACAACTCATTCACTTTGAGTTTAGCTCAACTCAGATGATCCAGGGTGCCTTGGTCCTGCAGTGAAAAAACCTTTCTTCATTCGCATTAACTTAGCCGCACGTGCTCCAGATAATTTCATACCATGACTCTTTCCAGATTTACATAAAACAACATAAACTCTACAAAGTGATGCATTAAGAACATGTATTTCATAAGCTAATTCACCGGAAAAACTAACCGACGTAACTGTAGTATGTGAGATGCTAATAAAACATCCTCGGACACTCAGCCAAGGAAGTGCCTCTTTACTCAAAAAACCAAACTACACTTAGCCAAAAACATCACGCGCTTCTGGTCTAGAAATCAGCAAAATTGTTTGAATAATGATGCTTCATAGAGGAGATTTTGAAGTTAAAAACATGCAATGGCAAAAGGCGCTGAGGCAACTCTTCGTTTTCCAATTTAGCCTCTAGATTGTTTCCTGTTTCCGAGGTGTCAAACTGATTTGAGGGCGCTATTTAGTTTAAAAATTGCAAAAAAAACCCGCCATATTCAATATTTCCGAAATTTCTACTGAACTATAAAAACTTATTGTTTTTTAACTAAAAAACAGCATAAATTGACAGTTTTTTATGCGTTTTAGGGCTTTTTTTGGTATTT
>Ga0208879_1003877_pt1 | contig 11963 bp, 10 predicted proteins | sample Knorr_S15_td_Bot_FD_185605 | JGI IMG/M metagenome (GOLD analysis project Ga0208879, IMG submission 185605) | Marine microbial communities from Southern Atlantic Ocean transect - Knorr_S15_td_Bottom_ad_5009_LV_A (SPAdes) (version 2) | ecosystem: Environmental > Aquatic > Marine > Oceanic | place...
CATCATAATTACAGGAACTACCGCAATTTTGGCATTTCCGGGTACTTCTAGAGCCGGGTTCTGATTGTTGCTGAATTTTCTCCTCAGACATCTGATTCACCGAATCCATATTCTTGCTTCGTTTTTGGGATAATTTGTAACACATTTCGTGATCATTTAGTTTCGTAGCAAACATAATCGCAGTTTCATAATCTCCCGACGCCTCTGCGATAAGTGCCTTTAATCTGAATCTTCTCACTCTTAATCCGGCAATGCAACATGTGGCACCAATTAGCCCTAGTATAGATATTGGTGTTAATTGCCACCTTAGGGGGCGACCATAGCCATCGAATCCTTCTTCAACAGCACGGTGCCACTCGGAGCACACATCTCTACCAGCCTCGGATTCATCATCTCCATGGTCGGGGTTGCTTTGATGCCAACTATCCTCAACACTTTCGTAAGCCGCATCTGAGCAATAATAGACTTTCATGCTAACAATGGAAGCTACTGAAATTAATATGATTATTATTCCTGCAAACAATAATACAATATTTTTTGGACTAAGGGTCCGGTAATGAGTTAATACGAGATTATCCGATCCTGAATCTTGGGCCACATCTTGGCGAATGAACAATAACAAATGAACCTTGTCAACTGAATGAAAAACCGAAACTTCGTGCACAGGAATTATACTTGTGAGTTTGACTTCTGAAGTAAATGGCCCCCCATTCATTCATTTTGAAGTATAGGGTAGCGCGTCAATGCCTGAAAATATGAGCGACCCGGTCTGATGAGGATGCCACCGCCAAGTGGGAACAAGGGCAAATCGCTCATCTGAAACTCTTTGTTCCATCTTGTTGAATACGGATACAGAGATGCTTCAAGCGCAGTTTCCTCTTCACTTTGCCCTCTCGGGGCGACATATGTACTGCTTCTTTTTTCCTGTCGCCCCCACGTGTGTCCTTCGGTGGATTCATGGGAGATGACCCCCCCAGTGTAATCCGTGCAGACCCCCGGAATTGGCACCATTCAGCCGTACGGCGGCCAAGTCCAGGTCCAACGGATGATAATCGAGCCGATTGCACCGACCCCGTCGCCGAAGAATCTAATGTTGGCGAAATACAGTTCGCCGTGGAAGATCATCCTGCGCATGAGCGCACTGTCGATTGTCACCGCCTTCATCGCCCAGACCGTGGTGATGATTCCGTTCGGAATCGCCCTGAAAAATTCTACTTTGGCGCTGCTGGGAATGGTCTGTGGTGTTCCCTTGATCGGGTTATTCATCTGGATGAAGCGGCCGAAATTGGTCGAAGTGGTGATGGCAACTCCTGCCGAAGTCGGCGCCACAATGCACGCTCTATCGGGTCAACGTACACTGCAAACTCCGGTAACGACTGTGGTTAGACGCCATATAGTGCGCGATTCCGGTGCCTTTGATATTCCCGCCCCGAAGAACTTATGGCGGGTTTTTTCGCTCACCATGGCCATCGCCATCGCCCTGATAATCACCTCGGTGGCTGCCGATACCTCGGAAAGTTCAACCCTGCTGACGCTGAATATGCTGGTAGTGATACTGCTGGCGATTCCTTTGATGCTGCTCGGTTTCTCGATTCCGGTTTTTGCATGGTGGTCATTCAGTTCGAAGCGTCTGGGCTTGCCGACCCGCGGTCATGAGGCTGAAGCGGTGCTGACCGCGGGAATGCTTTCGACAATCCCGGCAATCTGCATTAACAGCATTCTATTCCCAATATTATTGGCCTCTTTGGGCATTATCGGCGATTGGTCGACAATGGGGCTTGACGATGGTAATAATCTCGCTACATTCCTCAGTTATACTGTCTCAGCTCCAGTAGGTGAAGAGTTATGCAAAGCCGGTGCTGTGATTCTAATGGCACGATATATAGATTCACCAAGGCGAGGTTTCCAAGTCGGTTTCACCGTCGGTCTAGGTTTTGCAATCGTCGAGAATCTGATGTATGTCGCCGGCAGTTTCGCCGGTGGCGGTCTGGTAGGTTTCGTGTTAACCACATTCATCCGCGGCATCGGCTCTATTCCCGGGCATGCGGTCTGGACTGGAATCACCGGACTCACCATCGGCTGGGCGCTGAGTCGCAACAAACCACTGGCCGACAGCGTCCGAGGAGCGCTGGGCGAGAGCGACGAAGTCGATTCGGCAAACCAGCCTACTTGGTCACTGATCGACAAAGATACCGGTATGCAGGTCGACTCGGTTGGTGGAAATCAAGGCGGCATTGAAGCCTTGGCCAGCGATGCGGTTGTGAGTGATTCGGGGGTTGCCGTGGCCGGTGGGGGGGTGGCAATTGCCAGCACAAGTCGAATTACCCTGTTTGGTAATAATCAGCGTGAGATTTTCGCCGGCCGTGGATTTCCACTTCCACAAACCGTCTCGAGTGGTCTACTATTGGCGATGCTAGGCCACGCCTTCTGGAACGGTACGTCATTTTTATCACTCTATATCGCTGAAATGATGGGCTTGAGCGAAGTCGGATTGGTATTGATATTCCTCGGTTGGACGGCATTTCTGGTCACAGGAATTCTATTCATCGGAATCAACATTATTCGCACCGTAGCGACGGTTCCAGGCCCGATAACGGTAGATTGAGATTATTTCACCGCGAAGTACTTGAAATATTGAACACGACGCCTAGGTGGTGGTGGAAATGGTCTTTGCGCAGGTCGGCGGGCTTGAGACGGCTAATTTGATTGTCTCAATCTCCTTGGTCGCATTATTGCTTTTGGCCAGCCGGATGGGAAATATTCTCGACAATTTCGGCCGAATTGCCGCCACCATCATCGGTTTGGTCGTCGGGGTACTCGGCCATTGGACCTGGTTGGTTATCCTGATGCTCTTCCTGGCATCTTCGCACAAGGCGACAAAATGGCGCTGGGAGGAAAAATCGGCCAAGGGATTCTGTGAATCTCACGACGGCTCAAGGGGTTGGGAAAATGTTCTGGCCAACGGCGGCATCCCTGCTCTGGTCGCGGTTTTCGCATTTTATGGCGAAGATTGGTCAAATCTATTCTGGGTACTGGTGGCAGGGGTCGCGGTCGCCGCGGCTGACACTTGGGCGAGTGAATTCGGTTGTTTGGACCAGCGCGTCAGAATGATAACCACACTGGCCGAATGTGAAGCCGGAGTAAACGGCGGCTTCTCCCCCAACGGCCAGTTAGCAGCGCTGGTAGGCAGTGCTATGATCGCCGCAGTTGCATTATTGATCGGTTGGTTACCCGGGGGAGGCAGCTTTGTAATCGGTCTGCAACTGGCAGGGCTCGTAACCCTGGTCGGCTGGCTCGGATGCCAGATAGACAGTGTTCTGGGGGCGTTGTTGGAGAATCGAGGACTGATGACCAAGGGCACGGTGAACGCGGCGGCGATTTCAGCCGGAATGGCTCTAACCTACCTGCTGCTGAACCACCTCGCTTGGTATTGAACCAGACGTCGATGCTTTACTTAACCACGGCCAACATCGCTCGCTCATGCGCGAGGGCGGGCCAGCGATGCCTAAGCATCGCTCGGGATTATTTCTCGCCCTGTTATTGTTCACATCGTCACTCTTCCTAGCACTTTCACCATCGCTTGCAACCGCACAGGAAGAAGAGCCTGATGTGTATCCTGAAGGAGATATGCACTGGAAAATGCCCGTTGAGAATCTGATTTTTCTCGACGGTGTAAATGCAGATGAAGCGACATTGACCCGCATCCGTCCGGCCTCATCGACCCCGACCGGCAGCGAGTTGATTCCCTACAACGCGGGCTCCCCCGCCATGATACTGACTGCTGAAGCACCGCCGGCAACAGATAGCATCAACGTCACTTTGAACATCAGTGCTTTTTTCCATTTCACCCTCAATTCTCCGGTGATAACCTACTGTAAACAGACCAGCCCGCTGAACCCGTTCGGGGATAAGGCAACCACCCTGTACATGCGTCTTATGGTCGGAGAGAAAGAGATAATTACGGGGACCTCGAATAGTGAAGTTCTGAGCACCAATGACGCCGCTGCACCCCATAATCTGACCATTGAAGAGCAGGAGGTGGAATTCATTCTCGCCCAGCATGATATCTTGAAACTCGAGATTTCGGTCGAGCATAATTGCGAGGGTACCCAGGCACAGTTGAACTGGGGTTCCTTCGGCTCGATGAGCGGATTGGTGATTCGGGGAGATCTGGTTCGCCTAGACCCGAGAGCGAGTGTCGATGACCTCGGTTTCGCCCATATCGAGATGGTGCCGATATCACCTTGGGGAAGCGAGGAATTCAGCAAGATTAGAATGATGATATTCGGTCCGATTCTTCCTGATGAATATGATACCGATGACCGCGACTTGGCGATTGAGTCCTTCGATTCGCCGATGGGGCAACGTAAGGTCGAAGGTAATCGTACCGCTTGGACCTGGGTGTCAACCAAGCCCTTGTCTCCAGGACATCACTTGGCTAAATTCTGTTTGCAGACCATCGACGGTAACACTTTGTCGGAATGCCACTTCTCGGGACGTTATCGCTTCATCGTGCCAGAGGAGGATACGACGATTTTCACCGCGGTACTGTGGATGTCATTGAGTTCACTACTATTGCTCATCGGCTGGATTGGATTTGCCCTGAAGGACGGTATTTTCTATCCCCCACAGATGATTGGGGCATTTCTGGTGATGGCCCTGCTGTTGATTCCCCTGCAGATGCAGATGCCGGACTTAGACAATAATATTCAAACCACTGACGATTCGCCGATAAGTGATTTTTCTCTGCTGGTATTCAATAATAACAGCAATGGCACCAGTATTTCGCTCAGCCAACTGCTCGAGGGCAAAGATGCTGTGGTCATCGGGGTATTCCAGCCCGGCTCTCCCAACGCGATTGACCAGAAACAAGAATTCGAAAACGCCATCGACATCATCGGTGATGATGTCGCCTTCATTCAGTTGGCCACCGGTCAATCGATACAGATGATAGATGTTGAATCCCATGCCGAGATAATCAACGGCTCGTGGCCGATATTGATCGATGAATCGGGCGGCATGGTCGCCCGGCAATTACCCTGCGGGGTAAGTGATGGTGTAATCGTTGTCGACAATGCAAAAATCGTCACCTGGTGGCGCGCCGGCTCAGCTTCACAATCCGGCATCATCAATGCCGTCGAGGGTATCGAGTCTGGAGGACAGCAGTCTATTCCTTCGATTTTCGCAGTTCTGTGGTGTGCCGGTGCACTGCTGCTGATCGGCCTGCCGCGACGGGAATGGCAGGTACCGGAAGAGGCCCTTCCCCCCGGTAGCCTCTGGGGTGGGATATTTGCCGGCGGCCTGCTCGGATTCATTCTCATCAACCTGCCAACACTGTTGTTGACTTTGGCATTCGGCGCCGGAGAAAATTGGTATTGGATAGATTTATTATTGGCCTTATGGTTGATTGAACAGGCGGTTTTCATCGTCATGAGAGGACAGAGTCTTGAAGTTTCAGCAGTAAACGCGATATTCTGTAGATTGATGCCGAAAGCATATGTTGAATGGCGCTCGACAGAGGATATATCGACCGATATTCAAATCGGAGTGTGGGTCGGATGGCTATCTTGGTTCATTCTGCCGATGCTCATCCCACAGGGTATCTCTGCCAGTGCAAGAAGTGGTATGTGGGGTGGCTTCATTTCTATATTCTGGACACTTGGATTGCTGTTCTGTGTAGGACTTATCGTCTTGATCATCCGCTTGGTGGCCTCGTGGGGCGGACCGATATCACGCGCCTTTGGCAAGCATGGCCAACCCGAATTTGCCCGCTTCCTCGGTCTGTTGATGATTCCCATGGGGGCATGGATGTTGATTCACGGCATCCTCGGCCTAACCACCAGAGGAATTATCTGACGGATTGATTGATAGTCTTAGACCAGATAATACATCGCTATGGCGAAAAGTCTACCGATTAAATGGAGTGCAAGTCGAGCCAACCTGCTGAGTGCCTGTGCCCGCAGATATGCCCTGCAATATGTCCTTGGGAAAGAGGATGAGAGTGAACTATATGACCGCCCATCAAAGTTAGTCATCGACCAAGGACGTTGGCGCCCACCGCGCGATCTGATGGTATTGACCACCAAGGATGTCCTGCGGCAAAGACTGATTGAAGCGGCAAATGGAGTCTTGTGGTCACACGATGCGATGGAAGCCACGCTGGAGCGGAAACTGAAGCAGAGAATCGCCGAACAACGCGGCCAGCAGGAACATCTCGCCCGGCGGATGGGCTGGGACAAGATTCCCCAACGGCGCCTCGGTAAGGCCAAGTTGACCGAACTGGTCAACGATGGCATGGAGCGTCTGGTCGCGGCTGAAGCGCATCCACTGCTTTGCCGCATACTCAAAGGTGCACGGGATACCGAATGGCTGGTACCCAATAGTCTGCAAACCGTAGATGTAGATGGCAACAAAATCTACGCGGCACCGGACCTGATAATTCGCGAAGGTCGAAAATGGCGCTTAGTGCGCTTTTCCGGCGATATATTCTGGCGCAAGCCGAGCGCGTTGCGACGGGTTGAGCTCAATGCCATGCTATTGTGGGCGCAGGAATCGGAGGGATTGCCGAATTCGCCGCGCAAGTACAAGATTTCGCGACTCGGTTGGAATGATGGACATTGGGTTCTGTGGTCTCAGCAGGGCAGTGTCAAAGCTCGCCACGAGGTGAAGAAACTTATCGCCAACGATGTCGCAAGTATGCGCCAGGTGAGCCGTACGATGGGCCCGGCTAGAGATGTCGACAAACTGGCCTATGCCCAGCAGATGTGGCGCTGTCGAAAATGCCCGTATCGCTGGACCTGCCAAGGTGCCAGTAATCCGATTCGCGCCCGCCTCAAACAAGAGGCGGTGGAAGTCGAGAATTCACGTTCACAATTGGCTGAGTAAGTTGTTCAATACTTGCGCCGGATCACTAGCCATCGTGACCGCTGAGGCGAGCAGGACACCGGCTGCACCAAGTTCGATCGCACATGCCACATCGGCACCAGAGTTGACCCCGGCACCGCACAGAACCTTGACCGAGGGATTCACCGACCGCACCAACTCAACAGTACCAGATACAATCGTCGGGTCAGCTGTGGTCACCGAAATATCTCCACCAATTAGTTCGGGTGGCTCTATCGCAACATAATCGGGAGAAAGCGTGGCCAATGCCGAAGCCTCATCGAGGTCTGCCGCACAGGCGCAGACACCGATTCGATGGTCGATTATCGTCAACAATTCGGCCACATGGCTGAGGTCGACCTTATTCTCGGCGTGATTTATCAGCGTCCCGAGCGCACCGCGCTCAATCGCCGTGCCCGGATGCAACCGGCCGGTATTGGAGCCGAAACCGATTGGATCGAGATGCTGCGTCCAGACCTCGATATTCTCTACCGCGGCGGCAACCACAGATAGGTCGAAGGCAGATACAGCAAGCACCAGACGGGCGCCACGAGAATTCAATGAATCCATGATGCGAGCCAATTCCAAGGCACCATGACCCTGACTGGATTGGTAGGTCTTGGCATTGACAATCAGCAATGGTGCGGACATATTACTCCGATTCCCTGGTCGCACTTGAGCATGACCCCATCCTATCGTCCGGGTATTGTTCCGGACAATAGTGGTCATGCCGCAAAGCGGGGTAGTTAGGTCGGGAGGTTGGTCTAATCGGTGAGCGGCCAAACTCCGCCATCTTGAATATGACCTTCGGGAATCACCGAATCATAATCAATGACCACATTCGACAATTTAGCCCGCGCCCCGATGACGGCACGCTTGCCGACCAAACAACTGCTGAGTACCGCCCCCTCACCGACGCATGAATCCTCGAGTAGAGAAGAATGGGAAACCGTTGTCGCATCAGCGATTATCGTACGGTCACCGAGGGCCGAAAAATCAATTCTCGCGCCTTCAGCGATACTGACTCCATCACCAGCCCACGATGAGTCGGGAATACCGCCACCGTGCCGCCAGCGTTTTCTGGTCAGGCAGACCTCCATCGCCTCAATCCACGATAACGGGGTTCCGGCATCGACGAACCAGCCCTCGAATGGAAAGCCACTGAGTTGGCCTTCGACCGCCAAATCAGGGTAGACATCGCGCTCGATACTATGGGCGCCTTCGGGCATTCGGGTGAATATCTCGGGCTCAAGAATGTAAGCCCCGGCGTTGATGAGGTTGGAGAAGGCCTCCTCTCGGGTCGGCTTTTCCATGAATCGACTGATTCGGCCATCATCTCCCAAGTCGGCGATACCAAAGCGAGTCGGGTCTTCCACCTCCCACAGGGAAATACTTCCGATACCACCACGAGAGCGGTGAAACTCCAGCATCTCACCAATATCTACACTGGAGACCAAGTCACCGTTGAGAACGACGAAGGTACCGTTGATGTAGGGCTGGCAATTATGAATCGCGCCGCCGGTACCCAGCGGCTCGAATTCCTCGACGATGCGGACCGGATAGGGTAATTCGATGGTGGCGAAATGCTCGCGCATCTGGTCGATTCCATAACCGGCGGCGACCAGCACCTCGTCGACCAACTCATCGTCCAAAGCCTCGACCACGCGTTCCAGCAGGGTACGGCCGACCAACGGCAGGAGCGGCTTGGCGCAATGGTTCGTCCACGGCCGCAATCGAGTACCGAAACCTCCAGCGAGAACGATGACCTGAACGCCCATATTCGAAGCGAAGCACCGCCCCTTCATGTGCTTGCCCCTTCAATATCGAGTGATGGCCTCATCGCGACATTGAAAGACAGACCTACACTCGGCTGAGTGAAAGACATGAACATCCACGAGTACCAGGGAAAGCAACTCTTCGCCGAGCACGGTATTCACGTTCAACGCGGCATCCACGTCACAACTCCAGAGGATGCTGGGGCGGCTTGGGATGAACTGGGGGTGGATCTGGTCGCGGTCAAGAGCCAGATTCATGCCGGCGGGCGCGGCAAAGGTGAGTTGGTCGACCCGACTAGCCGAGATACCGTATTGCAAGGGGGGGTGCACCTCGCCCGCAGTCGAAATGAGGTGGTCGACTTTGCTGGCGCAATGCTGGGCAACATGCTCGTGACCAAGCAGAGCGGGGCTTGTGGGAAATTGGTACAAAATCTATATATCGAGTCTGGTTGTGATATCGCTCACGAATATTATCTCGCATTGCTGGTCGACCGTGAGGCCAAATCAGTGCTGATAATGGCCTCGACCGAAGGCGGCATGGAGATCGAGGATGTCGCCGCATCGACCCCCGAGAAGATACACAAGATCTGGGTCGACCCGACAACCGGCCTGCTCGGATTCCAAGCCCGTAATCTAGCGGCTGACCTCGGACTAGGGAAAGTGGCCGGACGCTCGTTCGCAAAGATGCTGTTCTCGCTCTACAACCTCTTCGTCAACAAAGATTGCTCGATGGTCGAAATCAATCCATTGGTGCGCACCAATGATGATGAAATGGTGGCCTTGGATGCCAAGATAAGCTTCGATGACAACGCTGATTTCCGTCACCAAGATATTTTTTCCGGCCTGCGCGACATATCCGAGGAAGAGCCGGCCGAGGTCAGGGCGAAAGAAGCCGACCTGTCATATGTGAAATTGGACGGTGAAATCGGATGTCTGGTCAACGGTGCAGGGTTGGCGATGGCGACCATGGACGTCATCAAACTGTATGGTGGCGAGCCAGCTAACTTTCTCGATGTCGGCGGCGGTGCCGATGAAGAGCAGGTGAAAACCGCGTTTTCGATTATTCTTGAAGATCAGAATGTGAAAGGGGTGTTGGTCAACATATTCGGTGGGATAATGCGCTGTGATATCATCGCCAGAGGCATCATCGAGGCGACTGAATCCTTGGAATTGGAGGTTCCATTGGTGGTTCGTCTCTCGGGTACAAATTTCGAGCAAGGACGCAAGATTCTGAAAGCCTCGACCCTGAATATCCACAGTGTCGATAATCTGGCGCAAGGGGCGCAGAAAATCGTTGCCCTTATCGGAGGTGAGCAGTGATGGGAATATGGATTGAGGAGAATGCCAAGGTCCTGGTGCAGGGCATCACCGGCAATCAAGGGATGTTCCACGCCACCAAGATGGTCGAATACGGCACCGACATCGTCGGTGGCGTCACCCCGGGAAAAGGTGGGCAGACGGTTGACTTGGGAGGTGTTTCTGCACCGGTATACGACAGCATGATCGAGGCTTTGGCCGCAACCGGTGCCGATGCCAGCGTCATCTACGTACCTCCGCCATTCGCCGGCGAGGCGATAATGGAGGCAGCCGACGCCTTTGCCGGCGGCGGAGAGGGTGTCATCATCTGTATCACCGAGGGTGTTCCTATCCTCGACATGGTCAAGGCGACAGCCTATGTCGCGGCGCGCCCGGGAATCCGTCTGATTGGGCCAAACTGCCCCGGAATCATCACCCCGGGCGAGACCGGTGGGGCAAAAATCGGCATCATGCCCGGCCATATCCACGCCAAGGGAAGAATCGGCGTGGTCTCCAAGTCGGGTACCCTGACCTATGAGGCGGTCGACCAGACGATGAGTATAGGCGAGGGGCAGTCGACCTGTATCGGGATAGGTGGAGACCCGGTCAACGGCACCGGATTCATCGATTGTCTGGCCGCATTCGAGGCCGACGAGCAGACCGAAGCCATCGTCATGATAGGTGAGATTGGTGGTACTGCCGAAGAGGATGCCGCAGCGTGGGCGAAGGACAACGTCACCAAGCCCATCGTTGGCTTCGTTGCCGGCGCAACCGCACCCCCGGGTAAGCGAATGGGGCATGCCGGGGCGATAATCGCCGGCGGCAAGGGAACCGCGGCAGAGAAGGTCGCAGCCTTCGAGGCGGCGGGAATCCATGTCGCCAACGACCCCAGTGAAATCGGCGCGGTGTTGTTGAAAGCTTTACAAGACGCGGGACTGCGCTGAAAAACCGCAATAAACGGTAGACGATATACAAACTCCACCAAGTTTTCTGAGGGCGTCTCTGAGAAATATATCTGGGGGGCGCGAAAGCGCAGGCCGAAAAACCAGGTGAAGAATAAGGGTGGTTGAGGCGCATTGAAGTGGACGAAAGGTCTAGGTCTACTGAGGAGTGAGCATGGCTTTTGACGCGTGGCTGGAATTGGCGGTGGTATGCTCGCTCGGGGCAATCTCTCCCGGCCCATCTTTTGCCGTGGTCCTGCGCAACACCGTGGTCGGGGGGAAACGACGCGGGGTGATGTGTGGATTGGGGCATGGCATCGGCTTCACGATTTATGCCGGCATCGCCATCACCGGTCTCGGTATTCTCATCCAGGCTGACCATACCGCTTTCTCGCTTCTACAATTTGCCGGGTTGTTCTTTCTCGGCTTCGTCGCCACCCAGATGTTGATGGCGAGCCGCATCCCTGGCCCAGTCACCGCCCACGAAGGTGGAGGCCGACGCGGATTCGGAGAGGGTTTTCTCATCGCCTTTCTCAACCCCAAGATTCTGGTTTTCCTGACTGCGGTTTTCAGCCAATTCATCTCGACCGACCTGAGTATCACCGAGCAGGTCGGGATGGCCTTGCTAGCAGGCTTCATCGATGGTGGTTGGTATATCTTCGTCGCCACAATGCTGGCAGGTACACCGCTGATAGAAAAATTACAGCAACGCCGACATCACATCGATGCGGTGATCGGAGTGGTACTGATGCTAACCGCAATCGTACTACTCGCCAGCCTTCTGATGTAGTGATCCAGATCACATGAATAATGATGCGATTTAACTGGGACCGACGCGGTTTCGTCCAATATAGTCTCAACGAGGAGGTCCACGCTTCTTCGCGCCACCGGGAGGACCTCTCTTAGGTCCACCAGGGCCACCTCCAGGAGGACCGCCGCCGGGATGACCGCGGCCAGGTCCCCCAGGGCTGCTGGAGCCACCGGGGCCACCGCCGCCACTACCGGGGGGGCCACGCTTAGGGCCACCGCCAGGGCCACCAGGGCCACCAGGGCCACCGGGGCCACCGGG
>Ga0208879_1003879_pt1 | contig 11960 bp, 4 predicted proteins | sample Knorr_S15_td_Bot_FD_185605 | JGI IMG/M metagenome (GOLD analysis project Ga0208879, IMG submission 185605) | Marine microbial communities from Southern Atlantic Ocean transect - Knorr_S15_td_Bottom_ad_5009_LV_A (SPAdes) (version 2) | ecosystem: Environmental > Aquatic > Marine > Oceanic | place...
CGGGCCGAGGTTTACTCGCTTGAGGCCAAGGACGTTACGCCGCTCGAGCCGGCAATCCTTGCCATTTCTCAGGCTGGCAACAACGTCACCATCACTTGGGACGGCGATGGCCAGTTGGAAACTTCCGCCAGCGTGAACGGTCCCTGGGCCGAGATCGGCGGGAGCAGCCCGGCGACTATTTCAGCGGCGGGCAACCGAGGATTCTACCGGGTCACACGTTAAAAAAAGAATCTGGTGTTTGTGGTTGACTTTTGGAGTCAGTCAGCCTAGGCACGCGCGCATGAAAGTTAATTTTCATTCGCAGAAATCCTCATCGAGGGCGTTTACATTGATCGAGCTGCTGGTGGTCATCGCGATCATCGCAATCTTGGCCGGTATGCTGTTGCCGGCCTTGGCCAAGGCCAAGGAGAAGGCCAAGGAGCAAAGCTGCCTTGTCAACACACGCCAGTTGATGCTGGCGTGGATGATGTACCCGGATGATTATCAGGGCAAACTCGTCAGCAACCACGGAATCGGTGAGACACGGGCCAAGCGCCAGAACTGGGTGAACAACGTGATGGATCATTTCCTCTCCAAGGACAACACCAACATCATGTTCATCAAGGAGGCACTGCTCTCCCCCTATACGTCCAAGTCATCCGGCATCTACAAGTGCCCTTCCGACCAGTTCGTCACCAAGCAGCAGCGAGCGGCTGGCTGGACAGCCCGTGTGCGCAGCTACGCAATGAACTGTTTCATCGGCGACGCCGGCGTGTTGAATGCCCCCGGCCCGCAGAACGCCCTTGCGCCGGGCTGGCGCCAGTTCCTGTTGATGGGCGATATCCCCAGCCCGAGCGAAATCTACGTGATGCTCGACGAGAATCCGCCCACACTTAACGACGGATGGTTCCACGTTTATCCGAGCTACGGCACCGGTGACGAAATCGCCTCCAACCACAACGGCCGGGCGACCTTCTCCTTTGCCGACGGCCATTCAGAAGCCAAGCAGGTTGTGTACAAGGGAGACGAGAAGAAGACGACCTTCGTCAAGAAGAGCTGGCTCGGCCCGCGCGCCACAGTTCCCTACGGTAGGCGATAGCAGAAATCATTTCAAGCAAACCAAGCCAACCCAAGAGAGCCCGGTTCAGTCCGGGCTTTTTTTGTCGCCCAGCCAAGCGCAAGAACCAAGAACCAAGAACCGGATTTGAGTGGAGTTTTCCTGCCGGTTTTGGCATGGGTAACCGGCACAAGTGACCAAGCCGGCCTTCAGCACTCATCCCACCCGCGCCGCTTGGCCAAGCGCGGCCGGCTGGCTGCTGTTGGCGGCGGCGGCGTTGGCCCAGCCAGTCGGCGACCGCTTGGCCAAGCGCGTTGCCGTTGAACCCTCGGCGGCCGGGGCCAAGCGCTTTGAATTGATCCCCCCGTCGGCCAGCGGCATCCAGTTCACCAACCGCCTGACCGGCCTTGAGTTTTACAAAAACATGGTCGCCCACAACGGCGCCGGTGTGGCCGTCGGCGACGTCAACGGCGACGGCTTGGCCGACATTTACCTGTGCAACATCCAAGACGCCAATGCGCTGTATCTGAACCGGGGCGGTTTCCGGTTTCGCACGACCGGCCAAGCCGACGGGATCGGTTGCGCGGACACAATGAGCACCGGCGCGGCGCTGGCCGACGTGGACAACGACGGCGACAACGACCTGCTCGTCAACGGCATCCAGTCCGGCACGCGGTTGTTCCTCAACGACGGCACCGGCGGCTTTGTGTTGAACGAGCAGTCCGGCCTCGACACCGCCGGCACCTCCACCTCGATGGCCTTGGCCGACATCGACGGCGACGGCGATCTCGACTTGTACGTCGCCAACTACATCGACTGGATGCACCTCGCCGACCCGACCACGCGCTTCGAGTACTCCCGGCGCGGCGAGCAATGGGTCGTCACCCGCGTCAACGGCGAGTCCGCGCTCAAGCCGAGATGGAAGGGCCGCTTCACCGTCTCCAGCGCCGGCCGGGTGCGCGAAGTGCCGGAGGCCGACCGGCTGTACCTCAACAACGGCGACGGCACGTTCCGCGATGTGTCCGACGAACCGATGTTCGTCATCGACGGCGAGCCGCGTGCCTTGGCGTCGTTCCGCGAATGGGGCCTCGCCGTCACGTTTCGCGACGTCAACAACGACCTGCTGCCGGACCTGTACGTGTGCAACGACTTCGCCAGCCCGGATCGTTTTTGGATCAACCGCGGCGACGGCACGTTCCGGCTGGCCACGCACCGCAACGTCCGCCACACGAGCCGCTCGACCATGGGCGTCGACTTCACCGACCTCAACGCCGACGGCGTGCCGGATTTCATGCTGCTCGACATGCTCGATCCCGACCGCGCGCGTCGGCTGGTGCAGCTCGAGAAGGAGGTCGAGCGATCGAGCCGACTGCTTGACTGGACGTTCGTGCCGCGCTTCAACCGCAACGTGCTGATGGTGTCGCAGGGCGGCCAGCAATGGTTCGACACCGCGCACTACTCCGGCGTCGCGGCGAGCGGCTGGTCGTGGAACGTCCGTTTCATCGACGCCGACCTCGACGGCGACGACGACATGCTGGTGACCAACGGCTTCGCGTTCGACACGATGGACATGGACGCCAGCCTGCAAATCAAGGCTGCGCAAAAAACATCGCGCAACGATGCCCGCACGCTGTACGAGATGAAGAAACTGCAGCCGCGCTACAACTCGCCGAACAGGCTGTATCGCAACGAGGGCCGGTTGCGCTTTGCGGACGCCGGCGCCGAGCTTGGCTTTGCGCACGACGGCATCACCCACGGCCTCGGCGTGGGCGACCTCGACAACGACGGCGACCTCGACCTCGTGACCAACAACCTCAACGAGCCGCCGTCGCTCTACCGAAACACGTCGCAGGAGCCGCGCCTCCAAGTGCGGCTGCCGCGTGGCGGTGTCGGCAGCAAGGTTCGGCTCGAGACGCCGGGCGGGGCGGTGACGCGGGAGATCGTTTCCGGCGGCGGCTACCTCAGCAGCGACAGCGGCGAAGTGGTGTTCGCGGCGGGCCGGCTTGGCCAAGCGGCGGCGCTCGTCATCGAGTGGCGCGACGGCTCGGTGCCCACGCGGATCGAGCGGCCCAGCGCCAACTCCATTTACACCGTCACGAAACCGCCCTTGGCCAAGCATGTGGTCAAGCGGGAACCGGCGAAGCCCAAGCCGATGTTTCGCGAACTGCCGGGGGCGATTTCGTTCCGGCACCTCCCGGCCTTGGCCAAGGACTTCGACGAAAACCCGCTGCTCTTCAAGCGGCTCAGCATGACGGCCCCGCCGATGTTGTGCCGCGACTTCGACGGTGACGGCTGGCTTGACGTCGGTTTCCAGTTGGCGCGCGACGCCGGTGTGCAGGTGTTTCTCAACCGGGACGGCAGCCGGTTTCAGCCAGTCGCCGCGCGGTACAGCGATCCGTCTGGGTGGATGGCCAACGCCGGTTGGCTCGATGGCTTTGCGGTGGCCGATGGCAAGCCGAGTTTCGCCGCCGCGCTGAATCAAACGATCCCGCCGCTCGGGCTGCTGACGCAACCGGCGGCGCTCGTGTTGCGCGGCGACGTGGACGGCGACGGGACGGCGGACGCGATTTTCATCACGCAAAACAGGCTGCACGATCACCCGGCGGACAGCCAAGCGGTGGTGTTGCTGAACCGTGCCGGGACGTTCCGGCGCGCGGCCGGGTGGGAGCGCTCGCTCGGTGCGCTTGGCCAAGTGTCGAGCGCGGTGCTGGTGGACATGGATGCCGACGGCGACGCCGATCTGCTGGTGTCGCGCGACCTCGGGAGCATCGGGCTGTTCGACAATCGCGGCGACCGCTTTGTTGACATCAGCGGGCCGGCCGGCTTGGCCCGGTTCACCGGGATGTGGCAAGGCTTGGCCGTGGGAGATTTCGACAACGACGGCCGGGCCGATTTCGCCGCCGGGAACCTTGGCCGCAACAGCCCGATGGAACCGTACTGCGACGCGCTCGTGCATCTTGGCCGGGGAGGGGAGTCGCGCCTGTCGCTGTTCGCGCTGAAGCGCGGCGATGTTTTTTTGCCGGTCGACGACATGGACTTGGTGTCTCGCGTGGTGGATCGTGCCCGGTTGCCGCGCACGCACCGGGAGTTCTCCGGCATCGACTTGGCAACGGTACTCGAGTCGTTCGACGGGCTGAAGCAAACGCGGCTGAACTGTTTCGAGTCGTCGGTGTTCCTGAATCGCGGCGGGACGTTCGAGCGGCGGGCGTTGCCGTACCCGGCGCAGTGGAGCCCGGCTTCCGGCATCAACGTGGCCGACTTCGACAACGACGGCCGCGACGATTTGTTGTTGAGCCAAAACTGGTACTCGCTGCGGCCGGACTTGGGCCGACTGGACTCGAGCGCCGGGTTGGTGCTGCTTGGCCAAGGCGACGGCGGCTTCGAGCCGGTGTCGTCCGGCCGGAGCGGCTTGGCCATTCTCGGCGACAGCCGGAACGCCTCCGTGGCGGATTTCAACCGGGACGGTCGCGCCGACATCGTGGCCACGCAGACGCTTGGCCAAGCGTTGGTTTACCTTGGCCAAGCTGGAAAACGCGGCATTCGGATCAGCTTTAACGATAATGCACCCTTGGCCAAGCGCTTGAGCGCCACGGTTCGGCTGGTTTACCCGGACGGCTCGACGTCACCTAGGCGGTGGTTTCATTCCGGCGACGGGGTGCTGGCCCAGTGTGCGCCGCGTCAGGTACTGGGATTCGCGCAGTGGCCAGATTCCATCCGAATAGAGTGGCCGGGCGGGGTCAATCAGGTTATTCCCGTGCTTCCAAACAAAAATGATTATGTGGTGCCGTAACCGAGACAAGCCGAACGTCCGCGAATCGTGTTGGCTTTCTCCCTCACCCCTGACCCGCTCCCGTTGGGAGAGGGAGCTTGGCCAAGCGCTGGGGAGCACACGCGCCTCGCGTGTGGGTTCCGGCACCTCGCCGGAATTTTTCAAGCTTGGCGACAGAGGTGAAGTGGAACAAGGCCTTGGGCGGGGCGCCCAAGGCGGCACGCGGGGGCGCGTGCGCTCCCCAAAAACATACTGTGCCGCCATTTTCAATGTTGCGCTGGTAGCATCGGTTCTTTTCATGGCCGGTTGCGATGGTGGCCAAGCGCCGCCGCCACCACCGGCACCGGCCGCACCCAAGCCGGTGGCGTTCGACCCCTCGGTCAGCATGAGGGAGTTCAAGCCGGGCCAGTTCACGAGGGTGACAGACACTCGCCAACGGGTCAGCCTCACGCGGGGGTTTTGGATTGGCACGCACGAGGTCACTCAGCAGGAGTTCGAGTCGGTGATGGGCAGCAACCCCAGCTTTTTCAAGGGCGAAACCTTGCCGGTGGACAAGGTCAGCTTTGAGCAGACGGTGGCATTCTGCAAGGCACTCACCACGAGCGACCGCAAGGCGGGGCGCATTGCGACCAACATGATCTATCGGCTTCCGACTGAGGCGGAGTGGGAATACGCCTGCCTGGCCGGGGCCACGACCGCGTTTTCATTCGGCGACTCGGAGGCGGAGTCGGACGCCCACGCTTGGTCGGCGGAGAATGCCGATGACAAAACCAACCCGGTGGGCCAAAAAAAACCGAACGGCAAGGGACTGTATGACATGCACGGCAATGTCTGGGAATGGGTGGTGGACTGGTTTGCCGCGCATCCCAAGGCGGAGCAACTGGTGGATCCGTCCGGGCCGCCGGAAGGCAGGCACCGGGTGTTCAAGGGGGGTGGCTGGTATCACGAGGCGAAGTACGGCCGGAGCACCTCGCGGTTCATGATGGAGCCGGGCATGGGCATCAACTTCGTGGGATTCCGTGTGGTCTTGGCGGAAACGCGCTGATCGTCCGGTTCTCGGTTTTTAGTTGGGACACGGATTTCACGGTCATTTGCATTTTTTCCCGGTTCGTGTCTTTCGTGGTTCCCTTTCTGCCCACTTCGGATTTCGACATTCCTTGTTCGATATTCTCATTGCCGGTTCTCGGTTCTCGTGGGGACGGCGGAGACTTTGCGTTTTTTTTGTGAAACCACTTGACCCGTGGTTGAGGAAACCCCAGGTTCCCCGCCCCTTAACCACTTGGGTTATTCTAATGACTAAAATAAACCGAATCGGAAACGCTGTTCTTGGTGCTATTGCACTGCTTATCGGCGTGAGTTCAGTACAGGCTCAGAACGGAATTGAACCCCGTTATGAGAAATACAACGCAGACAGGAAGTCCATCGAGGTGGATGGAGATTTGTCTGATTGGTCTGGTGTCCCGTTCATCTCTCCGCTGTTCATGGCGAGTGATTCGCGTGAAACAGGAAAAGGAAACAAGGAAATTGGCGGCGAAGTTTACTCGCAATTCGCCGAGTTTGCTGGCGGTACATGGAGCGGCTCGGATGATCACACCACCTCCATCGCGGTGGCGTGGGATCATAAGGGCCTCTACCTCGGCATCATCGTCAAGGACGACGAGCACGAGCACGCGGCCAACAACGCCTGGAACGGCGACGGCGTCCAGATGGGCCTGACCGATCCAGAGCGAGAAACGGTCACCCACCTCTACAATTACGCCATCAAGGACGGCTACGAGAGTGGCAAGGTTTACAAGAACGGCGAAGCCGGCTCGATCGCCGACAAGGAAAAAGGCCCCGGCAACTACAAGGTCGCCATGGTTCGCCATGACGACACCAAGACCACCATTTACGAGGCCTTGTTCACCCCGGATTCATTCGGGTTCACGGAATTTGCCGTCGGTCAGCAGTTCGGTTTTGGTGTCTGCGTAAATGACGGCGACAAGGATACGGCTGGCCAAAAGGGCTGGAGCGGCTGGGGGCCGCACATGATCGTGTTTGGCAAGACAGCCCCGGATGCCGCGTTGGTTACGCTGACCGGCAAAGAGGTTCTTGGTTTGTTCAGCTCAGACTTCGAGGATGGCGAAGTGCCGGACGGTTCTTCCACGGCCGGTGTGGCTGAGGTGCTTGATGGAGCGATGCACATCACCGAGGCGGCCAACGGCCAGAACGGTGGCTGGACCATCGATGATTTCACGGATGGGGCGACGTTCACGGAGTTTGAATTAAGCTTCCGCCTGCACATGACCGACAGCGCGTGCTGCGGCGATGCCGACGACACCACAGCGGGTCACCGTCCGGCGGACGGGATGAGCATCAGCATCGGCAATGATTTGCCGGACTTGGCCAACCCGGCCGAAGAAGGTGCCGGCGAAGGCATCCGTATTTGTTTTGACACTTGGGACAGCGGCGGGGGCGAGGCTCCGGCAATCGATTTCTTCAGTGGTGCGGGAGTGGATCTGCAGGCGCGCCAGAAGTTCAACGGTGTGACCACCGCGACCGAGGACGAAAAGTTCAAGGATGAAGACGGCGATTACGTTTGGTTGTGGACACAGGGCGAATGGGCTGATGTGAAAATCTCGGTCTTGGGCGGCTTGTTGACGGTCAACTACAAGGGTCACGATGTCATCTCCGGAGTATCGGTTAGTTTTGATCCGCTGGAAGGGCCGAGCTGGCTGTTTGCCGCCCGCACCGGTGGTGCCAACGAGACCCACTGGATTGATGACCTAAAGATTTCGATCTACGCCAGTTCCGGCCCGCTTGTCAGCGGGTTCAACACCGATGCGGCAGGGTTCTCCATCTCGCTCACCGATGCCGATGGCAACGGAGTCGTGCTCGACAGCGTTGGGGTGACCTTGGACGGCGATGCGGTGGATGCTTCCGCTTCGAAAGCTGACGGAGTGACGACGATCAAGTATGCTTCGGCTGCACCCTTCGCACAGGGAAGCACTCACGCACTCGCGCTGACTTACACGGACGAGGACGGCAACACCAAGACTGTGCCACTGGATTTCACGGTTGCGCCGTACGCACTTATCGATGCAGGTTCGATCGCGGACGCATCGCAGAAGGGCGGCTCAGGATTCCTCGTGTATGCGACGCAGGTTTCTACGGGTCAGGGTGTGGGCAACTTGCACGGCAACAGCTGGGCATTGGCCGAAAAGCAGATTGCGGGCGGTTTCATTGACCCGGACACCGAGGAACCGTACCTGAACGAGGCGGACGTTGATTCGTTCGAGGGCTGGAGTTACTTCCCGGAAATCGTTCAGGTGGTGAACCAGAACCAGGACGCACCGGCAGAGGTGGGCAACTTCAAGGCGAGCAATGGCTACGAGGACGAACCGCTGACCGGCATCCCGGGCTGGGGTGACTCGACCGACGGCGTTGCCAGCGAATACATCGCATTGCTGGACTTGGCACGCGGCGCGTACAAGTTGGGAGTGAACTCCGACGATGGGTTCAGCGCAACGATCGGGGCCAACTTTGGCGACCTGCTCGCCCAGCAGATAGGCGTCTTTGATGGCGGTCGCGGTTCCAGTGACACCGTGTTCGAGATATTTGTGGACAAGCCGGGCCTGTATCCCTTCCGCGTATCGTGGTGGGAAGGCGGCGGCGGAGCCAACATCGAGATATTCTCATACGTGGGCGGCAAGAAGACGCTGATCAACGATCCGGATGTCGATGGTTCGATCAAGGCCTACACGATCAAGGGCGCGGTCGTGGACGAGAGTACGACCGTTCGTGCGACCACAGGGCGCGCCAAGATGATATCAATATCTCCGAATGCAGGGGATAAGCTGGTGAAGAGCAGTGCGATCGAGGTGGTAATCCAGAACGAGGGTACCTCGGTGAAGCAGGACACAGTCGTGGTGACCTTGAACGGCGAGGCTGTGGAAGCCAGCGTGTCTAAAGATGGAAACTTGGTGACCATCAGCTACGCGCCGGACGGCGGGTTGCCGGTGGGGCTGCACACGGTCGGTGTTTCTTTTGAGGAATCCAACGGGGCCGCACGCGGCACCGAGTGGAGTTTCAACGTGCCGGGCGTGTACAAGCGTGACGGCGACGTGCCGACCGAGGCACAGGGCGGATTGACCGTGAGAGAGTATCACGGCATTGGCACCACCTCTATTGCCGTATTGATGGCGGCGGACAAGTTCCCGGATTCACCGGACGTGTCGGCGATTGCACCGTACTTCGAGTGGCCGCAGAGCGGGGATATCAATGTGAACCCGGTTGGCAACGTGCGTGACAACTACGGCTGGCACCTGATGGGCTACATTCACCCGCCGGAAACCGGTGAGTACATCTTTGCGGTGGCGACGGACGACAACTCGCAGTTGTGGTTGTCGACGGACAGCGACCCGGCCAACGCGGTGCAACTCACGCAGGAGTCGACTTGGCAGGGGGTACGCAACTACCAGCCGACGGGAGATGAGACGACTTCGGCCCCGGTCTTTTTGGAGGCGGGCAAGGTGTACTTCATCGAGTGTTTCGCGAAGGAAGGTGGCGGCGGTGACAACATGGCGGTAGCCTGGAGTACCCCGGAAGACGGCCCGACAGACGTCGATGCCGGCTCACTGCCGATCTCGGGTGAATTCCTCTCACCATTCACATGGGCCGGACCAGAGACGCCGGCACTGGGCGGTGTATCACCGAGCGGAGTGACTGGGTCAACCGACTACACGGTGAAAGTGATCATCAGCAACGGGCAAAGCGTCAAGGTGGCGTCGTTCACCAGCTTGGATATCAACGGCGTGAGTGTGCTGGATAGTGCCGAGACGACGAGCAGCGGCATCAGCAGTTCGATCTCGGCGGACGGTTCAGCGGATGCGGCCACAGAGGTCAACGTATCAGTATCATGGGAGAACAGCGACGGGAGCACGGGCAGCACAAGCTGGAGCTTCATGACCGCGCCGCACTCGGAGGACTCGCTCTACATCGAGACGGAGGACTTTAACTACGATGGTGGCGAGTGGATGACCTTCGAGGATACCGCAGGTGGCGGCGCCTACGACGGCTTGGAAATGGTGACGGACATAGACTACCACAACGCTGGAAATTCCTCGCCGCTATACCGGGTGAGCGATGACAACCACCCGGGCATGGCGGATTCGATGTGGGACAGCAACCGTGGCGATTTCGACATGGACATCGACTTCAAGATGGGCTGGAACGACGACGGGGATTGGTACAACTACACCCGCGACTTCCCGGCGAAGGAGACCTACTACAACGTGATCGGCCGGTTCAGCTCCGGCGGAGCAGCGGTGAACAACAAGCTCTCGATCGTGTCGGGCGATACGACAACCGTGGATCAAACGACCACAGACGTCGGCGTCTTCCAAGGCCCGGCAACGGGTGGCTGGGACACGATGAAATTCTTCCCGATGACGGATTCCGCCGGCAGCCTCGCCGTGGTGAAGATTGGTGGCGAGACCACCGTTCGCCTGACCAAGGTGAGCGGCAACATGGACACGCAGTATCTGGTGTTCGTACCGTCAGCCATTCAGGAATACCCACCACTGTTGGGCTCGTATGGCCCGCAGGGCATGTCCGAGTCAGCGGTGACGATTACCGCAACCTTTGCCAACCGTGAGTTGCCACTCAAGTCGGCTTCGGTGACGGTGAACGGAGCCGCAGTGGACGCGACCGTGGATGTCACCGACGACGGCGGCTCGATCAGCGCAGCCGCCGACTTGGCTGTGGGCGCCAATGCCGACGTGGTGTTGACTTGGGTTGACTCAAATGGTGGCGAGAGCAGCCATAGCTGGAGTTTCGTTGTTGGGCCGTACAGCACGGACAACTTCTTCGTCGAGGCGGAGGACTTCAACTACGACGGAGGCGCGCACATGGCGGAAGCCTCCGACGGGGTGAAGGGCCTGTATGACGGCATCAGCGCCGTGGCGGATGTGGATTACCACAACGCCGACGGGGCGACCACGGCGGATGATTACCGCAAGGGTGAGGATCCGAACAACTCGATGGCGGCGCACAACGATGCCGGTGGCATCGGGGTGGGCGCACGGGCCGGGTTTGACGTGGCGACCGATTACAAGATCGGCTGGGCAGCCAAGGGCGACTGGTTCACCTATACGCGTGACTTCCCGAAGGGGGTTTACGAGGTGTTCACCCGGGTGTCCCACGGCAACGCCAACGAAACCATTGGTGGTGAGCTGCACTTTGTGAGTGGGTCTGACTCGAAGGATCAGACGCTGACCGAGATTGGCATAGCGCGTGGGCCTGCACCGGGTGGTTGGGCGACGATGACATTCGTCCAGTTCACGACCGGCGACGAGCCGACTCGCGTGGCCTTGGACGGTGAGCAAACCATCCGCTACACGATGCACAGCGGTGACTTCCAGTACCTCATGTTGCGCCCCGTGGACGCCGAGGCGAACGTGGGAGACGTCGCGCCGGAAGTGCCGACAATCAGCGTTGTCCGCAATGACAACGGCACGATCACGGTGACCTTCACCGGCAAGCTGCAGACAGCACCGACAGTGAACGGCCCTTGGCAGGACGCGGGAGCGCCCAGTCCGTTGACCATCCCGGCCGACGCGGCCCAGCAGTACGGCCGCGCCTCGAGCGAGTAATTTGGTGAGATAACCAAAAAGAGAACACACACCAGAGGCCGGGCCAAGTGCCCGGCCTCTTTTTATTTGGAGCACTTGGCCAAGCGCAACCCCGCAGGGACGAAATGCAACAACCCGGGGCGTCAACTCTGGGAATACAGCCCCCAACAACCGCAATTCCTGGAGGGGCGCAACTGTTGGGAACCTCGACTTTCCAGCGGGATCGCGCTTGGCCAAGCGCAAAAACTGGGGAAAGGACGCGGATGAACGCAGATCATCCGGATTAAGGTTGATCCCAAACTTGAGCCTCAACTTGGAAACAAGCCTCCGTCCCAAAAAAAATGTAAAAAAGAGTTGCCAAGGCCGGGACATTTGTGTTTCCTTGCCCCACGGAATCGAAAATGAATTAATTCGGGAGGCACTTGGCCTTTCTGTTGATCAGTATCTGTGTTGAAAACTAAAGCAACCCATTGCAGCAAAGCCAGTTTTGAGTCGGAAGCACACCGACTTGGACGATTTTTTAATCAGTAACCTACCAACAATA
>Ga0208879_1003883_pt1 | contig 11951 bp, 11 predicted proteins | sample Knorr_S15_td_Bot_FD_185605 | JGI IMG/M metagenome (GOLD analysis project Ga0208879, IMG submission 185605) | Marine microbial communities from Southern Atlantic Ocean transect - Knorr_S15_td_Bottom_ad_5009_LV_A (SPAdes) (version 2) | ecosystem: Environmental > Aquatic > Marine > Oceanic | place...
AAGTTACGAGGAGCTTTACTAATACAACTTTTACTAGGGGCGTTCTGTTGCCCGGTGCCCCAGACCGCGCTTTCTTAATATAAATTAAGCAGCGAGAGCAAATTTATCATTTGCAATTATAATTTAGCCCGTTACGGCGGAACAATACCGAACGAAAGAATAGCCTTTAGACACCCGTCGATCCTAGTTCACCCCCCTAAGTTGTAAATGGTGGAGGTGGTGGGTACTGCCCCCACGTCCGCAATGTTTATTACGAAATTCGTTTATCGTCGTAGTTGGAAATCCAACACTATTAATATAAAACTTGTTAATTAATATTCAATAATTTTTTTTACTCATGGAATTAACAGATCAACAAAAAAAAGAGATAATTGAACAGCAATCTCAAGAAAATACCACTAAAAGAGTAACATCGCCTGAACTTGAAGAAATACTTTATGAGGTAGTACCTGTTTTGGATCATGGTTTCGTTAGAGTGGTAGACTATATGGGGGATGATACCTCCATAGTTCAATCAGCTAGAGTTTCGTATGGAAAGGGAACTAAAAAAGTATCTACAGATAGTGGACTCATAAAATATTTAATGCGTCACAGGCATAGTACACCCTTTGAAATGTGTGAAATAAAATATCATGTGAAACTGCCAATCTTTGTTGCAAGACAATGGATTAGACATCGAACGGCAAATGTAAACGAATATTCTGCAAGATATTCAATTTTAGATAAGGAATTCTATCTTCCCACTAAAAAAAAACTGGCTGCACAGTCAAAAAATAACAGACAAGGAAGAGGTGATTTGATTAATGATAAACAAGCAGATGATATTCTCAAAATATTAAAAGAAGATGCTGAAAAAAATTACAATGATTATGAAACAATGCTTAACGAACGTTATGACGGAACGATAATCAATGAAAACCAAAAAGGACTTGCAAGAGAGCTCGCAAGAATGAATTTGACTCTCAATACTTATACACAGTGGTATTGGAAAACAGATTTGTTGAATTTATTAAATTTTTTGTCTTTAAGAGCTGATGATCATTCACAATACGAAATCAGAGCTTACGCAGATGTAATGATTGACAGTTTAAAAAGATGGGTGCCCATAACTTACGAAGCCTTTATGGATTATCGAATAGGAGGAATGGAATTATCTTCTAAAGGAAAATCAGTAATATCAAAGATGATTAAAGGGGAAAAGTGTGATTTTGAAAATTCAAAACTATCTAAAAGAGAATGGAATGAGTTGATGGAGTCTTTTGGTTTTAAAGAAAAGATGATTTAATTTTCTTTGCTAATTCTAAATATATTTTTGAAATTTTATGTTCAGGATTTTCTTCAACCAGTGGTTTTCCGTTATCCGCGGCTTTTCCAACATCTGGATTAATTGGAATTTTTCCTAGAAAATTTTTATTAAATTCTTTTGCAACTCTTTCAACCCCGCCTTCACCAAAAATATTATATTTTTTTCCATCATCGCCTTCAAAATAGCTCATATTATCTATAAGACCCACTATTTTAACTTTAAGTTTATCAAACATTTTAATTCCTCTTTTAACATCTAGGAGAGCAATTTCTTGAGGAGTTGAAATAATGATTGCGCCATCAACTTTAATTTCTTGTGCAAATGTTAATTGGGTATCCCCAGTTCCTGGAGGCATATCGATGATAAGAAAATCCAAATTATTCCAAAGAACTTTTTGAGTGAAAGTTTTAATTGCACTGATTACCATGGGTCCTCTCCAGATCATGGGCGTTTCTTCCTCCACTAATAAACCAATGGATATGCATTGCACACCATATTTTTCAATTGGAGTTAAACTTTTGCCATCACTTTCGGGTTTTTGACTAATGTTCATCATTTTAGGCAAAGAAGGTCCGTAAATATCTGCATCAAGGACGCCTACTTTTGATCCAAGATTTTTCAAAGCTATCGCCAAATTAATAGCAAATGTTGATTTACCCACACCCCCTTTAGCACTTGAGACAGCTATAGTGAATTTTGTTCCTCGGATTGGGTTTTTTGTAAAGCTTTTTGGAGTCATTTTTGCTTTCATTGCTTCACTTAGACCTGGGGTTTTTTTATCCATAGTAGTATCTTAACTTGTTTTTCACTCTAAAAACATTATATACAGTGGCATGGCAAATAATGATGATTTCAGAAAAGGAGGAAGTCCTTGGGAATCTTCACCAAAAGGAGGAGGCAATGGTTCAGGGCGAGGAGGACCAACTCCACCGAACATTGATGAAATTATAAAAAAAATTCAAGATTTAATAAAAAAATTTATACCTGGAAATGGTTCAAGTAAAAAACCTATAATTCTAGGTTTAGTTATAGTAATCGCTATTTGGGCATTCAGTGGATTGTATAGAGTGCTTCCCGATGAACAGGGAATTGTTCTAAGATTTGGAAAATTTGTTTCTACAACTCAACCCGGTTTGAATTACCACATTCCTTATCCAGTAGAAACTGTTCTTACTCCCAAAGTTACAAAAGTAAACAGAGTTGATGTCGGTTTTAGAGCAGCAAGTGATACAGGAAGAACTTCGGCCATAGCTGATGTTTCAGAAGAAAGCTTAATGCTAACCGGTGATGAAAATATTGTAAACATTGACTTTTCAGTTTTTTGGGTCATCAAAGATGCCGGTAAGTTTTTGTTTAAAATACAAAGCCCTGTAGTAACAGTAAAAGCTACGGCGGAAACAGCCATGAGAGAAGTAGTAGCAAGAAGTAAACTTCAATCAATATTAACCGAAGGCAGATCCAAAATTGAAATAGAAACACAAAGCATTATGCAAGGTCTTTTGGATGAGTACGATTCTGGAATAGAAATCACGCAAGTACAAACCCAAAAATCCGACCCACCCGATGAAGTAATTGATGCCTTTAGAGATGTTCAAGCTGCAAGAGCAGATATGGAGCGTTCAAAAAATGAAGCCCAAGCTTATCAAAATGATGTCATACCAAGGGCGAGGGGTGATGCTGCAAAAATCTTACAGGAGGCTGAGGCATACAAAAAAAAGGTTATTGCCCAGTCAGAGGGAGAAGCAAGCAGATTTCTATCAATTTATAATGAATACAAACTTGCTAAACGAGTAACTCAGGAAAGAATGTATCTTGAGACCATGGAAAGAGTTTTAGCGGATATAGATAAAGTTATTATAGATAGAAAAGCAGGAGGAGTGGTTCCTTACTTACCTTTACCAGAATTAACGAAGAAATCGAAGGGAACTGACACACAATGAAATTAGGTAAATTTATAATTCCTGTTATAATTGTTCTTGCAATCATAACTTATTTATCACTTTTTACAGTAAAAGAAATTAATCAAGCGATAGTGTTACAATTTGGTAACCCGAAACAAGTAATTACTCAGGCGGGACTACAGTGGAAAATTCCTTTTGTTCAGAATGTTGTGTTTTTAGATCGTAGAATTTTAAGTTTAGATCCTGCACCAGAGGAAGTCATTGCTTCAGATCAAAAAAGATTAATCGTGGATGCTTACTCACGATTTACAATTGTTGATCCGTTGAAATTTTATATTTCGGTTGGTAATGAAATGGTAGCGAGATCAAGATTAGCCACTATTATTAATTCGAGAATAAGAAATGTTTTAGGTAAACAGAGTCTTGCAACATTATTATCTGAGGAGAGAGGGAGACAAATGGCAATTATTCAAGAGGGCGTTAATGAGGAAGCAAAAAAATTTGGTATAGAAATTATTGACGTTAGAATTAAAAGAGCCGATCTTCCACAAGCAAATAGTGAAGCTATATATAAAAGAATGCAAACCGAAAGAGAAAGAGAAGCAAAAGAATTTAGAGCGAGAGGAGCTGAGATGGCGGTTACCATTACTTCAACGGCAGATAAAGAAGTTACTGTTATTTTAGCAAATGCAAGTAAACAATCTGAGATTATGAAGGGTGAAGGAGACGGTATAAGAAATAAAATATTTGCCGATGCCTATGGTCGAGACCCGGAGTTTTTTTCTTTTTATAGAGCGATGCAAGCTTATGAAAAGGCTTTAATCGGAGGAGAAACTACAATGATTCTTTCTCCTGATAGTGATTTCTTTAAATATTTTGGAAGTACCGGACTAATTAAAAACTAAATAATTAATTCGATGAAAGAGCTAGTAATTGCTTTTGGTTTATTGCTCTTTATAGAAGGTATTTTGTATGCCTTATTTCCATCAAAAATGAAAAATATGTTGAAAACTATTGAAAAGATAGAAGTCAGCCAATTAAGAACAGGTGGTTTGATTTTTGCTTTAATAGGTTTTGCAATTGTTTGGTACAACAAAAGTTAATATGAATTTAAATAAATTTAAATTTTATTTTATAAACTTTATTTTAATATTTATTTTTTCTACATCTGTAAGTGCCAAAAAAGTTCCAGATTCATTTGCCGATTTAGCAGAAAAGCTAATGCCATCGGTTGTAAATATTTCAACAACACAAACAATCAAAGGCACAGTTAACCCTTTTCCATTCCAATTTCCTCCAGGATCACCTTTTGAGGATTTGTTTAAGGATTTTAACAGCCAAACAGAAAGACAAGTTAGTTCTTTGGGATCAGGATTCATTATTGATGCCAAAGGCATTGTGATTACCAATAACCATGTAATTCAAAATGCGGAAGAAATTATTGTTAAAGTTAATGGTAAAAAAGAATTTAAAGCCAAAGTTTTAGGAAGCGATCCTCTTTCAGATGTTGCCGTCTTAGAAATTATTTCTGATGATACTTTTATCCCGGTAAAGTTTGGAGATTCTGATAAGGCAAGGATTGGAGATTGGGTTATTGCAATCGGCAACCCTTTTGGTTTTGGTGGAACTGTTACTTCTGGAATTATATCAGCTCGCAATAGAGAGATTGGACTTTCTCGTTATGAAGATTACATTCAAACAGATGCGTCAATCAATCAAGGAAATTCTGGAGGACCACTTTTTAATTTAAACGGTGAAGTGATCGGAATTAATACTGCAATTTTAGGTCAATCAGGGTCAATCGGAATCGGATTTGCGATTCCTTCAAATTCAGCATCTCTAGTTGTTAATCAATTATTAAAGTATGGAGAGACTAAGAGAGGTTGGTTAGGAGTTAGAATTCAAGAAGTTACAAAAGAAATTGCAGAAGTGGAACAATTAGATTCTCCAAAAGGGGCCTTGGTTGCTAGCGTAGGTGATAACAGTCCAGCGGACAAAGCAGGGATTAAACCTGGAGACATTATTTTAGAATTTGATGGTAAGGACGTGGATAGAATGAGAACTTTGCCAAAAATTGTTGCACTAACAGAAGTGGGTAAAAAAGTAATCGTTAAAATTTGGAGAAATAAAAAAATAATTTCAAAAAAAGTTTTGTTAGGTCGGCTTGAAAGTTCCAAAGAATTTGCGTCCCTTAAGAAAAGCGAAGCTCCAACTGAAATTGAAACTCTTAAAATTACTGTAAGATTATTAAGCGAAGAAGATATTAATAAACGACAATTGCCTGCAGATACGACAGGGGTTGTAATTATTAACATTGCTTCCGACAGTCCTGTCAACAATTATATGCAGGTTAATGATGTAATTATAGAAGTTCAAAAAACAAAAATTAATAATTTAAAGCAATTAAATAACCTTGTAACAGAAAGTATAAACAAAGGCGAAAACACTTTATTGTTTGCAATTTATAACAATCAAAATCAAAGACGCTATCTAGGAGTTAAATTAAAATAATTTAATTTCCATCCCATGGATCGAAAACCTATAATAGTTTTATTAGCTGGTCCAACAGCATCAGGAAAATCTAAGCTTGCAATTAAATTATCAAAAACTCTTAACGGAGAGATTGTTAATGCAGACAGTATGCAAGTTTACAAAGAATTAAAGATTTTAACATCTAGACCTTCTCCATTTGATGTAAAAAATATTAAACACCATCTTTATGGGTTTATTTCTGTAAAGAAAAATTTTTCAACTGGTACTTGGTTAAATATTGCCACTAAAAAAATTAAATCAATTTTAATGAAAAGAAAAATTCCTATTTTAGTTGGCGGGACGGGCCTTTATTTTAAAGCATTAGTTGATGGTCTGGTTCAGATCCCTGATATTCCAATATTGCTAAAGGAAAAAATTAGAAAATATCATAAAAAAATTGGTCAGGAAAAATTTTATAATGAATTATTAAAATTAGATCCCAAAGTTAAAAATTTTATTCCTAAAAGTGATAGTCAAAGATCAATTAGGGCGCACGAAGTTAAAAAGTTTACTAAAAAATCTTTATACGATTGGATTAAAAATACTAAGCCAACGTTTGATCCAAATCTTTTTAAAAAATTTTTTATTCATCCTTCCAAAGATTTCTTACTGCAGCAAATAAATTTACGTATGAATAAAATGTTTAAACAAGGGGTAAAGCAAGAAGTTAAAGAATTTTTAAAACTAAAAATTCGTTCTGATTTAAGCGCTAATAAAGTGATTGGCATACAAGAAATTAAGGATCATTTGCTAAAAAAATTAACGTTGACCGAGGTTAAGAATTTAATCCAAATCAGAACTCGTCAATATGTAAAGCGTCAGTTTACATGGGCTAGAGGAAAAATGAGTTCCTGGAAGATCATTAATCCTAAAAATTATAAAGTTATTTTAGATACAATTGTCAAATAACTGTTCTTAAACTTGACCAAAAACTAAACTTCGTTAGATTGTTCTAATGAGAAATTTAATGACAGGAGCTGCAATTGTTTTCAAGGCTCTCGAAGAACAGGGTGTAGATACTATTTTTGGTTATCCTGGTGGAGCAGTTTTACCTATCTATGATGAACTAAAAAATCATAAAAAAATTAGACATTTTTTAGTTCGTCATGAACAAGGGGCAGGTCACGCAGCAGAAGGCTATGCTAGGTCATCAGGCAAACCTGGTGTTGTTTTGGTTACATCGGGTCCAGGCGTTACCAATACGGTAACAGCTTTAACAGATGCTTATATGGATTCAATTCCCATTGTATGTATCACAGGTCAAGTTCCCACCCATTTGATTGGAACCGATGCATTTCAAGAATGTGATGCCACAGGAATTACACGACCATGTACAAAGCATAATTGGCTAGTTAAAGATGTAAAAGATTTGTCTAAAATCATGCACAAGGCTTTTGAAGTGGCAACGTCGGGAAGACCAGGTCCTGTTTTAGTTGATATTCCAAAAGACATTCAGTTTAATAAAACAAGATATATTTCTTATAAAAATAAGAAACAATTAAATAGCAAAAAGAATAATCTTTTTACTCAAAAAGATATTGAGACGGCCACCGAATATTTTAAAAAATCTTCTAAACCTGTTATTTATACAGGTGGTGGTGTTGTAAATTCAGGACCTGAGGCGAGTACCTTACTAAGAGAGTTGGTTGCAATAACGGGCTTTCCGATTACTTCCACTCTTCAAGGATTAGGATGTTATCCAGGAGAAGACAATCAATTTATTGGCATGTTAGGTATGCACGGAACTTTTGAAGCAAACAATGCTATGCATGATTGTGATTTGTTAATCAATATTGGAGCCAGATTTGATGACCGTATCACAGGAAAGGTTGATGAGTTTTCTCCAAAATCAAAAAAAATACATATAGATATTGATCCCTCTTCTATTAATAAAAATGTAAAAGTTGATTTGCCAATTGTGGGAGATGTGGCTAGAGTTTTAAAAGCATTAATCAAAACTTTTAAGAGGAAACACCCAAATTTTGAAAGGTCGAATAAACAAAAGATTTCAAAGTGGTGGAGTCAAATTGGAAAATGGAGAGAAAAAAAATCATTAAATTTTATAAACAGTACAACCATTATTAAACCACAACATGCTGTTCAAAGGTTATATGAATTAACCAAACATAAAGATGTATTCGTCACTACCGAGGTAGGTCAACATCAAATGTGGGCAGCTCAACATTATAAATTTAATAAACCCAATAGATGGATGACTTCCGGTGGATTGGGTACAATGGGCTATGGTTTGCCAGCTGCAGTTGGGGTTCAAGTTGCTCATCCTGATAAATTGGTTATTGATATTGCCGGAGAAGCATCGGTATTAATGACTATGCAAGAGATGTCCACTGCCGTTCAACACAAATTACCAATTAAAATTTTTATTTTAAACAATGAATACATGGGAATGGTTCGTCAATGGCAGGAATTGTTACATGGAAAAAATTATGCAGAAAGTTATACTGCAGCACTTCCAGATTTTGTAAAATTAGCAGAAGCTTATGGTTGTATAGGAATTCGTGCAAAAACACCTGACGAATTAGATCAAAAAATTAAGGAAATGATTGAGGTTGATAAACCTGTTATTTTTGACTGTGTCGTTGATAAAACGGAAAATTGTTTTCCAATGATTCCATCAGGAAAGCCGCATAATCAAATGTTGCTTGGTCCACAAGATGAAGAAGAAATTTCAGATGAAGGGAAAGTGTTAGTATAAATGGCAATTTCAAAATCAGCGTACAGTGTTGCAGGAAAAATTGGAAAAATTGAAGGACATACCATTGTAGTTTGGGTCGATAATGAAACGGGTGTTTTAGCTAGAGTTGTTGGTTTTTTTGCTGGACGTGGCTACAATATTGACTCTTTAGCCGTTGCAGAAGTTGATAAAAAAAACAACTTATCTAGGATTACAATTGTAACATCGGGAACACCACGAGTGATAGAGCAAATTAAACTTCAATTAATGAAACTTGTTCCAGTTCACAAAGTTGCTGATTTTCCTAAAGATAAAACATTATTCAGAGAGTTGGCACTCTTAAAGGTGGTATCTAATAAACAGAAAAGACAAAAAGCAACAAAAATATGTAATAAATATAATTCATTAATTTTAGACAAGACAAAAAAATCATTTGTGGTAGAAGTTGCTGCTTTAAGAAAAGAAATTGATAAATTAATAAATCTCTTGCAACCATTGGGTCTTGCTAGTGTATCTAGGACCGGAGTTGTAGCGATGTCAAAGGGATCCGAAGTGTTTGGAGAAAAACAATGAACATGTTTTATGAAAAAGATGCTAACGTCGATTTAATAAAATCTAAAAAAGTTGCTATTTTTGGATTTGGAAGTCAAGGGCATGCACATGCTCTAAACTTGAAAGATAGCGGTGTAAAAGAAGTGGTAGTTGCTTTAAGAGAAGGATCCTCTAGTAAAAAAAAAGCAGAATCTCAAGGACTTCGAGTAATGAGTTTATCTGATGCGGCCGCATGGGCTGATGTGGTTATGGTTTTAACTCCGGATGAACTTCAAGCTATAATTTACAAAAATCATATTGAACAAAGAATGAAAGAAGGAACTAGTATAGCATTTGCGCACGGTCTGAATATTCATTTTAATTTAATTAATGCGAGAAAAGATTTAGATGTTTTTATGATTGCTCCAAAAGGTCCTGGACATTTGGTAAGAAGCGAATATCAAAAAGGAGGTGGTGTCCCATGCTTGATGGCAATTCACAAAGACAGTTCTGGCAAAGCTCGTGACTTAGCTCTTTCATATGCTGTGGCGATTGGTGGAGGAAAAGCGGGTGTCCTGGAAACAACATTTAGAGAAGAGTGTGAAACAGATCTTTTTGGAGAACAAACAGTTTTATGCGGTGGCTTAGTAGAACTGATCAAAAATGGTTTTGAAACACTGGTTGAAGCTGGCTATTCACCTGAGATGGCATATTTTGAATGTTTGCATGAAGTAAAGTTAATTGTTGACTTGATTTATGAAGGTGGAATTGCGAACATGAATTATTCAATTTCAAATACTGCTGAATATGGGGAATATGTTTCAGGCAAAAAAATAATTAATAGCGATACAAAAAAGAGAATGAAAGAAATCTTGAGTGATATTCAATCAGGAAAATTTGCTAAACAATGGATTAATGAATGTAAAAGTGGACAAAAAAATTTCTTAAAAATGAGAAAAGATCTGTCTAGCCACCCAATTGAACAAGTGGGTGAAAAGCTTAGAGCTTTAATGCCCTGGATAGGTAAAAATAGGCTAGTTGATAAAGATAAAAATTAACAATCTTTTGAATTCTTGCTAATATTTGAACAATTATTTTGCAATCTCGCTTAGAGATTGTAATATTACTTGCTGAAAAAAAGCAAAGATGCTTAGAAATGACCAGTGATAAAAATAGAATAGTAATTTTTGATACCACAATGCGCGATGGTGAACAGTCGCCAGGCGCGTCAATGAGCCTAGAAGAAAAAATACAAATTTCTAGAATTTTTGATGAATTAGGAGTTGATATCATTGAAGCTGGATTTCCTATTGCTTCTCCAGGTGATTATGAGGCAGTTAAAGAAATAAGTAAAATTTTAAAAAATTCAATTCCATGTGGATTATCTAGACATACCAAGAAAGATATTGATGCATGTCACGAGGCTTTAAAAGCAGCGCCTAGATTTAGAATTCACACTTTTATTTCAACGAGTCCACTTCATATGAAACATAAGTTAAATAAATCGCCAGAACAAGTAATCGAGTTAATAAAAGAACATGTCACTTATGCAAGAAAATTTACTGATGATGTAGAATGGTCATGCGAAGATGGAACACGGACAGATATGGATTTTATGTGTAAGACTGTTGAACTTGCAATTAATTGTGGAGCAAAAACTATTAATATACCTGATACGGTTGGATATTCTGTTCCTTCTGAATTTAAAAAAATAATCGAAACACTTATCAATAAAGTACCCAACATAGATAAAGCTATTCTATCAACACATTGTCATAATGATTTAGGTTTAGCAGTTGCAAATTCTTTAGCTGGTGTTTCAGCAGGCGCTAGACAAATTGAATGTACCATTAATGGCATTGGTGAAAGAGCTGGCAATGCCGCTCTTGAAGAAATTGTAATGGCAATCAAAACCCGAAATGATTTAATGCCATTCAAAACAAGAATAAATACAGAATTATTAAGCAAAGCTTCAAAAGTTGTTTCAAATGCAACTGGCTTTCCTGTTCAATTTAATAAAGCGATCGTTGGAAAAAATGCTTTTGCTCATGAATCTGGCATACATCAGGATGGAATGTTAAAGCATAAAAATACTTACGAAATAATGACTCCCGAAAGTGTAGGTGTGAAACAAACTTCATTAGTTATGGGAAAGCATTCTGGAAGACATGCGTTTAAAGAAAAATTAAATGGTCTTGGTTACATGGGAATTACCGATGATATTATTCAAATTGCCTTCGGTAAATTTAAAGTTCTTGCTGATAAAAAGAAACATGTTTATGATGAAGATATTGCAGCTTTAGTAGATGATAGTTTAATTAAAGAAGACAATGTTATTAATTTAAAATCTCTTAGAGTATTCGCTGGAACCGGAGAGCCACAAAGAGCAGATATGACGCTAGAAGTTTATGGAGAAATTAAAAAAGCTACCGAAACTGGCGATGGTCCAGTAGATGCTATTTTTAAATGTGTAAAAAAATTATATCCTCATGATGTAAATCTTAAATTGTATCAAGTACATGCTGTAACTGAAGGAACCGATGCTCAAGCTACAGTCAGTGTAAGAATTGAGGAAAACGGTAAGACTACGGTTGGACAAGCAGCTGATACTGATACTCTTGTAGCTTCAGCTAATGCATATTTAAATGCATTAAATAAAATGATTATTAAAAGAAAAAGAACCGCTCCAGAAGAGTATGAGCAGCAAAAAATGAAAGGAATATAATTATGCTAAAAATTCTAGAAAAAATTTCTCAAATTTGGTCAACCGATATGGCAATTGATCTTGGGACAGCAAACACCTTAGTTGTGCTTAAAGGCAAAGGGGTTGTTTTAAATGAACCTTCTGTTGTTGCGATTATCGATGACAAGGGAAAAAAAACTGTACTTGCGGTTGGGGATGAAGCAAAAACGATGTTAGGAAGAACGCCAGGAAATATAACTGCTGTTAGGCCGTTAAAAGATGGAGTTATTGCTGATTTCATCA
>Ga0208879_1003884_pt1 | contig 11950 bp, 7 predicted proteins | sample Knorr_S15_td_Bot_FD_185605 | JGI IMG/M metagenome (GOLD analysis project Ga0208879, IMG submission 185605) | Marine microbial communities from Southern Atlantic Ocean transect - Knorr_S15_td_Bottom_ad_5009_LV_A (SPAdes) (version 2) | ecosystem: Environmental > Aquatic > Marine > Oceanic | place...
GGCGGTACCCACTCCGGGCGCATCACGCTGGGACTGGTCGCTGCAGGTGCACTGGTCAGAGCGACACTGGGCGAGGTCACGGTGAAGGCGCACTGCAGCGCGATCGGATCGGTGGAAGCCGATTTCGGCGGCGACTCCGACAGTGAGGCCAGCCAGGTTCTCAACTGCAATGATGGCGACGCGGCGGAATCGATGCTGATCGAAGTGAAGCGATTGCGCAAAGCCGGTGACAGCATCGGCTCCAGTGTCGAGGCCAAGATCGAAGGCCTTCCCCTTGGACTCGGAGAGCCTTGGTTCGAGGGGCTCGAGCCCGCGCTCGCGCGCGCCTTGATGGCGATTCCAGCCGCGCGCGCCGTCGATTTCGGCCGCGGACGTGATGCCGTCACCATGCTCGGATCCGAACATAACGACCCTTGGGGCCCTGGCCCTGCGCCGGTCGGTGAACAGGCAGATGGTGCGCTTGGAGGCATGGCCACCGGAGCCCCATTGAGAATCAGAGTCCACTTCAAGCCCCCCAGTTCGATCTCCTTCAAACAGATGACTCTGCACCTGCCTTCAGGAGAGATGCGCGAACTGCAGATCGGCGGTCGTCACGACCCGGTCATCGCTCCGCGAGCCGCGCCCGTGGTCGAAGCCGTCTGTCGGCTGGTCATCGCTGACCTACTTCAGATCAGGGAGGCGGCATGATGAGCATCCGGGTACACAAGTTCGGCGGTTCCTGCCTGTCCGCGGCCGAGGACATCGATGCCATCATTCAGCGCGTGCGAGCGTCCGAAGGCCGACCGGTCGTCGTCGTATCAGCGTTTCAGGGTATCACGGACCGTCTGATGGAGCAGATCGACCATGGCCACACCCATTCGATCTCGGCCTTCGTCGCCTCGATCGAACTCGAACACCTAGAGCGCGTGCCCGAGGTTGCGACCTCGCCTTGGGCGGTTCGCTTCGCCGAGACCCTGCACCATCTCGCAGACTGTCTGAAACGCCATTCGGTCCAGGCGGAGATCAATGTTCGAGCCGATGCGCTCGCCTGTGGCGAGAGATTGGCCAGTCTGGCGATCGCTGCAGCGTTGGATGCGCGCGGCATCCCAGCTCTGCCCGCTTGGTCCGAGGACGTGGGCATCCACCTGATTGGCCGAGGCGAGGATGCACGCATCGATGCTGTGACGACACGAGACCACCTCAAGATCCCGGCCGGTGCGGTGCCTGTCATCACCGGCTGGTATGGTCAATCCAAGGATGGAATCGCCCTGCTCGGTCGGGGGGGTTCGGATCTCACGGCCACGGCGGTTGCCGCTGCTCTGGAGGCTGAAGATGTCACGATATGGCGCGATGTTGAGGGTGTTCTCGCCCTCTCCCCTCGCTGGACTCTGCCGGCGCGAAATCTCTCCAACCTCTCCTATACCGAGGCTAGCGAACTCGCTCTGTTCAGTGAACCGATGCTTCATCCTTCGGCGGTCGAACCGCTGCGTCTGCCAGGGATTCCACTTCGCCTGCGGCCCCTTCACCATCCAGAGGTTGACGGGACAATCATCGGACCTTCGATTCGCTCCGGCATACCGACCGTTCGAGCGGTCGGTTGTCTACCGCATCTGGTGCCTCTGTTCTGGACCCTTTCGAGCGCGCTCCCATTGGCGGAGAGCGTCACGGATGCGATGGAGGCACTCGCTCGCGCACGCATCCGTGTGGTCAGCATCCGCGCCCAACCCGGACGCGTCCATCTGCTCGTCTCCTCACGCGTCGCCGCGCGTGCGGAACGTATTCTGGGCGACAAACCCAGCCTGCCAACACCGGAGCGCAGCGAACCGATTTCGATCCTATGCTTCGTCGGGGAGGGCATCGGCCGTGAGACGGCGGTTCGAGAGAGGATCGAACAGGCGGCGACTACAGCAGGCCTTGAGCTGTCCTTCGACGAGGATGATATCCGTGAACACGCGATTCGTGCAACGGTGCCCGCGAATCAGACCGAACTCGCACTGCAATCCTTGTGCACCGCTCTGGATCTGCTGTCACACTGATTCCGAGGAATCAGTCCAGTGCCTCACGCCACTGCTGGATGCGCAATGGGATGTTGGCCACGAATAGGATTGCGACCACCATGAAGACGATCATGGTGCCGAGAGCGACGCCATAGACGCTGGTCAATTCGACAGATTCTGACAGACGGCGGGCCGTCTCTGGGTCGAACATATCGAAGAACCACGGGATAATCACGTTGATCATCAGCGTGGCCAATGCGACCAAGGTCGCAATCACCGGCGTGATGACCAGACTCGCGTGATATCGGCTGAGCACCTTCTTCACATTCATCACGTAGACCTCCCCAGTGCGGATGCTCGTATCGAGCATCGAGAATCGGATGATCCCATTGGTGACCTCGATGTACATCACCAGAGAGACGGCGTAGATGACAAGCAACAACTTGACCCAGCCCTCATCGAGGTCGTCGAGAATGCCGGTTTCAAAGGTGACCTTGCTGGCGGCGAAGCGCAGTGAAATCAGGATGAACAGGACGTAGGAGGCGAGCAGGCCGCGCGCATCGCGGCGGAAGATGCCGTAGAATCCGGCTCCGAGGGCACTGATGACAATCAGTAGGTGAAGGATCTGACCCAGAGCATCGACCCCCATCCAGATGGCGAAGCCGTTCCAGAATGTGCCCTCCACAGGCGTGACCAGATAGGTGAGCACGGCGAGCAACATCATCAGGCCCCCGCCAATCAACTGCAGGGTCTGAACCATGCGATCTGCGGGCAGGAATTTCATCTTGGGAATGAGCGGACCCCCGAATAGGCTCTCGACGAAGGTCGGAATGTGGACCTCAGGCACGGCATCTTTGGGAATCTCACGCCCACCCGCCGACATCTTGCCAGCGAGTTTCTTGCGGCTGGGCGCAGCCGCACGAACGGTCTTGCCCTCGTAGAGGTGAGCGGTGTCTGAGGATTTACCGGGTTGTACCACATCGTTCACCTCAGAATCCGCGGGCGCCCGCCAGGGCTGTGCTGAGCAGCATGTCAGGTTCCCAATCCATCACGAAGGCGCCAAGCCCACGCAGCTCACTCATCATGATGTCACGCTCGGTCTTGAGCACCTCATAGCCGGTTCGATCCAGTCGCTTGGCGTCGAATTCGAACTCGAGGCTTGAAGGACTCAGAACCGTGACATCGAAATCACGTGCACGGAAATCTCGCACCGCATTGACCATTGTGGGATCACCTTCAAGCGGACTCATGATGATAATCGGGCTGCCCTTGTTGATGTGTGGCATGATGCGGTTGGTGACGACCTGAAGCGGGGTATTCCCCTTGGCCGCCGCACCCGCGAGTTTGGTCAGCAGAACGTAGAGTTGCTTCTTGCCGGTGTCACGGTCCACGCTGTTGATGTCCGAACCGTAGAGCACCAGGCCGACGCTATCGCGGCGACTGAGGAAAAACTGCGCGAGGCTCGCCGCCGCGCGTGTGCTATAGACCAGTGAATTACGACTCACAGGCCCCGTCTCTGCGACGGCGCGACTGTCGACGATCAGGATGATGTCGGAGACGGCGTCGCGTTCGAATTCGTTGACCATCATCTTGCCGGAGCGCGCGTAAGCATTCCAGTTGACCTTGCGCATCGGATCGCCAGGGATGTACTCGCGCAGGTTGTAGAAGTTCGAGCCTTCACCAGGCTGGCGGATGTGGACCGCACCGGTGAAGATCTTGGGCACCTTGCTCTTGACGAAGGCATCCTTGAGGTCCTCGGTCTTGGGGAATACCAGGAAGTCATCATAGACGTGAATCTCTTTCTCCTTGTGGAATAGGCCAAAGGGATCCTGCACTCGAATGCTGACCGGTCCGAGCGTGTAGAAGCCGCGGAGCGGGCATTCGATGGTGTATTCGATCAGGGTCTCGCGCCGGGGGCCGAGTTCCATCAGGATGTAGTTCGCGCCTTCCTTGATGCGCATGACTTCGGGGACGGTGTCCTTCACTTCCAGAATCTTGGAGAGAGGAGATTGGTTCTGCAGGCGAAGGGTCACGCTGATCTCGCCGTCCTCGAAGATGCGCGCCGCGGAGATCTTGCGCATCGCTGACAGCGATGCGAGAGCGGGCGTTTCATCGGACTCATCATCTTCATCGATGCGTCTGCCGGTTGCTGCGACGTCGGCATGGGCTGCGCGCAGCGCGGCCCAAGTGAGGAAGGACAGCAGCACGACGGCTACTGTCACGAGCTGTGGATTCCTCAGCACCAGGCCGAGCAGATACAGCGCGGTCGCGAGACTCGCGAACATTGCTGATTTCCGACTCCATGCCATGGCTGACTCCTCCTTTCCTCACGCGATTCGATTCAATCCTGAGATCAGACCGTGGGCACAGGAACTTCGCGCAGGATGGCCTCGATGATCTCTTGCGGTTCCAGACCCTTGATCTGGTGCTCGGGCTTCAGGATCAGACGGTGGCTGAGCGCGAGGGTCGCAATCGCCTTCACATCATCCGGGGTCACGAAGTCGCGTCCGCGCATCGCGGCTGCGGACCGGCTCACCTTGAGCAGGGCCTGTGAACCACGGGGCGAAGCACCGACGAGGGCACGGGGGTCTTCGCGGGTGCGCGCGACGATTTCGACCATGTACATGCGCACGGCCGGGTCGACGTAGATGTCTTCGATCGCTTGCTGCATGGCGACGACACGGGCCGCGTCAGTGATGACCTCGACGTCCACAGCGTCCTTCTTGCGTTTGATACGTCGGGCGAGGATCTCATCCTCATCCGCGCGGTCGGGGTAGCCGACACTCATCTTCATCATGAATCGGTCCAGCTGAGCTTCGGGCAACGGGTAGGTACCTTCCTGCTCGACCGGGTTCTGGGTCGCCATGGTCAGGAACGGGCTCGGCAACTTGTGCGTCACCGTGCCGATCGTCACCTGATATTCCTGCATCGCTTCGAGAAGCGCGGCCTGCGTCTTGGGCGGGGCGCGGTTGATCTCGTCAGACAGCAGCAGGTTGCAGAAGATCGGACCCGGCTTGAACGTGAACTCGCCCTTCTTGGCGTCGTAGATGTTCGTACCGGTGATATCTGCGGGTAGCAGGTCAGGCGTGAATTGAACACGCTTGAAGTCACATCCGAGTGCATCGGCGAAGGTATTCGTCATCAACGTCTTCGCGAGGCCAGGATAATCCTCGAACAGCAGATTGCCGTTGCTCAGAATATCGACCATCACGTTGTCGATCACGTGTTGCTTGCCGATGATCACCTTTGCAACCTCAGCGCCAATCGCGTGTGAGATCGCGCTGACAGCCGCGAGTCGCTCGCGGACTTCTGGGGTGCTCTGGTGTTTCGGGGTCTGCGGGGCGGCCGGTGCCGGCGCCGCGGGCGCCGGTGCTGGCGCGGGTGCGGCGGGTGTGGCGGGGGCCGGCGCAGGAGCCGCGGTAGCGGCTGGGGCTGCGGGGTTTGACGCGGGTGCGCCAGGGGGCGGTGGTGCCTGCATTTCTTTTTCACTTCTCCTCTCTCTTGATGCGTGACGGTGTCACGACTCTGTTTTCCCCCATCGACGGATCGACTGGAGCAGCTGACGCAGCTCCTCGGGGGAATAGGTGCGGTTCTGGCTGTAGGCCAGTTCGACCAGACGTGGCTCACCAATCATCGTCTGCACTTCGGCAGGCGGTTTCAAGGCCATCTCGTCTCGGGTTAAATCATAGAAGATTCGAATCTTGGTCATGAGCGCTTCGCGGACGCGCTGCCGATAGGTGGCAGGGTCGACCTTCTCTGGCCGCTCGCGGAATCGGGTCAGGTCGAAGACGTGTCGCCAATTCGGCTTCTCGGGCACGACCATGATCGCGACCAGAAGCAGAAGTAGGATGTTGAGGATGATGAGCCACTTGAGGAAGGCATCACTGGTCAGCAGCACAATCGTCGCCATCACATCGGTGAAGGGCGCACTGAGCATGCCGGTGACGTGACGGCTCTCGTCAAAGACGATGTGGAAATTCGAGTGAGAGAGTTTGATCGTGTTGGACATCTCCTGATTGTCGAATTCCATCATCGAGTAGATTACACCGCGGAAGAAGTTCTCATTGCCCTCCCACTGTCCATGGCTGTTCAGGCGTCCCATCCAGCACGAGGGCTCAGCGTTCGGGCACTCCGACCTCATACCGGTCTCGTAGGCCTTGTCATAATCCCACAATCGATTGCTGAAGGCGGTCTGGTCGGCGACGAACAGGATTGACCCCGTCACATCGATATCCGACAGCGTGCCCTTGGAATCCTTCTTGTAATCGAGCGCGGTGATACCAGGGTAATCGATTCGCACGACCAAGGCGAGGTCGCCCGGTGCGGGGTTATCTTCGTTGCCGCTGTCGCCATCTCCCTTGAGGTCGATGAAGGCGGACGGACTGGCACGAGCGAGGATCTTGATGACGCGATTATCGTTGCTATCCTCGGAGAAGTTCTCGACCTTCAAGCCGGTCGGTGCACGGAACATCACCGGCATTCGGCAACCCTGGAAAGTGTGTGAGGTGAGGTCCGATTTCGAGCAGCCTTGACGGAGTGCGGATTCGGACATGCCATCAATCGACTCGTTGATTGATGTCAGACTCCATACGTTCTTCCAATTGTCAACAAGCCGTGGCAGGCCGGTGACCGGGTCGATCTCATTCCAATGGCGATCCTGATCGAGCAGCGGAGCGTCGAAGTACGTCACGCCGAACTTCCCAGCGACGCGGTTCGCATTCATGTTATCCGCCGCGATGATGACCTTGCCACCCTTCTCGGTGACGAACTCGTGAATCTTGGTGGCCTCGGTCTCGTCGATCGGTTTCTCAGGAGAGACGATGATCAGCATCGTACGGTGCGGATTCTGCCAGTCGTTGACCAGCATCGGCGTCGACATCGTATTGGCAATCGTATAGTCCTCGCCACCCGCGCCGAGCGAATCGGCCATCAGGTTGAGTTGAGCATCGGTGGAGTCACCAGAGGAATAGGCGGAATACACTGAATCCTTGTTGGCGGAGAATACCATCGGGAGCACCAGTGTGAGCAGGAGCGTCAGCACCAGAGACGAAGCGATGTACAGCCCGAATCGGCTGCCCTCTCTCTCGGTCTCTGACAGGTTCAAATCCCCCTTCTATATCTGATTGAGCCAAGGCTCTTGCACACCAGCGGCTCGCCCATCCCCGTTCTGCATATATTGATTCCTCCATGGCGGGCGGGGGCCTGAATGGGGGTTTGGGGGAGTTTCAAGACAGACCTTTCCGTATCATGGAAGGAAACACCCTCTCGCAGGGGTTCAGTGCGGACTTCGCTGACCGGTTCAAGGTGAACGCTTTCTGCGCAGCGCTGCAGCGATGATCGCCAGCGGAGTGAGGAGGACCGGCGCGGCGAGGAAGTTGTCCGAAGTGACCTCTTCCTGATTCTGTGGTCCATCATCATCGCCGACGCTCGCATCGTCATTGTCCTGCTGGCTGCCGACCGGGCGAGCCTCGACCTCGACCTCGAGCTCATCCACATTGGAAGCATCGCCCGCACCACCTTCGTAGACTCTAGTCGAGCGAACGCTGAGTTCAATCTCGCAGATCCGCGTCGGGTGGGTCGAGGAGGCATCGTAGACCAGGGTCGCTTGAAGCATCGTACCCGCTTCTGTGAACTGACCCATCAGGGCCTCCAGTTCATCCGCCTCGACGGTGAGCACGGGACAATCATCCTCGAGGTCGAAGTCGCGAATCGCATCCGCGCTATTGCCGACATTGCGCAACTCGACCTCGACATTGAACTCGGTACCTGCGCTGACCGGATGGCCGAAATCGACCAGATTGACCTGCCATCGATGCAGGGCGGGAACGACGAGTTGCCCCTCTGCCATCTGATTCGAAGGCAGGAGCACAGGGATGCCGGCGAAGGTGGTGAGTGAACCCTCGATGTCGAAATCATACAGAGTGCCGGCAGCGGTTGACCAGACATCGGGTGCCGTCATCCGCAAAACGAAGGTATCGTTGCGGCCGCTGGACACCGTGGCACTATCGGGCCCCTCCAAATCTCCTGTCACATCCATTTGGTATTCGAGATCGATCACGATGTCTCCCGCGAGGTTGTCGTTGCGAATCCAGAATTGAACGGAGGTCTCGCCTTCGGAGAGAACGAAGGGGCTGTCCTCTCCCCCCTCTGCATAGACGATGCCCATCTCCCAGCCGATGACCTCCGGCCCGCCGGGCTGGGCAGCGCTGGGCGCAGGGATCAGCACGAGCAGCGCGAAGGCGCATAGCGCGAAGCCGATGCGTGTCATCGCTCGGCCGTGCCGGCCATCGTCCATGAAGGCCACGCTCAGAGGTCTTGCAGCGGTGAGAGGGCTCGGCGGGTGAGTACGCGAAGCATCTTGCGTCGGTACGCGGGCGGGAAGTAGGTATTGTTGACCGGCTTGACCGCCTTGCGGATCGACTCGGACAATGCGGTGATGCTGGCCTTTCCAGTCCAATCTCCAATCGCCTCCTTGGCGAGGTCAGAATGGTCACCTGGAATGCTCTCACATCCTGTGGTGGCGATCCTCAAGTCCACCAATTCTCCCCCTTCGACCTTCCATGCCGCAGCCACGCCGGCCTCGGGGAAGTCCCAACTCTCGCGCAGACGGAGTTTCTGGTAGGCACCCTGCCATTCCCCAGCGTCCTCGGGCAGAGTGACGTGGGTGACGAGTTCACCTTTGGCCAAGACATTGCGGGTGATTCCGTCCAACTTGAAGAAGGCGGCGAAGGGCATCGAGCGTGCCCCTTCAGGCCCGGCGAGATGGATCGTCGCATCCAGGGCGATGAAGGCCGCAGCGAGGTCGGCCTGATAGGTCGCGACACAGAGCGTGTTCTGATTGGGGATCACCCGGCAGTCCGCACCGGTATCGCAATCGCATTTGAGACACCAGTCAATGCTGCGGCGCCATTCCTCTCCTTGATTGAACCAGAAGCAGCGGGTATCGAGGCAGATGTTCCCCCCCACCGTCGCAGAGCGGCGAATCATCACGCTGGCAATCGTCGATGCGGTCTCCCGAAGCAAAGGGTGAGCCAGTTCGCTTTCAGCGAGGTCGTGGATGCGCACCATGGCACCGATCACCCCACTGGACAGCGTGTTGAGTTCCTGCACCTTGGCCAAAGAGATCACCTCGGGCTTTACGTTCAGGTGCCACTTGTAATTCGGCAGCAGATCGGTACCGCCCGAGACCCAGTCGAAATCGCTGAGTTCGCCCGCAAGGGAAAGCGCCTCAGCCAGATTGGAAGGCGTGTGCAGGGTGAATGGAGGCATGCGCATCAGGCATCACCTCGGTGGCGGCGCTCGACATGGTTCCAGGCTCGCGCTGCGCGCTTGCTTGAATCGGCGAGGTCTTCAGCCGTCGGAGTGATTGATTCTCGCCAACCTTCCTTCTGCTCGGCCAGCGGCAGGTCCGGGTCGAAGCCGAACAGGACGCCGTTGACATAGGCGGAGCGGTCCTTCTGGATGTCGCGTTGATGGTCTCTGGCCGCGTGCTCCTCGGCTCTTTGCGCGAGTTTCGCCTGCAATTCTGAGGGTGAATAGGATGGGTTCGCCAGGTCGAGAGGGTCGTCCACGCCCTGGGCCTTGCACTCCTTCTCGATGCGCTTGTACAGCCGGTCCGGTGTGACGGGGAGCTGGTCTATGCGCACACCGATCGCATCGTGAATCGCGTTGCATACCGCGGGCAGGATCGGCAGCAGCGGACCCTCGCCCGCCTCCTTGGCGCCGAATGGGCCCTCCGGGTCGTTGGATTCGACGATGATTGGCACGACCTCGGGCATCTCGTGCACGCTGAGGATCTTGAAATCGAGCAGATTCGGATTCATCAGATGACCGTCTCGACCATACTTCATCTCCTCAGACAGCACCTGGCCCATGCCCATGTGGCACGAACCGATCATCTGTCCCTTGACAGCGAGCGGATTGAGCGCCCTGCCGCAGTCGTGCGCAGCCCAGACCTTGATCACCTTGGTGAATCCGGTCTCGACATCGACCTCCACTTCTGCGACATAGGCGGAGAATGAGTAGGCCGGAGCGAGTCCTGCGGCCGCGCCCTTGTGGACACCACCCATCGGAGCGGTGCGATAGGCACCTGATGCAATCAGCGCGCCTGAATCCGCCTGCGCCTTGTGCACCGCCTCAAGCCAGGAGACGCCAATCGCCGGGTCGTGCTTGTAGTAGATTCGACGATCTCCGAGCACGAGCACATCGGGGTGGTAGCCGGTGATCTCCCAGGCGGCCTTCATCACTTTATCGCGCAGTTCGCACGCGGCGCGAATGGCCGCATTGGCATTCATGAAGGTGACACGACTGGAGTAGGAACCGAGGTCGACCGGGGCGGTATCGGTCTCCTTGGAGCGGATGCGAATCATATCCAGAGGCAGGGCGAGCACCTCGGCCACGGCCTGTGAGATCGCCGTGTCGCTGCCCTGACCGATCTCGGCCGCACCGCTGTGAACGGTCACACCACCATCCATGTCACACTGCAGGTGAACCGTGGCGTGAGGGAAGTTCTCCGGGTCCCAATGGATTGGTAGACCCGAACCCGAGATGAAGAAGCCACAGCCGACGCCGATGCCTCGGCCGAGCGGCAAGTTGCGGAACTTCTCATCCCAGCCCGACAACTCGCGCACCTTGGCCAGGCATTCGCGCATGCCGGTCGAGGTGATGCGGAAGCCGGTGATGGTGCGGCTGTGCGGCGGCAGCAGATTGGCCAGGCGGAAGGTCATCGGATCGACGCCCATCTGCTCGGCCACAGCATCGAGTCCGACCTCGACCGCGCATCGGGAATTCACAGCACCATGGCCGCGCATCGCCCCGCTCGCCGGCTTGTTCGTCCACACGCGTGCGCCGGTGTAATGGAAGCCACCGATCTCGTAGGGCGAGGTGTGGAGCACACCGTTGTAGTAGGTCGTGACATGGCCGAAGGAAGCGAAGGCACCTCCATCGATCAGCGCATCGGTCTCGAAGCCCGCGATGCGCCCTTCCTCATCCGCATAGACCCCCATCTGAATCAGCGAGGGGTGGCGACCGCGATTGATCCAGTAGACCTCTTCGCGGTCGAAGTTGATGCGCACGGGACGACCGCATTTTCGAGCCAGGATCGCGGCGCACATCTCGTGTGGAAAGGGGTCGGATTTACCGCCGAATCCACCGCCGACGAACGTTCTATGGACATTGATCTGATGCATCGGGATCTCTAGAACCGAACTCAGCGCACGGTGGAGATAGTGCGGCACCTGTTGCGGGGTCCACACCGTCAGGCGACCGGCAGGATCCCAGTGCGCGACCACGGCATGGGGTTCGGTGAATCCATGATGGACACCGGCCATCTCCCAGTCCGCATCGTGGCGGAACGGCGCTGCAGCCATGGCTTCGAGATCTCCGAATTGCTGGAAGACGCGCTTCTGCACATTGGATTCCCCGATGTGGTACTTGCCGCGATCGTGGATCGGGTGTTCCGAATCGAGAAGACCATCCTCCATCTTGTGCACGCTCGGCAGCACCTCGTACTCGACGCGAATCGCATTCATCGCCTCGATCGCCGTGGCCTCATCGACCGCAGCCACACTCGCGACCAGGTCGCCCACATGACGCACCTTCTCCTGTGCCATCGCGTGCTCATCTTTAGTCACGGGCAAGACTCCGAATCGGTGTACCGAATCCGCTCCGGTCGCGACGGCGAGAACGCCTTCCATCGCCTCGGCGGCGGTGGTGTCGATCGACAGGATTCGAGCGTGGTGATGGGGTGAGCGCAGGATCTTGCCAATCAGCTCACCGGGTAGACGGATGTCATCGCCGTACTGGGCCTGGCCGGTCATCTTCCAATTCGCATCGACCAGAGGAATCGACTTGCCGATCGTCGTGCCCGTCACATGCCGGTCGTGAACGTGGGGGCCGCGAGGCTGCGGCATCCAGCCGCCAACCGAAGACGGCACATTGTCGAGATCCTGCAAATCGGAATGCGGGTTGGAACC
>Ga0208879_1003888_pt1 | contig 11939 bp, 8 predicted proteins | sample Knorr_S15_td_Bot_FD_185605 | JGI IMG/M metagenome (GOLD analysis project Ga0208879, IMG submission 185605) | Marine microbial communities from Southern Atlantic Ocean transect - Knorr_S15_td_Bottom_ad_5009_LV_A (SPAdes) (version 2) | ecosystem: Environmental > Aquatic > Marine > Oceanic | place...
AGGTCAGCATAAGGATTCCCGCCGCTGGAACAGCCGCCGGGAACCCGTGGTTCAAGATTAACCCCGGCCAAACCGGCTTCTTCCGCGTCAACTATTCCGCGGACGGCTGGGAAAAGTTGGTCCCGGCGATTCAATCCCTAGAACTGTCAGCCACCGACCGGTTGGGTATCCAGAACGACGCTTACGCTCTGTCCCGTGCGGGAATGTTGCCGGTTACCCAGTTCCTGTCCATGGCCTCCGCCTACACCAACGAGAACGACGCCTCGGTGTGGGCCGATCTGGCCAGCAATCTAAGGGACGTGGAAGTTCTGTTGTACAACGAGCCGATATACGGGGCATTCCAGGGATTCGGCCAGGATCTTTTCCGTCCGGCGGCAACCCGGTCGGGTTGGGATCCCCGTCCCGGCGAAGGTCACATGGACGCTCTACTGCGCAGCACTGTGATTAGTCAGGCGGGCAACTACGGCGACACGGAGGTTCTGGCCCAAGCGAAGGACCGGTTCCTCAGGTACCTGGAGGAGCCCGAGTCTTTGCACCCGGACCTGCGCGGCGTTGCATTCAGCTTAGCCGGCCAGGCCGGAGACCGGACGACCTACGATCAACTATTGGAGCTGGAAAGAAACGCCACCCTTCAAGAGGAAAAGATCAGGCTGCTCATGGCCCTGACCCGATTCAGCCAACCGGAGCTCCTTCAAGAAACTCTGGAGCGTTCGATCTCCAACGACGTGAGGTCCCAGGACACCATCACCGTGGTAACCGGTGTCGCTGCTAATCTTAAAGGCCGAGACCTCGCATGGAAGTTCGTCAAGGACAACTGGCCGGAGTTCGACCGGCGGTACGGCTCCGGCGGCTTTGGGCTGATGCGCTTGGTTTCTGTTAGCGGTCATTTCACCGACGAGGAAAACCTGGCGGACGTGGAAAAGTTTTTCCAGGAACATCCGGTAGCGGCGGCAGAGAGGACCATCCGCCAGTCATTGGAACGTATGCGCCTGAATATCAAGTGGCTGGAGCGTAACAGCGTGGAACTGGCCAACTGGTTCGGCGGGTGATTGTGTTACAATTAATTACGAAACGCATAACTAAGGATGGAACTCTTGGACGGTAAGTCCCGTATCGATAAACTGAAATCGTTGCTCGGCGAACGCATCCTGGTCATCGACGGCGCGGTGGGCACCGCTATTCAAGATCTTAACCTGGGACCCGAGGACTTCGGTGGCCCGGAGTTCGAAGGCTGCAATGAATACCTGGTCCTAACGCGCCCAGATCTGGTCGCCGCCATACATCAGAGCTACCTGGACGCCGGGGCAGACATCCTGGAAACCGACACCTTCGGCGCCACCGCCGTGGTATTGGCGGACTACGATCTGGCCCACGAAGCCCGCCGCATCAACCGGGAAGCCGCCCAGATCGCGCGGAGATTGGCCGACGCGGCCAGCACCGAAGAGAAACCCCGGTTCGTCGCCGGGTCAATGGGCCCCACCACCAAGTCGATCTCCGTCACTGGAGGGATCAACTTCGAAGAGTTGGCCGAGTCCTACCGCGAGCAAGCCTTTGGGCTTATCGAAGGTGGCGCGGACCTCCTCCTCTTGGAAACTAGTCAGGACACGATAAACGTGAAGGCCGGCTTGGACGGTATCGCCCAAGCTTCCATTGAACTTGGGCAGGATATACCCGTAGCGGTCCAGGGCACCGTGGAGGCCATGGGGACCCTGCTGGCCGGTCAGGACGTCGAGGCCTTCTACACCTCCCTGGCCCACAAGGACCTGGTTTGGATCGGCCTAAATTGCGCCACCGGTCCAGATTTCATGACCGACCACATCCGGACGCTAGCGTCGTTGGCCCGATTCCCGGTGGCCTGCGTACCTAATGCCGGTCTGCCAGATGAGGACGGCAATTACAACGAAACCCCTGAAATGATGGCGGCCACGGTCACCCGATTCCTGGACGCCGGATGGCTTAACCTGGTGGGTGGCTGTTGCGGCACCGTTCCCGAACATATCCGCCTACTGTCCCAGGCCGCCGCGGACCGGCCGCCGCGCCAGCTCGTGGATTCCAGCGAATCCCGGGTGTCAGGGATCGAAGCGCTGATCATCGATGAAGACACCAGGCCGGTCATCGTAGGAGAGCGCACCAACGTTCTGGGCAGCAGACGATTCCGGCGGCTGATCGCCCAGGAATCCTTTGAGGAAGCCGCTGAAGTAGGGCGGCGGCAGGCCCGCAACGGCGCCCATATCCTTGACGTGTGTCTGCAAGATCCGGACCGGGACGAACACGCGGATATGACGCGTTTCCTAGACTACCTCACCAAGAAGATCAAGACCCCGGTGATGATCGACTCCACCGATCACGAAGTCATCGAATTGGCCCTGAAGCGGCTTCAAGGAAAGTCGATCATCAACTCGGTGAACCTGGAAGACGGCGAGGCCCGTTTTCAGGCCGTGGTCCCCATGGCACGCCGGTACGGAGCGGCGCTGGTGGTGGGCTGCATCGACGAAGACAAAGAGCAAGCCCAGGCAATCACACGCCAACGCAAGCTGGAGATCGCTATAAGGTCGGCCCAGATATTAACCGAGAAATATCAGGTCCGGATAGAAGATATCTACTTCGACCCCCTGGTCTTTCCTACCGGTACCGGCGACCAGAACTACGTCGGCTCGGGCGTCGAGACCATCGAGGGCGTCCGGCTTATCAAAGAAGCCTTGCCCCAGGCCAAAACGATTTTGGGCATCTCCAACGTATCTTTCGGGCTACCGCCGGCGGGACGCGAAGTGCTCAATTCGGTGTTTCTGTATCATTGCGTCCAGGCCGGATTGGACATGGCCATCGTCAACTCCGAACTGCTCCAGCGGTACACCTCCATCCCCGAGGAAGAGCGGAGGCTGTCCGAGGACTTGATATGGAACCGGGGCGACGACCCGATCGCCGCTTTCGCTGCCCACTTTCGCGACAAAGCCCCCAAGGCGTCGGAGGAAGAACGGCGCAGCCTCCCATTGAATGAGCGCTTGTCCCTGGCTGTAATCGATGGCACCAAAGAGGGGTTGGCCGAGGACCTGGACGAAGCGCTGCTGGAAAGCGCTCCTCTGGACATCATCAACGGGCCCTTGATGGCCGGTATGGCGGAGGTAGGCCGCCAGTTCAACGCCAACGAGTTGATCGTCGCCGAAGTGCTTCAGTCCGCCGAGTCAATGAAATTCGCGGTGGCCCGATTGGAAACGCACATGGACCGGCTGGATAGCGCGATCCGGGGCAAGATAGTCCTGGCCACGGTCAAGGGCGACGTTCACGACATCGGCAAGAACCTGGTGGACATCATTCTGTCCAACAACGGCTACCAAGTGATCAACCTGGGAATCAAGGTGCCACCTCAGGACCTTGTATCCGCCTACCAGGAGCACCATCCCGACATCATAGGTTTATCGGGGCTGCTGGTTAAGTCGGCTCAAATGATGGTTGAGACTGTTGGCGACCTGCGGCAGGCCCAAGTAGAATGCCCCATCCTGGTGGGCGGCGCCGCTCTCTCAAGACGGTTCACCCGCCTGCGCATCGCCCCGGAGTACGGCGGTCTGGTCGCCTACGCCGGCGACGCCATGACCGGGCTGGCCTTGGCAAACACCATCCAAGAGGCGGACGAGCGGCAGAAGTTGGTTGAAGGCCTTGCCGTCGAGACCGAAGAGTTGCGGCAAGCCGATACGGCACGACAAAACGCTAACAAAGAAGCCGAGACCTCCCCGGTGGCTCCCGCCCAGGTCCGTCACGATTTCGACGTGCCCAACCCACCCGACCTTAGGCTTCACGTCCTGAAGGATCACGACCTGGACGAGATTTTCCGATACATCAATCCCCAGATGCTGTACGTACGGCATCTGGGTTTCAAGGGTCGATTCGCCGACGCTTTGGCCTCCGGTGACTCTTCCGCCATTGAACTGAACGAATCGGTGAAAAAGGTGGAAGACCTGGTACTGGCTTATCCCGATATCACCGCCCAGGCGGTGTTCAAGTTCTTTCCATGCCAGTCCGATGGGCAAAACCTTAACGTCTACTCCCCCGACGGCGCCAATGTGTTAGAAACTTTCCACTTCGGCCGCCAGTCCCAGCGGGACGGGCTTTGTTTGGCCGACTACGTGGCGCCGAGTGGCGGACCCATCGACTACATTGCCATGTTCGTTACGTCCATCGGTCCGGGAGTCCGGGAACTCGCCGAGCGGTGGATGGCCGAAGGACAATACCTTAACTCCCACATACTTCAGGCCCTGGCTTTGGAAGGGGCCGAGGGATTCGCCGAACTGCTGCACCAGCAGATACGGCAGATGTGGGGCTTTGGCGACTCTCCGGAAATGACCCACCAGGACTTGTTCCGCACCCAGTACCGGGGCCGCCGATACTCTTTCGGTTACCCGGCCTGTCCCCGATTGGAAGACCAGGAGCAGCTTTTCCGCCTACTGGAGGTCTCCAACAATCTCCCCGTAGAACTGACGGAAGGATTCATGATGGACCCGGAATCCACAGTTTCGGCGATGGTTTTACACCATCCCGATGCCACCTATTTCACTCTCAGCGAGCAGGATATCGAAAAGCTGGAGCTTGAAGCGGCCGCTAGTTAGGCCCGGCTGGATGAGTTTGGTTAAGCCCAGGTTTATGATTTATATTTACTCAACGATGATTAAGGTATTGATATGCGCATAGTAATGATTCACGCGCTGGCGGAGTCCATCCCGCCGGTTAGGCTGGCTTTTCAGGATGTATTCCCTGAAGCCGAAGTAATCAACCTGTTGGACGAAGGGCTGTTCATCGATTTCAAAGACGAGTTCACCCCCAACCACGCCGGCGGATGAGCGAGTTGATCTGCTATTCCGAGGAGCACGGGGCCGATGCAATTGGTCTGGCCTGCTCGGTGTACGCCCCGGTGGTGGAAAGCGCGCGGGAACTGGTCGACGTACCGGTTTTTTCGTCCTACGGACCGGTTATGGCGGAAGCGGTGGAAAAGGGCCCCCGAATTGGAATAATCGCCTCTGTCCCGGCTACGCTTCGTGATTCAGAGTACTACCTACTGAAGGCCGCCGAAGAAAAAGGCTTATCCATCGAACCCAAGCTCTGCCTGGCCGAGGACTTGATCCCGGTGCTGCGAAAGGAAGGCGCGTCCGGATTTTCCCGCCGCATCGCCGAGGAGGTCACCAAGCTGGAGCCCGACGTTGACTCGGTGCTCCTTAGCCAGTTTTCCATGGCCACCGCCTTGTCCCACGTCAGCGGTATCGCCAAAGTGCCGGTCCTCTCCGCGCCCCACAGCAGCGCCCGCGCTTTCAAAAAACTGCTTTCCTTGGCGGCATAACCAGCTTTAGATCCTCCTCTAGTAGGGTCTAATGCCTCAACTCCCAATCTGATTTATCGCGTGGCGATAACTCGTCCTCTCGTATGTAGTTTCGGCCCATCAGAGCCCGATTTCCTGCTGATAAATCCAGATCGGCCCGCCTGCGTGGTGAGCTTGGCACAGACCCCCAAAGGCGTATCATTGAACTGAGAACTATCGTAACTGGAGGAAGCGTGGAGCCGATCAACCAGATCGCCGCCGGACTAGGCATCAAAGAAGAGCACCTCATCCCCTTTGGCCGGTATAAAGCCAAGATATCCATGGACGCTTTGAACGACGCGCCCACTCGGGAGCAGCGGGGCAAACTCGTTGTAGTCACCGGTATGACCCCCACTCCGGCCGGAGAAGGCAAGACCACCACTGCCATCGGCCTCACCCAAGGCATGGGCCGGTTGGGACACCGGGCGGTGGTCAACCTGAGAGAGCCATCTCTTGGCCCGATCTTCGGAATCAAGGGCGGCGGCACCGGCGGCGGCAAGGCCCGGGTGGTGCCGGAAGACGAGATCAATATCCACTTTACCGGCGACGCCCACGCCGTCTCTTCGGCTCACAACCTGCTGGCCGCCCTGGTGGACAACGCCGTCTATCGAAACGAGGCGTCGGACATGGACGCCACCGGCATCGAATGGTCCAGGGTTACCGACGCGTCGGACCGGTCGTTGCGACAGGTGGTCGCCGGATTGGGTGGCAGCGGTAATAGCCCGCTGCGAGAGACCCGGTTCGACTTCGTAGCGGCGTCGGAGATCATGGCCGTCCTGGCTCTGTCCACCGGACTGGAAGACCTGCGGTCCCGCATATCCCGCATCGTTGTCGGCACCTCCCGAGGTGGAGACCCGGTTTCCGTGGAGATGCTGGGAGTCACCGGCGCCCTGATGACCCTGCTGCGTCAGGCTATCGTCCCCAACATGGTGCAGACCCTGGAAGGTCAGCCCGCCTTCGTCCACACCGGCCCCTTCGGCAACATCGCTCACGGATGCAGTTCCGTGGTCTCCGACCAACTGGCGCTGGCCTTCTCAGACTACGTGATAACGGAGGCCGGCTTCGGGTCGGACCTTGGGTTCGAGAAATTCATGCACATCAAGGCGCGGCAAAGCGGCCTGCTGCCCAGCGCCGTGGTCCTGGTCGCTTCGGTACGCGCCTTACGCTGGCACGGCGGTTCGACCCGCCGGGCCTTGAGCCAACCCAACCTTGAGGCCGTCGTCTCCGGCGGCGTCAACCTGGCCCACCACGTTGGCATCGTCCGGTCATTTGGGCTGCCGGTGGTGGTGGCGATCAACAACTTCGACGGCGACGCCGACGCCGAGTTGAAAGCCGCCAAAGAGACCGCCCTGGCAGCGGGGGCGACAGATGCCGTGGAGTGCTCCGGTTTCGCCGAAGGTGGGGAGGGCGGGGTAGCCCTGGCTGAAGCAGTCGTCCGGGCGACGGCTGCCACCGGGAACGATTCGCCCATCCAGTACGCTTATCCTCTGGACGCTACCGTACGGGACAAAGTCCTGGCCCTGGCGCAGAGGACCTACGGGGCCGACGACGTTAGTTGGACGGCTGAAGCCCGCCGCAAATTACGCTATTTCGAGTCCCAAGGATGGGGTTCGCTGCCCATCTGCATGGCCAAGACCCACCTTTCAATCTCCCACGACCCAACCCGGCGAGGAAGCCCGTCGGGCTACACCTTCCCCATATCCGACATCCGGGTGTCGGTGGGCGCCGGGTTCCTGTACACCATGGCCGGCCGCATCGAAACCCTACCCGGCCTCCCCAGCCGCCCCCGCGCCCTGGACATGGATGTGGACGCCTCAGGAGAAGTCACCGGCTTGAGCTAACTTCTGGGATGTCTGCTACTTTTCCAACCTGACGCCGGGCAATGATTCACCTCCTCTCTAACTCTCCCCCATAAAGGGGGCGAGGACAGAATCCCTTCCCCCTCGATGGGGGAAGGTTAGGATGGGGGTGATTCGTTGTGCGCCAACCTCAATCAAATGGCCTACCAGTTCCCAATATATGCTATATTTGCACTCAGATTCCAGAGCCACACAACAAAGGAGCAAACAATGATTTACGACTATCGTGAATACACGTTCAAGCCCGGAAAAGTCCCCGAATACATGGCAGCGGTGGAAGATCTGTCCATCGGCATCCGAGCCAAATACGGTATCAAGCTGGCCGGTTGGTATTACAGCGACATCGGAGACCTGAACAAGGTGATACACATCTGGGGCTACCGGGACGTCGCCCACTTTGAAGAAGCCAAGGCCCAAGTCGCCAAAGACCCCGACTGGACCGGCAAGTACCTACCCAGAGTCGCCGGTCTCCTAGTATCCCAAAAAACCTACTTGATGCTCTCCCCTGATTTCGCCCCGCAACCGGCGTAGGGTCAGCAAAAATGTGAAGCCTGGGTTCCGTGCAACGAAGGATCCGAGGAGTCACGGTTGAGAGGCATATGGTTATTAACCAGACCGGAGATACGCAAGAAGCGTTGGTTTCCTGCGCCTGGCTGGCCGGTCGCTTGGATGATCCCAAGGTACGGTTGATCGAGGTTTCCGCAGCCAATGATGATGCCAAATACCGTGCGGGCCATATTCCCGGCGCGGCGTGGTGGTTTTGGAAGGACGCCTTGTGGCACCCCACAGACCGGGAGTTCATAACCCCGGAACAACTGGCCCAGCGTCTGGGAAGCATGGGCGTCTCCTCCACCGACACGGTGGTCATCTATGGCGACCCAGTCCAGTTTGGCACCTACGCATTTTGGGTGCTTACCATGGCCGGCCACAAAAACCTGCGATTGCTGGACGGAGGGCGGAAACTCTGGGTCGCCGAAGGCCGTCCACTAAGCCAGAAATCGCCGGACTCGTCTCCGGTGGCCTATACGCCCGGAACGGTGGACTTCACCAGCCGGGTGGGCCGGGACGACGTGCGAGCCAAACTGGGCCAACCCGGGCGGCGATTGCTGGACGTGCGCGCGCCGGAGGAATACCGGGGTGAGCGGGTCAGCCCGCCTTCGGGAGATCTTCAGTTCGATTTCGATCACGGCGCTGAACGGACCGGACGAATACCCGGAGCGACGCACCTCTACTTTCGGGTAATGGTGAATGAGGACGACACCTTTCTATCCCGCGAGAAACTGGAGAGCATTCTGGAGCAGGCCGGAGCGGCTGCGGATGGTAGCACAGAGTTAGTGACCTACTGCAGGTTGAGCCACCGGGCCACGTTGGCCTGGTTCGCCATTAAATTCCTACTGGGCCGAGAGAACGTGCTAGTCTACGACGGCTCCTGGACCGAATGGGGCAGCATCGTAGGGTTCCCCATAGAGAAAGACTGACGAAAATGTGCCGGAGCACAGTGCCGCGTTTCCGGCTGAACCGCCACCAGCATCGAATCACCCCGGACAGAATCACCCCGGACAGAATCACCCCGGACAGAATCACCCCGGACAGATGGAAGCTGACGGTTGTCAGCTAACCCCTAGTTATGGCATCCCCGCGCCTGAATATCCCAAACGGTTTCCACCTTGCCATCCCTTACCCCTATAAAGCGGTCCCAGCGGCTGACGGTGGCGTCTTGTTGGGATGGGATGAGGGTGAGTTGGTCGCCGGGGGTTAGCTGGACACCGGAGTCTAGATGAAGGATGACGTGGTCTGGATCCATGGACTCCACGGTCACGCCGGGGAGGTTTTCTACTTCTGGAAGGCCGCGGAGGGTGCTGACGGCTTTTTGGCCGGCGTCGGCGATAGCGACTCCCGGACGGGGCGTGCTGATGACGGTGGTGAGGACCTTTCCCGCGTAGTGGAAGTCGGTCATGTAGCCGTAGCCGGTCTCCATCACCAGGTAGCTGCCGCCTTGGACTTCAGTCACGCCGGGTATCTCCCCGGCCACGTCGTAGCTCCAGGTCTCCCCGGTGGAGACGATCTCCACGGGTATCCCCGCCGCCACGATGGCGTCTTTCATGTCGATGACGTTCTGGATCACCCGGTAGCCTTCGGTAACCCGGTCCTCCCGTTCCGGCATGTCTGGGATCGTCTGGTGGCTCATGATACCTTTGAAAGTCAGCCCCGGCAGCGCGTCGATGGCCTTGGCCAGGGTTACCCCCTGCTCCATCTCCTGCACGCCGCAACGGCGTAGGCCTGTCTCTAACTCGATCACAACTCCCAAGTCAACTCCCTGGGCTGCCGCCGCTTTGGACAGGTCCCGGGCATTTTCGGCGTTGTCGCAGGCCACCAGCATCTCGGCCTGCCGGGCCAGCGAGCACAACCGGTCGATTTTCAATGGGGCCGCGACTTCGCTGGTGACGAATACGCTGGGTATCCCGCCATGGACCATGACCTCGGCTTCGGAGACTTTGGCCGAGCAGACGCCGCCCACGGTGCCGCCCCGCCGTATCTGCCGGTGGGCCAGGGCCGGGGTTTTATGGTTCTTACTGTGGGGCCGCAGCTTGCTGTCTCGGCCCTCGTAGTAATCGGCCATGACGTCCATGTTGTGGTCCAGCGCGTCCATATCCAAGATCAGACACGGCGTCTCCAATTCCTCAACGGGCGTTCCCGGCATTGGGCGGTATTGTTGTTCCATGATTGCGCTCCTTTTAGCGATCAGCAGTCAGCGCTCAACGCTCAGCCATCGGTCTCCTGACAGCTGACGGCTGATCGCTGACAGCTCAGATTTAATCGAATCTTCCCCGGCCGGCGATGGGCCAGAATCCTTCCAGCTTGTCTCCCCGCACTGCTCTAACATAGTCGTATTGGTTGAAACATAGGCCCAGATTGAAGGGGACCAGCCAGGCTTTGTCCCCGGACTTCATATCCTGGGCCGGGCCGCTTTGCAACTCCAGAACACCGTGCTCGGCGCTGAAGCGGACGGCTTGAGCCCCGGCGACTCCCTCCAGCACCGCCAACCCCCGGTCGGGTCCGGTGGCTTTGTGCCCGGCGTCCAACACCGCCGACCCGCCGGTGGGGCGGCTGATGACCGCCGCCAGGACCTTGGCCGCCGGACTGAACTCGGGGCGCATACGGCAATACAGATGGTCCATCAGTGAGTATGACCCGGCTTGTACTTCGGTGATACCCGCCATCCCGGCGGCGACGTCGTAGTTGTGGGTGCCACCGACGCTGACCATCGAGACCGGCAGGCCGTTTTTTTCGATAAGTTCCCGGGTATCGAGCACATGTTGGAGCACTTGCCACGACGTGGCGTCCCGCTCCTGCCGCTCAGGGAAATCGCCTGCTTCGCCGATTGACGACGGCAGAGGAGCGATGGCCATGATTCCGTCGAATCTTAGTCCCGGAGAGTTGGCAACGGCCCTGGCGAGCTCCAAGGCTTCGTCCCCGGGGGCGACGCCACAACGTCCCAATCCAACGTCCAACTCGACAAGAACCCCCAGGGTGACGCCTTGAGCCTCGGCCGCCTTGGATAGGTCGGACACGTTTTGCGGATTATCCACCGCCACGCCGATGCGGTTGGACCCGGCCAGGGTGCAAAGCCGCCTGATCTTGGACCGGGTCACGATCTGGCTGGACACCAGAATGTCGGTGATACCCGCGTCGCTGAACACCTCCGCCTCGCCCACGCTGGTCACGCTGATACCCCCTACCGTGTTCGCGGCTTGCAACTGCCGGTGAGCAATCTTGGGAGTCTGGTGCCCGGTAACGTGGGGGCGTACCTTTGCGCTAGACTGATCAAACCTGCCATGCAAGGTCTCGATGTTCCGGTCCATGACATCCAGGTCCACCACCAACGCCGGGGTGTCCAGGTCCATCACCGGGGTTCCCGTGGGCTGAAAAACTGGCCGCTCCATGGAGCCCTCCCTTATTCTCGTTAAACCGCTTCTGACCGCTCGGCGATGATGGTTTTATGTCAACCGCCAGATTCAGAACACCTGAAGAATACCATAAACGTAGCTTCGGGACAGCCTCGGATCGCCGATGATGGACGGGCAAGTAGTTCCATTCTCGTCGAGCCTCGAAGCCGTTTTCCGATTGCAATTCCTTCCTGCCGATGACACAATGACTAGCGCCGCTGGAGTATCCCGCAAGCGGCGCCCCGATCCAGGAGGAGTTCTTGACCACCGAATCTTCGAATAACGGCTCGCTGCCCGGATTGCTGGAAGGCGTCCGGGTCATCGACCTCACCCACTACATCTCCGGTCCCTACTGCACTAAGTTGATGGCCACCTTGGGCGCCGAGGTTATCAAGATCGAACGCCCCGGCTCCGGAGACCCCATACGCCAATTTGGGCCGGCCCTCACCCCAACCCCTCTCCCTGAAGGAGAGGGACAGAAGTGGGATGGGGCATGGTTCCTGTATTTGAACACGTCCAAGAAGAGTTTGACATTGGACCTTGGTTCCGACGCCGGCAAAGACATCCTCCGAAGTCTGGTGTCCTCCGCCCAGATCGTCGTGGAAAATTTCGCTCCGGGAACCATGGACAAGCTGGGCCTGGGGTACTCAGACCTAGAAAAACTGAATCCCAGTCTGGTTATGACGTCGATCTCGAACTACGGACAGACCGGTCCCTACCGCGATTGGAAGGCCACCGAGCTCAACCTGTACGCCGCGGGCGGGTTGATGTACATCACCGGCGAACCGG
>Ga0208879_1003897_pt1 | contig 11922 bp, 13 predicted proteins | sample Knorr_S15_td_Bot_FD_185605 | JGI IMG/M metagenome (GOLD analysis project Ga0208879, IMG submission 185605) | Marine microbial communities from Southern Atlantic Ocean transect - Knorr_S15_td_Bottom_ad_5009_LV_A (SPAdes) (version 2) | ecosystem: Environmental > Aquatic > Marine > Oceanic | place...
GCTGGATAATACGAAAGATGTACTTTGAAGGCGAAACAGAAAAGAGAATCAAAGAGCCACGAGCGATTATAGCTGTAATGATATTTTCAATAATATTTATGGTAACTATAGGTGTGTATCCAGAACCTATCATACAATTTACAGAATTTGCTACTCCAGCAATTAATGTAGCATTTACCCCGTAGTTCTAGTAAATCTAACCAAGTTTTCTAGATTGTTTTTTGCCTGAGAATCTTTTATTTTTCTAATACTAAAGACAGCTCTATCAGTGTATTTTTTAAGTAACTCTTCCATATCATTGAAAACATTTCTTGGATCCAAGCTCTTCTTAATTAGAAGATTAAACAACTTATCTTCATTTTGCCAGTCAAGTAAATCATCTCTAATCTGATAGGCAATTCCAATATTTTTGCCATAATCAGCTAAAGACTCAATCTCCTCCTCAGTCCCTTCTGAAATTATCGCACCCAATCTTGATGCAGTTTCAAAAGCTGTTGCAGTTTTGTATTCAATTACCTTAAGATAGTCATCAAAAGTTACATCCTCGCTTGCCTCAAGCCTACTTTCAATTACTTCTCCCTCACTCATCATCATAGCAGTAGTAGCAAGATTTTTTGTTACTCTTGGATTATTGATTCTTGATGCGATGTTCAGAATTAATCCTAAAACAAAATCACCCGTTAGAACGCTAATATTATATCCATATTTTATATGAAATGGATCTTTTTGTCTACGTAAAGTTTCGTTATCTATTATGTCATCATGAATAACTGATTCAGTATGCAGAAATTCAATTGCACAAGCAGCAGCTAAAGTGTTATCATCAATCTCACCCACGCATTCTGATGACAAGAGAAGGATAATTGGCCTTATCCGTTTGCCTCCACCTAATGCATATTTTAGAGGTTCTTTGAATTCAGATTCTGTGTATAATTCTAATTCTGAATCTAGTACATTATTGATTTTTTTAATATATGCACTGTATTTTTCAAGCAATGGATTGATCTCTATATTCTTTCTTTCCAAAGCTTTCAATTTCAAATGTTCATGAGAAATATATTAAACTTAAGTGCTCCCGTCGGGATTCGAACCCGAGTCTCAGGCGTGAAAGGCCTAAATGCTTGACCGGACTACACTACAGGAGCATAAAACCGATCGTCACATCAATCCATAAAATTCTTTGGTAGCTACAAAGATTTTTTTATCACAAAAATTGGATTAAAATTATGAATTATTTGATTCAAAAAATAGATCAGATGATCGAAGAAAAAAGTTTGCTCAAGCATCCATTTTATCAAACTTGGTCCGATGGAAAGTTAACACCTGAGGCTTTGGCGGGATATTCTAAGGAATACTATCAATTGGTAAAGGCAGTTCCAAAATTTATGGAGCCTTTAATTAAAGAAACTCCAGAAATGATGAAAGGAGAACTTTATTCTAATCAGCAGGAAGAAACATCACATATAGAATTATGGGAAAGATTTGCTAGCGCAATGGGAATTTCTCATGATGAGTTAATCAATTATGAGGGATTAAAGAAAACAAATCAAGCTATATCTGATTTGTTTTCTACTATAACATCGTTTGAAAGCGGTTCCGCTGCAATGTATGCATTTGAAAAAGAAATACCAAAAATCAGTCAAATCAAATTAGACGGTCTGGCGGAATTTTATGGTCTAACAAGTGAAAACGCAACTGAATATTTCAAGCAACATACAGAAGCTGATATTAGACATGCCGCATCATGGCAGAAAATCATTGAACAATCATCTGGTTATGATAACGACATAATCCACGCTGCCAAAAAATCCATATCTTCTCAAAACTTGCTATTGGACAGCTGTTTCGAAGAATATTGTTAAAGTCTAACATTTTTTACTAAGAAAAATTGATTTTGGGTAGGGCCTGTAACTCAGCTTGGTAGAGTATCCGACTCATAATCGGGGAGCCACGGGATCGAAGCCCATCAGGCCCATTATTTTATTCCAAAAATTTTTCTTTAACTTTCAATTAGTTTTAAATCAGATGTAATGTTAATTTCATTGGCTGCAATGAAGAATCAGAGTTATATCTGAAAAATGATGTAAAGGCATTTGTCTGAGCTGCCAAATTTCAAATTCGTATCACTTGTATCGGTTAAAATTTTAGCGTAGTATATAAGACCTATATATATAGACGAGTCATGACTCAGACAAAACCAATAGTAAGCATTGAAAATGTTGTGGCTTCTGCATCAGTTGATCAAGCAATTGATCTTAAAGATGTTACTAAAAAATTTCCAGAGACAGAATGGCATCCTGACCAATTTCCAGGTTTAGTGTTTAGATTAAAATCACCAAAAACTGCCACTTTGATTTTTCGTTCAGGAAAAATGGTTTGTACTGGTGGCAAGTCTGAAGCTATGGCGATAAAGGCTGTTCGTACAGTTGTAAAACAACTACGTAAGGGTAAGATCAAAATAAAAAAAGATGCAGTAATTACGGTCCAAAACATAGTTGCCTCTGGTAGTTTGGGTGGAAAAATTCACCTAGAGGATGCAGCAAGAAGGTTACCACGCAGTATGTATGAACCTGAACAGTTTCCAGGGCTCATACATAGAATGGTAGATCCAAAAACTGTACTACTATTGTTTGCTTCCGGCAAACTGGTTTGTACGGGAGCAAAAAAGGAAAGTGATGTTTATAAATCTGTACATAACATACATGCGCTTCTTGAAGAAAAAGAGCTTATGCTGTATACTTAATTCTGGTTAACCTGATTTTTTATTTTTTCAAAAATTTCTTCACTAACTAATTTTTCTTGAAAAAGAACATTTGTAATTTCTAGTATGTCAGTTAGTTGATGGATTTGTATTCCTATATCACCCAACACTTTGTCCGCACCCTCCAATCTGTTTATGATAACATACAGATCTGAAATCGATAATCCAGCCTCTTTGAGTTGCTTTATTCCATTTAAGACAGAAGTACCGGTAGTCACGACATCATCTATCATCACTACTTTCATTCCTGAAGATATTTTACCCTCAATGGATTTTGTGGTGCCGTGTTCTTTGGGTTTGTTTCGAACATAAATTAATGGTTTAACAGTTTCAATTGCAAGTGCAGACGTGACTACAAGACCTCCTGTTGGAACAGAAGCCAAGCTGTCAAAATTATCCAAACCTGTTTTTTCAATGATCAGATTTTGAAGATTTTTTATCATTTTTCTAAATTGATGAGGATAACTAGGGACTAACCTAAGATCAATATAGTATGAACTCTTTTTTCCGCTAGTCAGCGTAAAATCTCCAAATTTAATTATGTCATTTTTGTACAAAAATGTTGTAAACTCTTTTACAAATTCCATACCAAATTTAACTAAACTGGTTTTATTTTGGTTTGTGTTTTCACTAAATTATGCCCGAAATATGGTTAAATTATGGCTCAACTGACGTTGTCTTAGATATAAAAGCAGAAAATCTTGAGGAAAAAATAGACGCAGGGGGAAAAACTCTCTCAGATTCTGAAATCAAGTCAAAATTAGAATCATTAGATATTTCAAAACCAACAGAATTTGTAGTTCTCAACACATCAGAATCAGTAAGAAAAACATTATCAATTCTATTTGAAAGATATGAGCAAAAATCAATTCCTAAACCACAAATCTTGGCTGACAGGAAAATAATGAATTACATAAAAGACTATCTTCCGGAACAAAGTTCCATATCTGAATTTTCTAACGTAGAAGATTCCAACTCAAAATTAGTTTTTATTGGTGAAATGGAATTTGATGGATTGTTTGGTTATGAAACCATATCCACAAGATTATTAAAAAAATTTGGTGCTGAATTAATGCTTTCAGCATATGAAAAAAGAAAAGGCGATTTGCCCTCACCAGGTCAAGATGTAGAAAATTTTCAAATTGCGAGAAAATTTTCTGAAAAATTTGATATATTGGCAATTGAGATCATTGCAAATTCAAATGGCATGTATGATTTAGCAGTAGGACACCCATCATCTACAGCTTCCATATCAAAATCATTTGGAACTAATGCAACAAAAGATATTGGAAAACATAAAACTATGATAATAAGCACTGGAAAAGAGTCCAGTAATAACACACTGAGTAAGTCTTTGTCGTCATTGTGGAACTGCTCAGACGCAATAAAGAATGACGGCTTTGCCATATTGATAGCCGAATGCAAACTTGGTATTGGTTCAGATGGAATTCAAAGTTTCATAGACGGCAGAATGAATATGGATCGTTTGAAAAAACCTTCTCAATATATAGACGGTATGGAAAATCTTCTATACATTGCTGAAACACAAAAGAAATTTCAGCTTGGCTTACTATCTATACTACCAACACATTATACAAAAAAACTAAGCATGAAACCATTTAATGGAATTAAACAAGTAATGGATTATGTATTAAAAAACCAGGGTCAGAAACAAAAAGTAGAAGTCATCTCTGATGGGGCTCGTACTCTTTTAAGGCAAAATTCCTGATGGTAACGGTGCACACAAAACTCCAAGAATTGCAACAACGATAAACATTTTTTTCCTGTTTTTAGTTAGAGGAGAAATATCATCAAGCGGTCTTGCATCTCTACTTCTTGCACTCAGTAGTAGTATAAACAATGCCATAAACCAGTAGCCTAAAAGAGCAAGAACTCCCATGCTGGCATAAGTAGCAATCTGATGCCATTTTTTTCCAAAAAGAGATCTTGCCATATGCCCCCCATCCAGCTGCCACGCTGGCAGTAAATTCAAAAAGGTAATAAGAAAACCTAACCATGCAGCAAATAATATAGGAGACATGATCACTTCTGTATCATTTCCACCCTTGTCAAAAGCATCAAGGGAAATTGACATGAGTATTGGCATGTTCATTTTCATGAGTTGTGATTCTTGAAACAATTCGTCAGCTAACTCATTGCTAATTTCTGGTGATGTATATGCCCCAAAAATGCAAACTATAATTGCTATAACTAAACCCGCAATAGGTCCAGCAATTGCCACATCAAACAAGATATCCCGATTAATTGTAAGACCTTTTGATTGAATTACTGCCCCAAAGGTAGGAATGCCAAACACTGGTACTCCAGGAATAAAATATGGCCATGTTGTTTTGATTTTATGTTTTCTGGCTGCAATGAGATGACCTGATTCATGAACACCCAAAATGCCAATAAGTGAAAATGCATACAAAATTGACATCTCAAAAGGATCTCCTATAAAGGCAAGAGAATTTACAAAATCGGTTCTAAAATAACCGTCAATTAATACCATGGTAACAGTTACAGCAAAAAGAATTCTGGGCACCCATGATTTAGATAACCATTTTCTTTTAGTTTCAGGTAATCTAGTTACAAAAATATCTATTCCATCAAAAGATTTTTCAAGATGCGGTACAAAATTTCTAACTTCTAGTTGTCGGGCTAGGTTAACAAATTTGCTTTTGAAATCTTTGTCTTCTATTTTAAACTGTATGTCGTCGGTATTGATTACTATGTCTTTGACATCAAAAATTGAAGAGACTTTTGAGATTACTTCATCCTGTGTTAGATCAGTCATGATTTATCACCAAACATATTCAATTAATTGCTTTTCTACTCTAAAATTAAATATTTGCAAGTTTTCATTACAAATATGCAAGTAATACTGAAACAGATGGGAGATTGTATTCTTAGGAGATGTGAACTTAGTGATATCATACCTGTAATGGAAATTAATCTTAGAACACTTCCTGAGCACTATTCTGATTATTTTTATGAAAGTTTACTTGAAGAATTGCCAGAGGCATTTATTGTTGCTGAAATCTCTGGTAAAATAGTAGGATACATAATGTGCAAGATAGAACACGGCTTTTCAAATTTTAAAAAATTGGGTTTCGTGAAAAAAGGTCATGTTGTATCTATTGCAGTGATAGATGAACATAGGCGTAAAGGGTTTGGTAGTATATTAGTAGACGAGGCTGTTAAGGGCGTGAAAACCATACAAGGTTCCGAACTATACTTGGAAGTTAGATGTAGTAATAATGATGCTGTGAAATTATATGAGAAATTGGGATTTTCTATAATACAGAGATTAAAAACATATTATCGTGATGGCGAAGATGCATATGTTATGGCTATTGATTTTACTAGCTAGATTCAAATAAATAACTAGAGACTAATTTTTACACATTGTCAAGACGCAAAGCTCAAGGTATTATGATATTTGTCCTAGCCATATCTGCATTTTTTGTATACTCATACCTTCTTATGTTGTCAGAATGGAGCCCAATTGTTTTACAATTATCCATTTTAATGATTGTTGGAGGAATTCTGGGAGTAATTTCTTGGATAGGATACATGATGGCTACAACAAAATCTTCTCCATCATCAATAATACAAGATGATGATAACTAACCTCATTTTTCTATTTTTATATCAATTACAGTTTGGTAGAATCTAGGACCAACTGGCCTAACTATTTTGGAACCAAGTATTGTAGATTTTACAGGAGTAACTTCCAAATAATGTTGTTCTGATAATTTTGCTGCATCTGATTTTTTGTCCGCATGAATATGCGAATAGTAGTGAATAACACCATTATTTTTGGCAGCTAAAATGGCCGAGTTTAGAAATTCATCTGATTTTTCAGGGAGCAGCATGAGTGTTCTATCCGATTTGTTTTCTAGTTGATTCCTTATTACATCCACAGCATCACCATGAATTGATATTATGTTTCCTGCGAGTTTGTTTATTGCAATATTTTTCTGACAAAATTTTGCAGCATCTGGATTGATATCAATGTTATATATGGTACATTTTTTCTTTTTTGCAGCAATAATTGAGAACATTCCAATTCCTCCAAACATATTCACTATCACTTCTCCATCCTTTACTAACTCTGCAATTCGTATTCGCTCTGATGATAATCTTGGAGAAAAGAACGTCTTTCGAACATCTACTATAAATCTACATCCAAATTCTTTGTATTCGGTTTCTGTTTTATCATCTCCAGCTAGAACTTCTAAATTTCTAGTTCGAAATTCTCCCTCAACGGAAGACGATTGATAAAAAACAGACTTTGCACTCTTTACTTGTTCTAAAAGTGTTTCACCAATCAGTTTTTTCTTTGGTAATAATAAATCAGGTATTCTTACTATTATGATACTGCCAACTTGGTCAAAGGCTGAAATCAGTTCATCAGATTCTTTTGCAGTAAGCAACGAACCCAATGTTTTTTTTAACATTCGCGACATTAATAGTAAAAATTTGATTCTGCTTTTTGTATCTTATCCAACCTACTGTTTTCCTTGTTTACTCGTGGTCTTTGACTCTTTTCATCTCTTCTAAAAGTGATATCCAAAGATTTTAGGAATTTATTCATAGATTCCACTTTTGGTAAGGGAGATGATGCATGACCGTTAATACCAGGCGTTCCTTCAAAAATAACCATCGAGTCAGAAACCAGATCTAATAATTGTACATCATGATCAATAATCATAGCTGATTTTTCATAAGACCTAGTAAACCGCTGAATAAATTTAGCAACAGCTATTCTGTCTTCAACATCTAAAAAGGCAGATGGTTCATCGAGTGCATACAGATCAGCTTTTTGTAGAAGGCATGTGACAATTGAGACCTTTTGAAGCTCTCCCCCAGACAAATTTTTTATTGACTTGTTATAGAGTTTTTTAATTTTCAGTGGCTCAACTATCTGTTCTTCTTCTTGACTTCCTTCAACCAACCCTTCATTTGCCTTGTTTAGTACTGATATAACATCGATATCAATATCATTTGAAAGATATTGTGGCTTGTAAGCAATTTTGATTTTTGTATCTACGCTACCAAAATCGGGTTTTTCTACATTTGCAATCATTTTCATCATAGTGGTTTTGCCAAGTGAGTTTGCACCTAAAATTCCTAATACTTCTCCCTTGTGTACTTGTCCTGCTTCTACAGTTACTGAAAAAGTAGAATATTTTTTTTCAAGAATTGGATATTTTATTACCGTCTCTGCTTCTAAAAACTGCCCAGTGGTTGTTGAAACGTCAAATGAGAACTTTTTATCACGAAATCGAATGTTCTCACTTGGAAGATACCCATCAAGAAATACGTTGATTCCTACCTTAGTAGACAATACGCCAGATACAATCCCATATGCAGAAGAAACTCCATAGAGGACCTCAATTAAATCACTTACATAATCTAACAACGTTAAATCATGTTCAACCACCATTACGCTCTTTCCGGTCTTTGCTAGGTTTTGAATAACTCTTGCAACACCCATACGTTGGTATATATCATTATACGATGATGGTTCATCAAAAAAGTAGAAATCTGCATCCTTTACTGACGTAACAGCTACTGCCAATCTCTGTAATTCGCCCCCACTAAGTTCTTTTACATTTTGACCTACTGAATTTTTCAAGTCTAGCGCTTTGATTAATTGATTCGCGATTCCTCTCTCATCATATTTTTCAAGCAGTTCTTTGCCCGTACCGTCAAAAACTTGGGCTATGTTGTAAACTTGTTGTGGTTTTATAGAAGCGCTGATTTGACCGTCTTTGATCTTTTCAAAGTGCGATTTTAATTCTGTTCCACTGTAAAATTTTAAAATTTCATCCCATTCTGGTGGCTCATCAAATTTTCCTAGATTTGGTTTCAAATTTCCTGATAAAATATTGATAACAGTACTTTTTCCCATGCCATTTCTTCCCAACAATCCAATGACTTCCCCCTTCTTTGGGGTAGGCAACTTGTACAAACGAAATGAGTTCTGCCCGTACTGATGAATTTTATCAGTAGCTAATTCTGTAGCCAAATTTACAATAGTTATTGCTTCAAAAGGACAAACTTTAACACAAATGCCACATCCATTGCAAATGTCTTCATCAATTAGTGCTTTGTTTGTTTCTTCATTTAGTACAATACAATCTGCACCTGATTTGTTTACTGGGCAATACTTGATACATTCTAAACCACATTTTTTTGGTTGACATAATTCCTTATCTAATACTGCAACACGCTGAGTCATGATAGAATTCAGGGAGTCTTTAATTTATATCTCATTAGAATGTAGAAAGAACAATCAAGTTTGTTTTAACCAACTAATTAATCTGTATAGTTAGCTTAATAGAGAAGATTATTTCTTAACGAATTAAGCCGGTCATAGCGTTGGGGCGCGACCCAGACCCTTTCCGAACCTGGAAGTCAAACCCAATGTCGCTATCGTGTTACTTAGGTGCGAGAGCTCTTGGGAAGTGGTAGTGCTGGCATTTTATTTTACAAAAATCTAGCTCAGCACCCTCAAAACTGTCCATTGATGAGTGACAACATCATCTGGTTCTATCGTCATAGTTGGAACTAGGACTTGAAAAATAGGTATGCAGTGAAGGCCATGCCCTTCGAATTCTGCACAGTAATGTATTTTCCATATTGAATAATCTTGGCTTTCTTCATACAACTTGATAGATTGAGGGCCAGGTTCTGATACGAACTCTAAAGTGATTGCAGAAAAAATTGGGTATAATCCTAGGAATCTTTGTTCTAAAGTTGGACTAAATATGTACTGAACTTTTTCATACTTTATGTTATCAATAGTGATAATTTCCTTTTCACCCATTAACGTATCAAATACATGATCAGTTATTTTATGAGGTATAAATGATCCATTTGCCGTACTTTCTGTAACATTGATCAGTTGATCATCTCCATTTCTAAGAACCATTTGTAGGTATACTTGATAATTTGAATCCTCAGTTGTAGCAAGGTTAACTTCGGCATCGTCTACAAAAATTCCTTGATCTTGTTCCAAATGATCTGCAGATATAGATTGAACAGAACCTGCGATTAATGTTACAAAGATAACGCTCAACAATGGCATTGTAAATTTTTTCATATAAAATATCAAAGCCAGATATAGATAAATGGTTTTAACTAACACAAATAAATATTTCAATAAATGAGCGATATAGAAAATACTCAAAAAGTTTCTTATCTGGTTTTTCTTTGTACGCTTGTAGTCGTATTACTCACTCTTATACCTGTAATCTTTCCCGCATTATTTTCGTCATTTTTTGGCATGTTTACAGAAAATCTAAACCCGTTTGAGCTTGGTTATCTGGCAGTTTTTCTTATTGCAAGCAACGCCATAATTTTTGGTTTTGGTACTGCATATTACAAGAAAAAAATTCCTTCGCTGGTATATGATGCAGTTGAAAAAATCCGTACATTTGAAATATCAAAAAGAGTAGCCGTAATATCTTTAGCCGTTATTTTATGCGTATATGTTGGATTATCAACACCAGAACTTTTTCTTGATGAGGGTAAAGAGTGGAGCGATTATGATAAGGTATTATTACCAGCTTTAGAAATCTGGCCGTTTGGTGATTGTGAGATCAATGACTCGACCGAATGTATTTACATCCAAGAACAAAACGACAGATATGTTAGGATGTTTTTGCTTGATGTATCACTCGATGTATTCCAAAACATCAAGCTTCTACCGTTTATAGCCAGCATACTGGTAGTAGTTTTTACTTATTTAATCACTGTACAGTTTTGCCAAAAGCGGTTTGCAGGAATGATCGCTGTCATTGTATTGTTGCAAAGTTACACATTCCTGAAATTTGATACTGTTGCAGTCTATGAAAATTTTTGGGTCTTGTTCTTCCTGATTTCATTATATGTGATAGAAAAAAAATGGTTTTTATCCCCTGTTTTTTACATACTTGCGTTTTACACTAAAGCATATGTAGCGCCATTTTTCCTGATGACTCTGTTTACTACGTATAGATCACAAATATCTAGAAGAACAAAAATTGGGATATTAATTTCATATGTTATACTAGTATCAGCTGCCATTGCTCTAATTTTCTTAGGTGATACGGTATATCCGGATGTAATAGATGTCAATTATAGCAAATTTATTTTAGGATTTCAGGTAATTATCGCTCAATTAAGATTTGATCTTTTTTTTATAATGACATTGTTACCTGTGACGGTTGGTTTGATGCTTCTTTCAAAAAATAAATTAAAACACGCTGATTCCATTCTAATTCTAATTTTTGGAACCATAATAGCAAGTCCAATATTGGTAACGTTCACTTATCATTATGAAATTTTACCCTATAGGTTTATTCCACTACTAATCTTCTTTTCAATTGGTGTGGGAATGTTCTTTGCAAAAAACTCAAAAATACATGTATAGAATAGCATTATTATGCCAACCTGTTCAGTATGTGGTGAACACCTTTCAGACGACATACGATTTCTAAATCATATGATGGAAAAGCATGGATTTAGAAACCCAAATATCGGCAAGCCAGATAGAAATTCTAGGGGATATTAATTTCTCTAAATCTTGTCTATCTTAGACGCAACTATAAAGTCATTTTCACTGAGTCCATTCATAGAATGTGTCCATAGATCCAATCTCACTTTATTCCAATGTACTGTAATGTCAGGATGGTGACCCTCACTCTCAGCTAGATCTGCAACTTTGTTTACAAAAACCATCGCATCCTTAAAATCTTGAAATTCAAATTCCCTGTGAATCATCTTTCCGTCAAGTTCCCAGTTTGGAATACTTGGAAGATTCTTCTGTACCTCACTATCAGGAAGTGGGTCTCCACCTGTCTCACACGAAACACATTTTTTTTGTGTAAAGTCCATATGAAACAGACTAAAATTACAGTATTATAGATTTCTAAGGTTTATTCTTTTACTGTGTGTTAGTAGACTTGCTGAACGGAAAAATACGGCCTTTGGACTTTTACAGCTAAGTTCACAAGAATCTTGAACTATCTTTTTTTGAATGTTTTTTCCACTAACATTTAAGATTGTAGAAAATAATGGACCTAGAGCAGCCCTACCGCCATATGCAGTATTGCTGTCAATAAACCAAAACATCTCTAATGCATTTGAATCAAGAACACTCTCTCTGA
>Ga0208879_1003898_pt1 | contig 11921 bp, 16 predicted proteins | sample Knorr_S15_td_Bot_FD_185605 | JGI IMG/M metagenome (GOLD analysis project Ga0208879, IMG submission 185605) | Marine microbial communities from Southern Atlantic Ocean transect - Knorr_S15_td_Bottom_ad_5009_LV_A (SPAdes) (version 2) | ecosystem: Environmental > Aquatic > Marine > Oceanic | place...
AAAAACTCTGTGCTATACAGGTTGGGTTGAAAGCAAAAAAAGACAAATGGAATGCATTTGGTAAGTACAACTATAGATCAGCAGAAGGAATCTTAGAAAGCTTAAAACCTCATTTAAAAGAGGAAGACTGTACTGTTATTATCCTAGAAGAGTTGGTTGAAATGGGTGGTAATTTAGTTATGTACTCAACAGCGAAAATTTCAGATGGTGAGAATAATATGCAAGCTAACGCTGCAGTTGGGGTTGACTTTGAACAAAGAGGTATGAATATGCCTCAGAAATTTGGTAGTGCTTCCAGTTATGCAAAGAAATATGCATTAGGTAATTTATTCTTAATTGATGATACGGCTGATAGCGATGCTACTAATACGGGAGCTACAACATCAAAAGCAGTAAGTAAAATTAAGCAAGCTACCAAGCCAACAATGACTAAAGATCAGTTTGACAAAGCTAAAGAATACTTAGCGGCAGGTGGTGATATTACAGCTATCGAAAGTAAGTATAAAATCAACACCCAACATTTAGTTGATCTTAAAAAAGTAGCAAATGCTTAAAGACAAAGATAAGATAATTGAAAAGCTAAGGATTGACGAGCATTATTATGGGCAGTTCGGAAATCAATTTTTAAGCAACTCAAATATAAAGACATTGTTAGAGAATCCTCTTCAACTAGGAAAGCCACAGGGCAACAACCCAAACTTTCTAATTGGAGGCTATTTTCACACAGCAATCCTAGAACCAGACAAACTACAAAGCTTTAAGATAATAGAATCATCAACCCGGAACACTAAAAAATATAAAGAATTAGCCGGTGAAGAGATGTGTCTATTACAGCATGAAGCAGATAACGTTAATATAATGACCGATATTATATTATCAAATGATGTTTGTAGGGATTTAATTAGGGGCAGTAATGTAGAATATGAAGTCCCAGCAATCGCTGAAATCGAAGGTAACATATGGAAAGGCAAAGCAGATATAATAAATCATGATGAGAAGCTGATCATTGACCTTAAAACCACAGGAGACCTAGACGGATTCAGATGGAGTGCTAAGAAGTTTAATTACGATAGTCAAGCTTATGTATACCAAAGATTATTTGGATATGAAATGCTTTTTATAGCTATCGATAAGAAGACCCACCAAATTGGAGTATATGATTGTTCTCCAGAATTCTACGAACGAGGGTATCAAAAGTTGTTAAAAGCAACTGAAGTATATGATCTTTTTTATAAGACCGAAAACTTCGACCCTAATCAATTTTTTATTAACCAAACACTTTAATTAAATGACAAAAAACAGTGAGATCTATGGTACATGGACACCCTCAAAAGGGACAAAGTACTCGATGAAAATGTGCTCAATTTCCGGGAGGAAGTTTAAAGCAAACAATATTAATTTCTACACAAATAACAGTTATCCAGATGGATTACACCCTTATCACAAGGAGTTTGATAATTTCAGACGATCAACAGGAGCAAGTGTAGAAAGAGTAAGAAACTTAGTTAACTTAATAAAAGGATAAAAATGGCAAGTATAATAAAAGGAAACATAAATTTAGATAATATCCCAAAGGATAAAATATTCGTAGGTAAGAAAGGTAAGTATTTACCAATTACAATTACGATCAATGATGAAGTAGATCAGTTCGGTAATCAAGGACCGATCTGCGTTGAGCAAAGTAAAGAGGAGAGAGATTCTAAAGCCCCTAAGATTTACTTAAGTAATGTAAAAGTTGTATGGACTAATGGAACTAATGTACCAGCAGCACCAAGAGATGGTCAACAAGCACCACCAGCTAATACTCAACCTCAATCAGACGACTTACCATTCTAAGATGAACGTAGAGAGCAACGAGATCAATGGATTTGCGATTGATTCATTCAATCAACATGGCCTAAAAGATGGAGCAACACAAGGGACTTGTCCTTTATGTTCTGCAGATAGGAAAGCTACAAATAAGAAAGCCCAATGTGCTTCTTATGACTGGCAGCGAGGTCTCGGAACCTGTCACAACTGTGATTCAACATTTCAATTACATACTTATAAAAGAAAAGGAAAAGCAACTCGGGAATATACAAAGCCCGAGATGTGGAACCCTTTAGAAGAAACAAGTACTAAGATTGAGGAATGGTTTGCAGAACGTGGTATATCTAAAAAGACTTTGTCTGACTTACGGGTTGGAGAAGGAGTTGAATATATGCCACAGACAGGAAAGTCTGAGAACACTATCCAGTTTACATATTGGATAGGTGACCAACTTACAAACATCAAATATAGAGATGGACGTAAGAACTTTAAACTATATAAAGGAGCTGAAAAAGTATTCTATAATATTGACAGTACTGTAGGATATGATTGGTGTGTGATAGTTGAAGGTGAGATGGATGTGTTAGCTCTTCATGAAGCTGGTATTACTAATGTAGTATCAGTTCCAAATGGAGCAACATTGAATTCTAACAACTTAGATTACTTAGATAATTGTATTGATTATTTTGAGGACAAGACTAAGATAATATTAGCGGTTGATGCTGATGAAGCAGGGCAAGCTCTTAGAAGAGAATTCATACGTAGACTTGGTGCCGAGCAGTGCTATACAGTAGACTTCAATGGTAACAAGGATGCAAATGATTTTCTAATGGAACATGGTAAGAAGTCACTTAGTGAGGTTATATCTAAAGCTAGACAAGTACCATTAGAAGGAGTGTCAACACTTAGGGACGTTGAAGGTGAATTAATAGATTTTGTACATAATGGATTTAAACCGGGTTTTCAAATTGGGTTGGAGAATTTCGATAAGATTTTTTCTACTTATACTGGGCAATTTATTACTGTTACTGGTATCCCTAGTAGTGGTAAGTCTGACTTTGTCGATCAAATGTGTATTGGTTATAATAAGAACTATGGTTGGAAAACTGCGTTTGCTTCTCCAGAGAATAAACCAAACTATTTGCATGCTCACAAGTTAGTTAGAAAGAGTTGGGAAGGTATGCCTATGTCTGCTGATGTTGGAGGTGACAAGTGGAAACGAGTTACCGACCAAATAAATGACAACTTCTTCTTCATAGATATGGATAGATATTCCCTAGAGGATGTTCTTAAAAAAGGGGCAGAGTTAGTTAAGAGAAAAGGTATCAAATGCTTAGTGATTGATCCGTTTAATAAGGTTAGAGCAATGCATACTGGGACTGATGATGTTAATAGGTATACTATGGAATATCTAACTATGATTGAGATGTTCGCTAAGAAGTATGATGTCTTGGTATTAGTTGTGGCTCACCCTACTAAAATGTATAAAGGTTCAGATGGTAAGATTGAAGAGCCTACTATGTATAATATAAAAGGAGGTGGAGAATGGTATGATGCAAGTTACCACGGACTCTTAGTGCATAGAGACTATGAAGCGAAGACTGTAAAAGTTAAAGTTCTAAAAGTTAAGTTTCAAAACTTAGGTGAGAATGGTGCTGAAGCAATATTCAAATGGGAGCCTCAGTCAGGAGCATACATTCCACATGAGCCTGTAGCGGTTGATGTAGGAGACTTACCTTGGGAATAATATGTTTATAAAACCACACAAAAACTATCAACCTGGGTATTTACCTTATTCAGCAAAAATGATAAAGCATGCTGGATGGTGTTTGTCAAACAAGATAGCCGTAAGTTTAAGGTATGCTGGAACTCCTAGGGAATTTTATGTAGAAATATCTATTAAAGGTGCTATACATAAAGATCCTAAAGGTAGAAAATATAGGGGAGAGGATGCTTTGAAAAAGATGTATGAATACTATGAATACTATTATACCAAATATAACAAATTAAATACAAATAAAAATGGATAATAAAACAAAATTATATCATGTTTACCATATACCAAATAAAAAAATTGGAGTTACAACTTGTTTAGAAACTAGAGTTGAAAAGGTACAAGGATATCAAAAGGGAGAGTATGAAGTTATACTTTCTACTCCTGATATTTCAGCCGCTTCTAATTTAGAGTTAGAACTACAAAAAATGTTTGGATATAAAGTAGATGAGATATCTTATAAAAAATTAACACAGAAACCAATGAGATTAAATATAACAGAAATGACTACTACATTCCCTTGCCCGGTCAATAAACTAAAAGGGAGATTAATGGATAGTACAGGAATGACATGGGATACAGAACATGGAAACTTCCATATAGATCCAGGAACAATTAAATGGATAACAACTAATGTACAAACCTCCAAATATAACACCGAAAGATGCTACGTATATAACAAAGCGTTTTCTAGATACTATGACAATCATGTTGACCATAGAACAATTCAACAAGGACCAGACTCTAATGAAGGAGTATTTGATCTTATTAGAACTTGGGCAAGAGAGCGAGGAATATATGATAAAGGTAATTCAATTACTCAGTATGCTAAATTACAAGAAGAAGCCGGTGAGCTTGCTAGAGCTCTTCTCAAAAAAGATAGACCTGAAATAATTGATTCTATCGGGGATATTGTTGTAGTTCTAACTAACTTAGCAGAGCAAGAAGGATTGAAAATTGAAGATTGCATACAAACTGCTTATGATGTTATTGCAAAACGAACTGGGAAGATGGTTAATGGAACCTTTGTTAAAACCGAATCACTATAATGATTTGGGATTACGAACACCAATACAAAGAACTTCTAAATAAAGTATTAAGAGAAGGTATTCACAGAGATGATAGAACAGGTGTAGGTTGTACATCTGCTTTTAATCTTAGCATGCGTTTAGATGTTAGCGAATATTTTCCTATATTAACAGGTAGAAAGATGTTTCCTAATATCTTTAATACAGAATTCAATTGGCTTATGTCAGGACAGACTAACATTAAGATGTTAACAGATGCTGGAGTAACCATATGGAATAAATGGGCAGATGAAAATGGAGATTTGGGACCAGTATATGGCCATCAACTTAGAAACTTCAACTCACAAGGATATGATCAACTAACAGACTTGATAGTTAATCTTAGAAACGAACCGGACAGTAGAAGACATGTGATATCACTATGGAATCCAGCACAGCTTGAGGAGATGGCTTTGCCACCTTGCTATTTATACTTCCAGTTTTTTGTAGAGGGGGACAAGCTTAATATGTTTGCGGTACAAAGATCGGGTGATATGTTTCTTGGAGTGCCATATGATGTAGCTTTGTTCACGACAATACTAAACCACGTAGCCTTCATGAGTGATTTAAAGCCTGCTATCCTTGATATAAATATAATTGATGCACATATATATGATAATCAATTAGAGGCTGTAAATGAGTATCTAAAATCATCAACAAATTATACAAAATCAACGTATATATTTGAAGAAAATAAAATTAAATTAGACAATTACAAACATGGACCGGTGATTTCAGCACCTGTCGCAATATAAATTAAATATGAAAATAAACACAACAGACCCTATTGTATTAAGGGTAATGCAAATGTTAGACAGCAGAAGTACTGTAGGTCTAGAAAAATACGGAGTATCATTGTATGATGATGAAAGAGCTTTTGGAGATTGGTGTGACATGGCAATTGAGGAAGCTTTAGATAAGGCAAATTATCTAATGAAAATTAAAGATGAATGGGAGGCTATTGAGGAAGGCTTACATTCATGTGATAAATGTACTTGTGAGAAGAAAATTTAAGAGGAAACGAGGTCCCGTTGTAAGTAAGAAGGTTACTTATGATGGGATCAACTTCGCTTCAGGGTTGGAAAAGTATATGTATCAAGCTCTTAAGAAAGCTAAGATAAAATCTGAATACGAAGGGGAGACTTACCAATTGTTAGATACTTTTCATTTTGAAAATGAAAGTTATGAAAGACAATCTAACGGCAAGGGGGAAATGAAAAATAGGGGTTGTAAAAAAGTTCTAGGTATCAAGTATACTCCCGATTTTATAGGCTCAGACTTTATTATAGAAACAAAAGGTAGAGCTAACGAATCTTTCCCTATACGCTGGAAGTTATTCAAAAATTATGTAAGAACACGGCTACCGCACGTAACTTTATATAAACCTCAGAAGCAATCTGAATGTGATGATGTGGTACAATTAATATTAAACAAACAAAAATAAATTATGAAAGAAACAAAATGGCAATTAAGCTTTGGGTTTTACCCAGGAATATTATTAGGAATTAGAACATATAAAGAGGAAACAAAAACTAACACGGTGCTATACATACCGTTCGTTGATATTTGTCTTACTAGATTCTGGTAGTGAGTGTAAACAATAATATACTCTCGGATATAACAGTACACATGAAGTATGCAAAATATATCCCTGAGCTAAAAAGGAGGGAAACTTGGAGTGAACTTGTCTATAGAAACAAAGAGATGCACAAAAAGAAGTACCCAGATTTAAAAAATGATATTGACTCTTATTACAAATATGTTTATGAAAAGAAAGTTTTACCAAGCATGCGAAGCCTACAGTTCAGTGGCAAGCCGATTGAAATATCGCCTAACAGGCTTTACAATTGTAGTTTTTTACCTATTGATCATATTGATTCCTTTAGCGAAACAATGTTTCTTTTGCTCAGCGGGTGTGGTGTTGGCTATAGTGTTCAACTCCATAATATTAAAAAGCTGCCGGAGATTACTAAGCCGCATACAGGGAGAACAAGAAGGTTTGTAATAGGAGATTCAATTGAAGGTTGGTCTGACGCAATAAAAGTCTTAATCAAGTCTTATTTGGGCTCTAAGAGATCATCTAAGATCAAATTTGATTATTCTGATATTAGACCTAAGGGAGCATTACTTGTGACCTCTGGGGGGAAAGCCCCGGGACCACAACCTTTGAAGGAATGTTTGGTAAAAATTAAAGGATTATTAAATGAAAAAGAAGAAGGATCAAAACTTACAAGCTTGGAAGTCCACGATATCATCTGCTATATTGCGGATGCTGTTCTTGCTGGAGGAATCAGACGTGCCGCTCTTATATCATTATTTTCAGCATACGACCAAGAGATGATCAACAGCAAGACTGGTAATTGGTGGGAGCTTAATCCTCAAAGAGGTAGAGCTAATAACTCAGCAGTTTTAGTCAGACACAAAATTACTAAAGATTTCTTTATGGATTTGTGGAAGAGAATTGAGAGATCAAATGCTGGTGAACCTGGTATATACTTTACTAATGATAAAGATTGGGGAACTAATCCGTGCTGCGAGATTGCATTGAGACCATTTCAATTTTGTAATCTATGTGAAGTTAATGTATCTGATATCGAAACTCAAGAGGAGTTAAACGCTAGAGTTGAAGCTGCTGCTTTTATCGGGACATTGCAAGCTGGATATACAGAGTTTCACTATCTAAGAGAAGTTTGGCAAGAAACAACTGAGAAAGATGCTTTAGTTGGGGTTAGTATGACAGGTATTGCCTCTGGGGCTATATTGAAGCTAGATATGAAAGAAGCTGCGGGCAAGGTTAAAGTTATGAACGCTACAGTTGCTAAGACTATTGGCATTAACAAAGCTGCTAGAACAACAACCGTTAAACCAGCTGGGACAACATCTCTAGTACTTGGAACTTCTTCGGGTATACATGCTTGGCATAACAGATACTATATTAGAAGACTACGTGTTGGGAAAAATGAATCTATATATAGCTATCTAGTGTCACATCACCCTGAGCTAGTTGAAGATGATTATTTCAGACCTCATGACACGGCTGTAATTAGTATCCCTCAGAATGCCCCAAAAGGATCGATCATGAGGAACGAATCTCCTTTATCATTATTGGAGAGAATTAAAACCGTTGCTTGTGATTGGGTAAAGACTGGCCATAGGACAGGTTCTAATACCCATAATGTATCAGCAACAGTATCTCTAAAAGAATTTGAATGGGATGAGGTTGGTGAATGGATGTGGGAAAACCGGAATCATTATAACGGATTATCTGTATTACCTTACGATGGTGGAACTTACGTGCAAGCTCCATTTGAAGATATAACAAAAGCACGGTATGAAGAAATGAGTAAAGCCTTGCATATGGTTGATTTAACAAAGATAGTAGAATCTGAAGACAATACAGATTTATCAGGGGAATTAGCGTGTGCAGGCGGAGCTTGTGAAATAAATTAAGTATTAATTAAATTAAATTAAATTATGGAAAAATTGTATAAATTTTTAGGAGGTAGGAAAATGACCTTAACAATCGTTTTATTATTAACAACGTTTACGTTACTAATGTTAAACAAAACAGGACTGTATGACTATGGTATGTTTATAGTATGGATATATGGTATATATACCGTGGGTAACTCGGTAGAGCATATGTCACCACATATAGATCCTTCTAAGTAAGAAAATAAATAAGTAATAATTAAATTAAATAAAATGGAAAACGAAGTAATTGCAATCATGAAAAACATGGAAGAACAATTTGAAGGAGCAGCTAATGACGCTGAAAAGTTTGCAGAAGGAAATAACTCAGCGGGAACAAGAGTTAGAAAAGCTATGCAGAATATTAAGAACTTAGCTCAAATAGTTAGGTTAGAAATTCAAGCTCAGAAGAACGCTTAGTAACTAAAACCGAATGAGCCAAATAGAAACTCTAATCGGCTCAATAAAGAAAGGGATAACCGTAATTGGCTATCCCTTTTTTTATTATTTTTTACATTGGTGTATGTGATAGCAAATTATCCTACTTATAATTATAGATATTATTATTGCTAATATACACTTCATTATTCCCAAAATAAGAATTTAATAATAAGACCTATGATAGTTGCGTATATAAACCATAAAGCTTTGTTAACACCATGTTTCCATTTTTTCATATGATGAAAATCTTCAACATCCTTCAGCCATCCCGCCATACTTTTGTCACGAATCCGGAGGCTCTCAGTATTTTTATTGACTCTAATTACTAACCCCTCATCTGGATCTAGTAATTTTATCATTAAATTATCTATTTTCGCATTCAATTCCTTTACGTCGTCACTTAAGGTTTCTATGTCTCTTTTCATTAGTGCTATTTCTTGTGCGGTTGTAGCCATATTTATATAACTTTGTATTTTGTTTTGCCACTTGAGCAGCATCTATAAGCTTTTAAACATCTATTTCTATTTGATATACTACCAATATAACTAACGTGTACCCAATCAGGATTATTGTCATCTCCAAACTCCCATATCAATTGATCAAAATCTAGATTATCTTTTATATAATTAAATATCTTAGCATTGGAGTTATCTCCGTAAGTAACATCTAAATCAATAGCTTCCCCTTTACAATGCTGTGATCTAGTTGATCCGCCAATTGCCTTATTTAACTTAGGACATCTAAAAAAAGAATTGATATGTATTGGCCTACCTAAAAACTCTCGAACAGGTTCGAATACTTTTAAAGCAACTAACTCCATATTTACTAGTTGTTTTTTATTTGGAATATTATCTATTCCAAGACGCGTCGCCGTTATGCTATACACTCCTTCTTTATCCGATATATGGCTACTTATCATTTTATTATATTTTTATTGTGTTTTAAATTCCACTAAAATCCCATTCCCATAAGCAAGTTATATAATATATAACATTACTACCAAAGTCAGTATCGCTTTGCAAAGATAAAAACACCGTGTCTCCAGCATCTATAATATTATCACCGCTATCTAAACTAGATGTAAAATCATAAACAGTTAAAGATGAGTTCGTACAACCATCGCCTGATTGTGTACCAACAACAGTTGGTCCAGTGCTAAAAACTACACCTGTAGCTTGCGTTTCTAATCTCCAAGTTAATGTGTGTGTGCTTAAGTTTTTGTTAGATTTAAGAAATACTTTTAACAATTTACCAGCAACAGGAGCGGTAAAAGGTATTTTGATGGATGTCGTAGTTATTGCTTCTGAATCTGCGTCTGTTAAACTTACATAAGTTTTTGTAGTATCTTGGTTGGCTTTATAATTATAAGACATCATTTGTATCTGTCCAGTTGGTCTTAATGATCCCGCTATAGTTGTTACTGAATTAGCTCCTAATCCAACAGTTACATCTATTTCATTATCTTCACTACCACCTGTTAGTATTAAACCCGCTCCCATTCCAGCGTCATGGTTTGCCACACTAAGTGTTAACTTTCCAGATTCTTCTCCAGATGTAGCGTCGTGAATTTCTCCTAGAATACTTGCATAATAATTAAAACCAGGCGTTCCTTGGTCGTCATAACCACCAAATCGTATTGTTCCTAAATCATCACCGTCTTCTCCAGCTTGAATACTCGCATCAAACCTTTTATTTATCATCGTGATAAATGGCCCTGACACGTCATCTGTGTTGTTTATCATTTGGATAGCGGGCTTACTAGCTGTCGTATTAGACAGGGACATAGTATGCCCAAGTATATTCAATTGATCACCATCTGTTCCAATGGATTCAATATTTGGTTGCGTAGCTTGCGTCGTCGCTGTATTCGGAGCTAAACCAGCAATTGTAGCAACTGTATCTGCTTGGCCTGTTAAATCACCTGTAATTGGTCCAGTCACCGTAACAGCTCCCGCAAAAGTTGCTAGTAAATCGCTATCAAGGGTTAATGCTTTTTCAATTGAATTATCACCATCATTTACGTAAAATTCTAATCTAGTACCGTTTTCAGTGCCAGACCAAGCAGCATCGGCGAACGCTTGAATACTAGCGCCCTGCCTTATTGTACTACTCGAATTTTCAGCAGCTTGAAAAGCAATTTTACCTAATCTATGGCCGTCTCCAAGCGCAGCTCCATCATTAGATACTAAACTTAACAAAGCACCTGCATCCGTGGCACTAGTCTGTGAACTAAAAACTCTACATGCCCTTCCTTCTGCTGATTCTAATATTACCCGTCCATCTGCTTTTAATATTAAATCAGAATCTGTAGTTCCACTACCAACCGTTTCAATTGTTAAATCTCCAGTATCACTAGTAGTGAATGTAGCATAATTAGCCGCAGTGGCTAATAGTTTTAATTGGGTATCTGCAGATTGAACAACTATACCGTAATTAGTATCCGCGCGATGAACATATAAATCTATTCCAGTAGCTACACTCGTTCCAAACGTGTCTCCAGTAACATTTATATCCATACCCTTTAAACTAGACGTACCTAAACTCGCTGAATTAACGTCTAATTTTATACCTATATCATTGTGGGCATATGTTCCACTTTCAGGAACTATCCTATCAAAATCAACGTGTAAAGCTGTTATGTTTTCAGCACTGGCATTTCCTTGGTCAACTGATCTATCTATGTCAATTGTAGTAAACGAAACTATACCTAAATCTCCACCTAATGTACCAATCACCACTAACCCAGGTAATGTATCAATACTACTTTCTAAAGCATCTGCAAACGTGACTCTAGTTGTAGCGTCTAAAGCATCAATATTACTTAAAGTTGCTGTACCAGAAGAATCCGTAATGATATCTGTTCCGGCAATGGAAATACCAAAACCCGTTTGAAAGTCTATTCCCCCGTCATCAATTGATAGTACATAAACCCCATCGGGGCTAAATTTCATTTGGCCATCGTTTGCTACAGTAGATTCCGTGTAAGTTTTAAAACTAATTGCTTGAGCTAATTGAGTGGTAGTTCCTTGGTAATTTACTAAAATTCTAAGTCTTTCATCGTCAGAAGCTCCAATACTTATATTAGGATTAGCATCATTAACTGGCTGGTAAAAAGTTACGTCTTTCGAAAAGTCTACTGTATTCCTAAACTTAGATACTTGATCCCATATATGTTGCCCTATCCATTTCATATTATGATATTATCACGTCTACAGCCGGTGTTTCTGAAGCTGATTTAGTTAATTTAATATATAAACCAAATTGTCCTGTAGAATTACTGAAACTTATATCATCATATATTAAAGTAGCCCCTATAGGAAGTTCCACCCCTTTTAAGAAGTAGAATTTTCCTGTAAGTT
>Ga0208879_1003904_pt1 | contig 11916 bp, 6 predicted proteins | sample Knorr_S15_td_Bot_FD_185605 | JGI IMG/M metagenome (GOLD analysis project Ga0208879, IMG submission 185605) | Marine microbial communities from Southern Atlantic Ocean transect - Knorr_S15_td_Bottom_ad_5009_LV_A (SPAdes) (version 2) | ecosystem: Environmental > Aquatic > Marine > Oceanic | place...
TGGAAATATAGAGAAACAACGTTGTTTCACCTATCGTTTTATAGACAACCGCTGTGGTACCCGCTATTTTCAGCGGAGGGTCCGCAGCACCGATTGTCATTGGAGGTATAGCAAACAGCAGAATCAACGGAAGAAGAGCACGCATCATAAACCTTTTCAAAAAAATGCTAGATTTGGGAATGTCAATTTCATTCAATGTACCGTATCGTCAATATTTTCAAAGATAGTAAAATACCAAAGTGGTAACAAAAACAGGGCGCCCAATGGGCGCGGTGGTATGTTGCAATGTTAACGCACTGCATTTTGTAAGACGCATCAATAATCAGGAGTAAGCTGTCCGTGAAAAGTGTCACCCAGACATCAAACTTACTGGTGGGTAACTATCACTATTTCCGATGTTATACGCGACCATGGCTGGGACGTGTAAATGTAACAAATGGAAAAGTAGAATACTTGGAGCTTCCATTACAGTTAAAGACCGTCGACACCGCAGCAAGCGAATTGCTTTGGTTTCAGCCGCCTGTAGCCGACAACTCTAGGGGGTTGAATCAACAGTCATTCACACCCAATTCATTGACGAATTCGTCGGGATTTGTCGTCAGTGGTGATAAGCGTTCACGTGGAAATGGTTGGGGGCATATTGCCTCCCCCGTACCTTCAGTTGCTGGCGCACATCTTTATGTACCCGTGATGAACGGCACCGTGTATGTCGTTCGGTGGGATTCTGATAAATTAGACGAGAAGGCTTTGGTTGGCATCAATGACTTGGGATCCGTTGGTGAGTCATGGACACGAGCAAGCCTTTCATTTTCCGCAGGACGGATCTATGCACATACCATCAAAGAATTGATCTGTATTGAAAAGTGAAGCTATTCTAAAATTGGACTCTCATCGTTCCCGTTGCTAAAATAGCAACCTGTATTCAGTCATCCCTCAACACGAAATACTATGCCGAACCGACCGCGAGTAATCTCCCAACACCAGCAACGACGGCGACAGTTTATTAAGCAGCTTGGTCTCGCGGCCACGATCAGGCAACAACTCGCAAAACATCAGGCGCAGGCCACAAGACCAATACATTACGGCCTATTACTCAGATAGTGTCACAGGATCCAATTTTGGCAGGGCCAAACCCTTTACAGACATTATTTTGCTTGGTAACGTACCCTACCGCGAGGCAGGCTTGATTGGCTATAATCCTCATATGAGAAAAATTATATGCAACAAGTAAGGGACTGCCCTGCTTCCATAGGAATACCGCTTATAGGTTGGGAAATCTAATAATGAAATACATGCTGTCTATTCTAATCTGTTGTATGGCATTCGCTAAGCCCAGTTGTGCTGCCGAGGATGCTCCCAATCCACCCAACATCCTGTTTATCTATACCGATGATCAGTCCTATCGTACCGTCGGTTGTTATCCGGATAGCTACGATTTTGTGCGAACTCCACACATTGATCAACTTGCCAAGCAAGGTATGCGTTTTGACGCCGCGTACATTGGCACCTGGTGCATGCCTAGTCGAGCAGCCATGCTTACTGGACATCACCAATACGGCGTCCAATCTATGAGAATGGAGGGTCAATATCCAGGCAGTAAATATGACCCTCAACAGTGTCCGTTTTGGCCGAGTGTGTTTCGCAACAACGGTTATGTCACTGCTCAGATCGGGAAATGGCACACCGGAACAGATAATGGGTTTGGTCGAGACTGGGACCACCAAAAAGTATGGAATCGACCGGCTTATCCTGAAAACGCGGGAAACTACTATGACAATCAGTTAATACAGGTTGATGGTGCTAGTGGCAAACTAGTGACTGGCTATTCAACAGACAACTACACGAACTGGGCAATCGACTTTATTGAGGGAGGCCATCGTGACCCTGCTAAACCTTGGTATTTATGGGTTTGTTATGGAGCGGTGCATGGGCCCTTTACGCCCGCTGACCGCCATCAGCAGGACTATCCAAATGTACAGATCCCCATACCCCAAGACATCTATCCCCCGCGTCCCGGTAAGCCGGACTGGATGCAAAAAATCGCTCAGTGGGAAAAGGGCGATGATGGGCAACCCGTGATGGCTGGCAACGGATTTCAGGCGCGCACGGTTGATACAAAAGGCATCCACGGCAATGCGCTTAACGATTGGGTACGCCAATACCATCAGGGGGTGATTGCAATCGATGAAGGGGTCGGTCGTATTATGGAGGCACTGGATGCCTCTGGTCAACGGGAAAATACACTGGTCGTGTTTGCCTCGGATCAAGGTTTTGCATGGGGACAACACGGATTTCGCATGAAACTTGCTCCGTATGATGCAACCATCCGGTCTCCGATGATTGTCAGCATGCCCGGCAGAATACCAAAGAATTCCGTCTGTAAAACACCTGTGGCGGGCGTGGATATCGCCCCGACCTTTTTCAGTTTTGCAGGAATCAATCTGCCTTGGAAAATGCACGGTCATGACATTTCACCGCTCCTGAACAATCCGAGAACAAAATGGCAGCATCCCGTATTGCAGACGCTTACCGGACGCAGTTATGGAAAAGATACTGATACCATTCCGGCCGATCCGGAGATCCGAGATCTTAATGGAGTTCCCTGGTGGGTCTCCCTGCGAGAGGGCAATTACAAGTACATTCGTACGCTAGTCGCGAATGAACCGGAAGAGTTATACGATCTAAAACGTGATCCCGACGAGTTACACAACTTAGCATTCTACAAAAAATACCGATCATTAACGCTCCGCTTGCGTGCGGCAACGATAGCCGAACTCCGGCGTACGGACGCTAAAATGGTAGATCATCTGCCCGCAGTCGGCACTGGATATTAATAACGGGGAAACGCGACAATGAACAAGATTTTTTCTGCCATCGCACTTAGCTGTTTGCTAATGCCGTTGGTAAACTCGCCGTTAGGCGCTCAGGATCATTGGACTCGATTTCGTGGACAAGATGGTAACGGGGTTGTTCCGGATGATCCTCGATTACCTGTGCACTGGAATGCCAAAGAAAACGTCCAGTGGAAAACCAAAATTCTAGGGTGGGGTTGGGGCAGTCCAGTGGTCTGGGGTGATCGTGTGTTTGTTACCGCCGTACATAGCGATCTGGACTATGAAAAGCCCAAGGGAGGACTCTATTTAGGACAAGGGCGCCCGGCACCACCAGATACAGTTCATCACTGGATGATCTATTGCCTGAACTTGGATGACGGAACGATTATTTGGAAACATGAAGCGCATCAGGGAAAACCAAAGGTACCCCGCCATCCCAAGAGCACCTATGCGGCAGAAACACCGACCATCGATGGCGACCGCCTGTATGTCTTGTTTGGCGACCTCGGTTTGTATTGCCTAGATCTAGCTGGGCAGCCACTCTGGAAGCATTCGCTGACCCCCCGTAAAACCGCATCTGGTTATGGGGCAGCCGCTTCACCTGTGGTTCATGAAAATCAGGTCATTATGGTTTATGACAATGAAGAGGAGTCTTTTATAGCGGCTCACGATACAGTGACCGGAGAGGTCCGCTGGAAAATTCCTCGTAGCGAAACAAGCACGTGGGCGACGCCCTTTGTCTGGAAACATGCGGACGGCGTGGAAATTATAGTCTGTGGTCGAAAGGAAAATCGAGCCTATTCGACTACGGGGGACTTGTTATGGCATTTTGACGGCAAGATGTCCGTCCTCACGATTCCGTCACCCTTTGTCGTCCAAGATTTGCTGTATATCACGTCTGGGTATTTTCAGGACAACAAACGTCCCGTCTACGCAATTAGGCCAGGTGCCCGCGGTGACATTTCCCTGAAAACGGATCAGACGGCGAATGAGTTTATTTCATGGTCGTTGCAACGCATGGGGCCCTACAATACTTCCCCGATTGTCTACAAGGGGAATTACTATACACTTCTCGATCGTGGCATGTTAACTTGTCACAACGCCTTGACGGGAGAGTTGATCTTTAATCGAACGCGATTCCCCCAAGGAGCCAGTTTTACAGCTTCGCCTTGGGCTTATAACGGTAAGTTATTTTTTCTCGACGAGAACGGTACGACGCACGTCATGCCAGCCGGGGGCGAGTTTAAGATAGAATCGACCAATGAATTAGATGAGTTGTGCATTGCTACGCCAGCAATTAGTCAGGGAAAGCTGCTATTGCGTACTGCGTCGAGCGTGTATTGCATAAGTCGGGGTAGCAAACCGTAACTGTCTTCGCTGATAAAAGTATCCGGTTGTTAATCGTAGACTTGCGTGATCAACGCATCAACAAGCGAGTAATATTGTCCGCTCTGCGGACTATTGTGCGTGCCGTTCGGTATGATCCTAAACTCCTTGGGGCATGTCGCGGCCGCATAAAGTTCTTGAGCCATGGACAGCGGAATCAACTCATCATGACTGCCGTGCGATTGTAACAGACGACCACGATACTGGCTGATGCGATTTAGGCTCGGAAACTGATTCTTCATCAACAATCTCACTGGAAACCAGGGATATTGTCGGGCCGCCACATCTGGCAGCGAGGTGAACGTACTTTCAATACAAATCGCGGGGACGGAGTGGTCAATAGCCAATTTCAATCCCACCGCCGCACCCATGCTGCGACTGACAATTAATACCCGGTCCACATCAACTCGCTCCTTGGCAAGCAGATATTGCAAGGCAGCCTGCGCATCGAGATACAAGCCATTTTCCGAGGGCTGGCCCTCGCTTTTACCATAGCCACGATATGAGACTCCTAACACAGACGCATCATATTGAGACGACAAAAACCGCAATAGCCCAGCACGATGTCCAATATTGCCTCCGTTTCCATGCAAGTACAGAATCACAACGCGCGGTCGAGTCCGTTGACTGTATAATGCATGAAGCTTGACACCATCCGCTGCGGGAAAATAAACCTCCTTCAGCGATGACCCCTCTGCGAACCGAACCTGCGGATCCCATAATTCCAGCGGATAGACCAACCGTCTCTCAAACAAAACCAACAATACTAAAACGATAACGTAGGCGATAATCACGCAGCGACCTGTTTTCCATGAAATAACCCACACTTTAGTCCACGGACTTCGACGCAGGGTAGAGTTTGTTTTGGTTGCTGTCATGGATTTTTCTTCGTAGAATCAGACGTTCACAGTGATAACACGCATCACACCGGCGAGTCAAGCTGTGCACCGTGGGTGATCTACCCCAGATAGCAACTTTAAATTTGGTGATAGAAAAAAATGATGCTCCGTTTTATACCGTTTTGTTGCCTACTGCTGTCTACCTTGGCGGCTCCTTTATGCAGCGCGGCAAAACCTAATGTCTTATTCATCGCGATTGACGACCTCCGCGCGGACCTAGCCTGTTACGGCAACCCTCAAATTGTTTCCCCAAATATCGATGCTTTAGCAACCTCCGGCACCCTGTTTAACCGTGCCTACTGTCAACAGGCAGTTTGTAATCCTTCCCGCAGCTCGATGCTTACTGGACTAAGACTCGACACTCTCAAAATTTGGGATCTACCCACCCACTTCCGGCAGCGACTGCCAACTGTGATCACGCTTCCTCAGATGTTCTTGAACAGCGGCTACCACACACAGTGTATTGGTAAAATTTTCCACAACTGGCGGCAGGACGAATATAAAGGAGACCGCGTTTCCTGGTCCGTACCAGAAATGATGCATTACAATTCTCACGGCAATGACAAGGCGATTGTCGCCGGGGAGTTACCGCCTGATCTATCTGACGTTCCTAAATGTGAGATTCGCAACGTCCCCGATAATGCGTATTTTGATGGACGAGTGGCGGAATATGCCGTCAAGGCACTGCGAGAACTTCAGAATAAACCTTTTTTTCTGGCCGTTGGTTTTTGGAAACCTCATTCGCACTTCAACGCACCAAAGAAGTACTGGGACCTGTATGATCCAGCTGACATCCAGCTTCCAACCAATCAGCAACCGCCCACCGCTGTACCCGCAATTGCGTTACACGACAGCCGTGAAATACTCCGCTCCTATGCCAATTCGCCTAATCAGTATCCGACAGACCATCAAAGCCGTGAAATGCGGCGCGGCTATTACGCCAATATCTCCTATATGGACGCACAAGTCGGCAAAGTCCTCTCCGAGCTGGATCGACTAGATCTGCGTAGTAAGACGATTATCGTTCTCTGGTCCGACCATGGATTTCATCTTGGAGAAAAAGGGCTCTGGGCGAAAACATCTAATTTCGAACTAGATGCGCGCGTGCCTTTGATCATTTCCACTCCGCAATACAATAAATCGCAACGAACGAATTCACTAGTGGAGCTGTTGGATATCTATCCGACACTCGCGGATTTGTGTAACTTGCAATCGCCGCCTGATCTCGCGGGACAAAGTTTGGTTTCCATTCTGAAAGATCCCCGCAGTACTGTGAAGGATCTTGCCTTAACTCAACATTGCCGACCCGCTTACCCAGCTAATGGTGCAGACCCAGAGGCAATCGGCTATTCCATTCGTACCGACCGCTATCGCTATACAGAATGGCGCAATTTTCAGACCGGAAAGGTCCTTGCTCATGAACTATACGATCACAAGAAAGATCCGCATGAAACTGCCAATATCATCAGCAAATCTAGCCTACACCTCCGCAATAAACTGGCTGAGGCATTGAAAACGCTGGTCCACTCACCAGAGTTACAGGAATGACGTATTTTCAAACCCACGAGTCCAAATGACTTTGCCAACGGCCTTGTCGTACAGAAAGCGACTCATGATACAAAACAGAGTAGACCCGAAATCACAGACTAAACGCCGCCGCTGGCGTATAATCCATTCTTTAGCTTTGCACTCATAAAATACTAGGCGACTCATGCGAAACCTCGTGACACTATATTTTTCATTGATCTCCCTCATGTGCTCAGGCACGATCCGGTGTGCTGAAAAACCTAATTTCCTCGTGATCATGGTCGACGATATGGGCTATTCCGACCCTCAGTGTTTCGGTGGTGAAATTGACACGCCCAATCTCAATCGTCTGGCCGAGGGTGGTCTTCGTTTCAGCCAATTCTACAACTGCGCCCGTTGCTGCCCAACCCGAGCCAGTCTGCTCACCGGTTCTTATCCACATCGAGTTGGTCTTGCACGTAACGGAAAAACGCTGGCTGTCACCGCACCCACCTTGGCCGAACTCCTTAAGCCAGCAGGCTACCAAACGGCGATGGTCGGCAAGTGGCACCTCTCCGAACTGGCACCCACCACTGATAATCAACAACGCATTCGCTGGATGGATCACCAGCTTGATTTGGCAATCCCCTTCGCCGATCCTTCTTCCTATCCCCGCAAACGCGGGTTTGACCATTACTACGGAGTGATCTGGGGCGTTGTCGACTATTTCGACCCCTTCAGTCTGGTTCACGAAGACACGGCAGTTAAAAACGTTCCGGACAATTTTTATCTAACCGATTCCATCACGAATTATTCGGTTGACTACATTCATTCCTTTGATAAGAAAGATGAAGAACCCTTCTTTCTATACGTTGCCTATACAGCGCCGCACTGGCCACTACATGCCAAGTCCGACGTCATTCAGAAATACAAGGGAAAATACGATGCTGGTTGGAATGAATTGAAAACCAGTCGCTTCCAGCGGCAAAAAGACATGAAACTGTTCCCGCAGAAAACTCCCATCGATCCGGTGATCGATCGAGGGAATGCATGGGTTGATCTCACCACAGCGGAAAAATCCTATCAAGCTGGAAAGATGGAAGTGCACGCCGCAATGATTGATAGTGTCGATCAGGGAATCGGGCGTATTATCGATGCACTAAGGGAGACTGGGGAACTAGAAAACACTGTTATTTTCTTCCTCTCGGACAACGGAGCATCCCCGGAAATACCCGGCTATGCCGGTTATGACCGAAACGGGCAAACCCGAGACGGCAGGATTTCCCATCGCGAACGTGAGCTGAAACTACCGGAACATCGCAGTAAACTCGGGTCTGCTGAAAGCTATACAGGACTCGGACCCGCCTGGGCCAACGCAGCCAACAGTCCCCTTCGATACTGGAAAAAGGAGAGTTTTGAAGGTGGCTGCCGCACGCCGTTAATCGTACACTGGCCCGTCGGTCTGGAGGGCAGATCAGGCAAGATCACCAATAACATCGGCCACGTCATGGATATTGCTCCGACCTGTCTGGAGTTGGCCGGAGCGGAACAGGGTACTTCGTTTAGCATGGACGGGGAGAGTCTGGTTGGATTGATTCAACGAAACGAAGTCAATCAAAACCGCATGCTTTACTTTGAACATATGGGGGGACGTGCCGCTCGATATCGGCAGTGGAAAATCTCTGCCCTCTCGGGGCAGCCTTGGGAGTTGTTTAATATTCAACAGGACCCGGCCGAGACGACCAATTTGGCATCCCAGCAACCAATCCGCCTAGCAGAGCTTTCCTATCGCTGGAATGACTGGTTTAAAACGATGCCCACCGGGCATAAAACGCCGCCTAGGTCCCGCACAGTAAAAATTGCCAACCGCGCGCTTTCTCTCTCGTGCACCGCTTCATCAGGACAGCACGATGGTGTGCTGTTTGCCTTGGGGGGTAGCCAACAAGGAGTTGCGCTGCATATTAAGCAAGCTCAACTTACGTTCAGCGTCCGCATAAACGGCAAATTGAAATCGATCTCTTCCGCCACCATCAAAAACCAGGAGCCGCTTGTTATCGAGGCGATTCTCGCCAAAGACGCCAAGCTGTCTCTTAAAATCAATGGCGAGATCGTAGCCACAGGGCAGGCGGACGGTTTGATACCAGTTGAGCCGCAGGATGGTCTGAGTGTTAACGATGACGATCAAAGTAATGTAGGTAACTACAACGACCCGTTCCGCTACGCCGGAGAGGTGACCCAGGTCCGGTTAGGCCCTCTTAAACGATCGGCAATTGAGGCCGATCAATCTAACAACGTGTCAAACAACGCGCCCAACTTTATCGTTATCCTGTCAGACGATCAAGGTTGGGGAACCACATCGATCCCGTATGATCCTCGGATCAAGCAATCTAAGAGTGACTTTTTTCATACCCCTAACATGCAACGCATCGCCGCTGCCGGTATGCGTTTTACCCAGGCCTATTCAGCGCATACTAACTGCTCGCCATCCCGCGCGGCACTACTGACAGGCATCAGCCCGGCGGCACTGCATTTCAGCGATATTGTTGATCGTAATGCGGGAAAATTATACATCGGAAACCGCTTGATCCCACCAGCTCATGTAAATCAACTGGACTCAAACACAGTAACAATTCCGGAACGACTCAAAGCACATAACTCCGCTTATATGACCGCACATTTTGGCAAATGGCATCTCAACGGAGGAGGCCCGCAGGCACACGGTTTTGATGCGGGAGACGGTGCGACCGGTAATCGTGAGGGTGGTTTAAAGACAAACCTACCGGACGATCCTAAAAGGTCTTTTAGCATTACCCGATCGTCGGTTAACTGGATGACGGAACAGGTTTCCCGAGGCAACCCCTTCTATTTACAGGTTTCGCACTATGCAACCCATTTGGGTTACCAGTCCCAACCGGAAACTATCGCCCGACTTGAATCCCGCAAGGCGGGAAAACGTCACAATAACATCGAGTACGGGGGCATGATTGAAGATTTAGACACATCGCTCGGTCAACTGTTGGATGCCGTCGAACATCTGGGAATTCTGGACAACACCTATATTATCTACACGTCAGACAATGGTACGTATCCCACGACAGATCCCGAGAACATCAATGGACCCCTGCGCGGTAGCAAGGCGACCTTGTGGGAGGCGGGCGTGCGGGTTCCCCTGATGATTTCAGGTCCTGGCATTAAAGCGGGTACCCTATCCCGTCAGCAGGCCATTGGCTACGACATTTTACCGACTATCTGTGACATCCTCGGTATCCAAGATCTGGACGAGCGGGTCGAGGGAGGAAGTCTGCTGCCTGCGTTGTATGAAACCGGTCAAGTAATCCGACCCCGCGATGAACTGTACTTCCACTGGCCGCACTATCAACACCAGAAGCTGAGTAAACCGGATTCAACGATTATTGACGGTGATTACAAACTACATTACTTCTGGGAATCGGGAGAATTGCAGTTATATAATCTTTCCGCAGATATAGCGGAGTCCAATAATCTGGCGGAAACCTATCCGGAAAAAGCAGCAGAGCTTAATACAAAACTGCAGCAGTACCTAAAAGAAATCAAGGCACAACTGCCAACGCCCAACAAGAACTACACACCGGAAAAAGACCCGGTACTGCAAGGCAGACAAATCATATCAGGTCCACCTCCTAATATCATCTTGGTCATGGCCGACGATTTGGCCTGGATGGATCTGGCTTGTCAGGGTAACCCTTTAGTCGAAACGCCGCATCTTGACCATTTCGCGAGTCAAGGGATTCGTTTCACGAGCGCTTATGCGGCCGCTCCAGTCTGCTCACCGACTCGCGCCGCTTTAATCACTGGCTTGGCTCCGGCTCGGCTCAGGATTACCAATCACATTCCCGACCGCCCGCAATTTACACCTGCAGGCGCCTCACATACCGGCGCAGAAATGTTTGATTATCTTGCTCCATCCTATACAACCATCGCCGAACGACTTAAAGGGGCTGGATATGCAACAGGTTTCTTCGGAAAATGGCATATTGCGGGTACCAACGTTGGCCCCCAAGGGCAAGGATCCGCAAAATACTATCCCGAAAACCAAGGATTTGACATCAACATTGGGGGTTGCATTTATGGCGGACCCCCGACCTTTTTCGACCCCTATCGAATCCACAACCTTGCGAATCGCAAAGCAGGAGAGTACCTGCCAGATCGCTTGGCCGACGAGGTCTGCCAATTTATCGATGAGGCGAAAGGCGCGCCATTTTTCACTTGTCTCTGGAATTACTCCGTTCACTGGCCGATGGAAGCCCCCGACCACCTACTAAAAAAATACGAATCCAAAACTGGACCAGGTCTCAACGACACTCGTTACGGTGCCATGATTGAAGCGCTGGATGCCTCTTTTGGAAAGATCATGGATCATCTGGACAAAAAAGGACTGAGCGATAACACACTCGTGATCTTTACCTCAGACAATGGAGGATTCGCGGGCGTGTCCGACAACCGACCACTACGAGAGTCCAAGGGACATATCTATGAAGGGGGCATTCGGGTTCCCCTAATGATTCGGTGGCCCGACGTCATTAAGCCTGGCCAACTCAATGACACTCCTGTGATTAGCATGGACTTCTTCCCGACCATTCTTGATATCTGCAAGTTAAAAGCGGAGCCTCTTTGTGACGGTGTTTCCTTAACACCCTTGTTTAACAACAAGCGACTTGAGAGGTCTAGTATATTCTTTCACGTTCCGAACTATGCATGGCATCGCAGTAATTCACTCGCTGGCGCAGTGCGTAACGGAGACTACAAATTGGTGCGTCATTACGCAACGGGTAATCTGGAGCTTTACAATGTCACTAAGGACGTAAGTGAAACCAATAATTTAGCTGTTGCACGTCCCAAACTTACTCAACGCCTTAATGATGAACTCGGTAAGTGGTTACTGGATACCAAAGCTGCGATGCCACGCAAGTTACCTCTCGAGTAAAACATGCCCGTAACAAAGACAGCCAAGGATATCAGCTTTCAATTCGAAGCCAATTGAGCCCGAGTTCACCGACCCGAAATATGGCGCAGTAGATTTTTGATGATGCGGAGTTACTTTTGCCAGACATACCCAACCGCGGGTAGCTGTTTTTCATATCCTGCTGGTGCGATGGTTCCCTGAGGAAGATGGATAGAAGACATACCGGCTCGAGTCCATTCCCACAGGGGTAGCAGCTGGGGCCCGGACAAGTTGGCAATCCAAAAAGAATGACCGCTAAGTTTGATTTCATGGGTATCGGCCCCCGCCCGCGTAAGAGCGTAGAACACGG
>Ga0208879_1003905_pt1 | contig 11916 bp, 10 predicted proteins | sample Knorr_S15_td_Bot_FD_185605 | JGI IMG/M metagenome (GOLD analysis project Ga0208879, IMG submission 185605) | Marine microbial communities from Southern Atlantic Ocean transect - Knorr_S15_td_Bottom_ad_5009_LV_A (SPAdes) (version 2) | ecosystem: Environmental > Aquatic > Marine > Oceanic | place...
GTTCTAGCAGAAGAAGCCTCGCGGCCAAACCCGGACTCTCTCCTTGCCTTGTGGCTGGCCGTTGTGGTTCTAGCAGAAGAAGCCTCGCGGCCAAACCCGGACACCTTGTCCGCGACAGAGCTTGCGCGGCTCGTTCTAGCAGAAGAAGCCTCGCGGCCAAACCCAGACATCGCCGCCGCGTTGCGCCTATGTGCGCTGGTTCTAGCAGAAGAAGCCTCGCGGCCAAACCCGGACTCTCTCCTTGCCTTGTGGCTGGCCGTTGTGGTTCTAGCAGAAGAAGCCTCGCGGCCAAACCCGGACAGTCATTGGTGTCTCCTTCGATCAGGGCGGGTTCTAGCAGAAGAAGCCTCGCGGCCAAGTCCCAACGCTTATGACCTGGAACTTTCTGGCCTTGCCGATTCTCGCGCAAAGACGCTGTGATTATTAGGCCGCATATCTTGAAAGCGGAACAATTCGGACTCCCAAAGCAGCTTCACGTGTGTCAGTGTGCACACATAATAACATGAACACATGCAAGAGCAGTCATATGAGAACCATAGCCATCATCAGCCAGAAAGGCGGGAGCGGTAAGACCACCCTCGCCCTCCACCTTGCTACGGCTTCGGTCCTAGCGGGCCAAAACACCGCGATCATCGACCTTGATCCTCAAGCCTCTGCAGCCAACTGGGCAGACCGCCGAGAAGAAGAGCTACCTGTAGTTCTCTCGGCCCATGCGAGCCGCCTGCCCCACGAAATGAAACGCGTTGAAGAAATGGGCGGTGATGTCCTGATCATCGACACAGCCCCACACTCTGACAGCGCGGCTTTGGAAGCAGCAAAAGTAGCAGATTTGGTTTTGGTCCCTTGCCGACCGGCCATCCTCGATATTGAGGCCATCACAAACACCCTCGACTTGGTAAAGACTACAGGCACGCCCATCGTCGTCGTTCTCAATGCAGTGGCTCCCCAAGGTACTGAAGCTGCCGAGGCTGCAGAAGCCATCGCGGCTCTCGAAGTAGATGTCTGTCCAGTTCAGCTGAGGCAGCGTGTGGCTTTCTCACGAGCATTGATCACAGGTCAGACGGTTCAAGAGTTTGAGCCTGACGGAAAGGCCGCACAAGAAGCTGCAGAGTTGCACGCATTCGCGTGTGCACACCTGAACCTGCCAGAGCGTGAAGCCGAGCGAGGTGTGGCATGAGCAATAAATTCGCAGCGGCACTAAAGTCGACCAAGACGCCGGAAGTTGTAGCGAGCCAAGCTACTTCGGAAGTGGCGGCACCCCCAAGCCCACATGCGCGGCCTTCGCGGAAGTCTACTAAGCATGTCGGGGGGTATTTCGATCCCGCTGTTTCAAAGCAACTTCGCCAGATCGCTCTAGAAGAGGATAGCTCGGTGCAAGCTCTGCTAGGAGAAGCTATCGATATGCTTTTCCAAAACCGTCGGAAGCCAATGATCGCCAGTAAGCCCAAGAAGCGGGAAAGCTAAACCACAACGTGTGAAGGCTCAAACACGTTCAAGAGTGAATGATTGCACGTGTGCACACGAGTCTTAAGGTTAGAATGGTCTGCTTCCCAGGCCATTCTACAAGACAAATTAGCCGCTAATCGGAAGAGAGCATAACTAACCGACGCTCACTGTCACCGCTTTCGTGCCAGTAGCGCCACGGCAAAAACACGTCTTAGGGGCGCCGTTCAGTTGTTCTTTCCTTAAGCAATCTTTCCCGTCTCTTTTGCCGGCTTTCGATGGGATCGAATAGGCCTTCGCGTCGAAGATGTCGGCGCAGCAACAAGGCCCCGATGTTTTCAAATGGAAGCGTCATGAGATCGTTCATATTGGTATTGCGGATCTCCGTCGAAATCTTGTGGATGTTCGGCGGGAGCGGTAGGTCGCCATCCCCGGTAAGGACAACGGTTCGTGGGAGGCGCTGAGTGGACTTCGAGATCGCTGTCAGCAGCTCCATTTGCTTGCTGGAGACCTGGGTGACCACACAAGGTTGGCAGTTCGTGAGTGTCATCTCACGCTCCAGTTCCGCCCCTTTGATCATCTAAGAGGTACGGGTCACGCTGTGAATCGGCGAACTCATGCGAGAGAGGCACGAGATGTACAGATCTAAGTCATCTTGGGGGTCCGCAACGAAAAAGGCCCTGTCATGAGCCTCTCGAGGGACAGGGACCATGGCTTGGACAAGGGGGTCTTCATGGATCGCCATGAAGCGGCGCCAGTGGTTTTTGTCCGGGATAGGTGCAGTCATGGGTACTAGGTGGTTGCACTCCACCATTGGGCCTTTGAAGGGGTTTCTCTTCGCGATACCTACCGCGTTGGACCCTCCACGACCTTGTTGCAGCCACCCAATGGGGCCGTCCCAATGGACCCCGTAATGCTCTACTCGAGTCAATGATCTACCTTTCTATGCTTACTTGAAAAAAGCTCCGAACAGCATTCATCTAAGAAGCACCAGTTTCTAGCCCCTCCAACGAATATACTTCCTCCATAAAATACTGACACTCGTGCAGGTGATCATGTGTTAACGTGTGCACACATTAACAAACTTGCGCGTTCGGCCCACGAAGCTGGCCAACTAAATTTCGACAAGCGGTGGGTGCTCAATTTTTGTAGGGACCACGCTTCTTACAAAAGGCGAGGAAGTGTTTGTCAGGGTCTTTAACTGAAATCCCTTTTTCCAACACCCAAGAACGCCATTCGTCTTCAAGGTGGTACATGTCCCAACCTGGAGCGAGACGGCGCGCATCTTCATGCGTGTCAGGAGCCAAAGATAGGGAAGCGGGTGATGAAAGAAGAACGCCGTGGTCCAGCTTTTTCTTCGGCCGCACGATCACAATGTCCTCTTCAATTGAGAAGGCATAGTCCGGCATGTGGTCATGTTGGCCATCATCATCGATGATCTTACCTAATAGCCGGCGGAACTCCTTCACCGTTGAGCTGGAACCGCACTTGTCGCGCAACAGCTCAAGTCCGATCTTCCATTGGCTCTGCGCTCCACAATGCTTGCGGGCGATCTCATACAAGCGCCTCTCAAGCGGCTTACGTAGGAAAAAGTACTGTCTGCTTAAGGTCAAAACATTGTTGTTCTCGATGGCATCGAACACCCAATCCGCAAGCGTGATCTCAACATCCAGCATACGTCCATCACGCGTCTCTCGCACGATTTCAAAAGCGCTGATAAGCCCAAAGGCGCTCAGGTGTTCTTTGCCCCCTTGGCGGATGCTTGTCTCAATCTCAGTGCCTTTGAGCCGCCGCAGGGCATCGCGTAGGAGCTCATAGCCGCGACCAGAGGTTTGCCGGTTAGTTGCAACGAGCAAGTCATGCGCTTTAAAGCGCACGTGACGGCTCACCTTTCTGCCTTCATTCAGCGCGCCGATGCATTGGCTAATGCAGTAGATCAGAATGTCTCGATCATGCACGGTGGCAAGACCCTGACGAGAGGGAGCGATCTGGATCCAGCTATCGCCGCGCTCATAGCGTCGCGTGCGCATGTCCGGCTTGGTCGAAAGCGAAAAGACAGGGTGCTCCATAGAGGCCATATCAGCCTTTGGCACCGCATCGACGATATCACAGACAAACAGATCACGCTGCGGATGCCGATCCGGCAAGAGCGGCGAGCGGGCAGGGAGGGCAGCACTGTCATTCGTCACTTTACACACCCCCTGATGTCTCATTCGTCACTTCACACACTTGGGGTTACTATCGTCACTTCACACACCAAAGGTCAAGATTCGTCACATCACACACCACTACTCAACCTGTGGATAACTTTGAAGGCTATCGTCACTTCACACACCAATCTTCGTCACTTCACACACCAATCTTCGTCACTTCACACACCGATTAGGGGAGATGAATACAGATTCAGCATGAATCTTCAACAGGTTATAAAAACCTCAGAATCCTGTAACTCTATATAACTCTATATAACTCCTCATAAGGAGGATGAGCTTAGCTTTACCCTAAAGACATCGAACCAATAGAATAAAACTAGGCTAAGAAATCCTAAACCTACTTGCCCATAAGGGATTCTTTGTCCCGCTGCGTGCAAGCATCGATCATTCGGTAGACTGGAGCGAGTGATCTTCACGGATTCGAACAGCCAGCTTACAGAAGGTAGCTGAGCTTAAAGACATTGTGAGGCCTGCTGTGTGCTCTTTGGCTGTTTTTCTGGAGCAGGGGTGACCGAGGCAACTAAAAGCCTCTTTGGGGGTCCTAGCGAAGGGGGCTGCTGCTTTCCAATGAAATTACGCAGCTACGGCGAGCATGCATCAGTGATGGGACTCTCTTCGGCAAGCCATACCCTCCCGTCTAGCCCTTAGGCAGAGCAACCTTACCCTTCACGAAAGGCACTACCCAACACGTGGCTAAAGGCTCTGAGGATGGCCCGATCCAGCGAGGTAATCCTTGATCTTCAGCCTGCGGACGCACTACCTCCACCCGCTCCTTCCCCCCGCATGAAAGCAAGTATGGAGAAGGCCCGTCAGTAATACGCCGTATCCACGCGATGCCTGATGTCGGAGGCCAGCCACTTCCCCGCAGAGTCGGTATCTGCCTCTTGCTCCCGTCGGCGGCCGCCAGGCAGAGCCGACGGGAGCAAGGGAAGCAAAGTCCCCGGTCTGAAACAGATATATCTAATACCTGAATACGGCCGGTGGGTTTCGTTGTCGCGCTTCTGCTCTCCCCTAAACGGAGCCGGAATGAGAGCGGGTCGGGTGATGTCCCCGGCGAATAGCTGCCTTTTGGTGGCCGGTAGGCAGCGAAGACCGTGGCTTGGGCCTCTTTATCTCTGGCTCTCTTTATGATCCCAGAACAGGCGAAGGTCGGGCATAAACCTAGGAACCAACTAACTGGCTCCCATCAAGGCCTATGCAGCGTTTTCCCATCGGGCAAGAAAGTCATACGAGATGGGTCAAGGGAGCTCATCGAGACAAGCTAGTCAGTCAGGGTAGAGGAGAGCAGCGTGTTGTCAGAGACAGGTATAAGAAGGGCCAGAGGTTCCAATAGCAAATAAGATGAAGGAGGAGGGCCTCACTCAACAGAGGCAGGGTGAGGGACAAGGTCCGTCCCATCGGATCTATCGCCTCACGGTGTGGGGCGCTGTAAGGCGCCCTGTGGGCTCTTTAAGTCTATTTACCTGTCTGGGTGTGGGAAGGTGCCCTAACGCCATCCTCAGGCCCTCTCTGGGGCTCATTCTGTACTTGGTATGCTCCGTTCCTCGCTACCCCTATGTATTTAATACGGAGTTAGAGGAACCAAGTTGGTCCAGTCCCTCAACGCGGCATAACCGTGCTGAACTGGCTCCCTGCACTAACCGATAAAAGGATCGCTTGGAGTATTATCCACGTAGCGTCAGCGTAGTGGATAATACTCCAAGCGAGAGAGAGATAGTTTGAAGGGTAATTAGATAAGACTTGACATGTGCTATATGTATGATCTAATTGTAGTATAATAGCTATATATAAATATATAGATATCTATTATATATACAGTATATAAGCATAGCCGCTGCGCTAGGCCCTCCGGGCCGCGCAGCGGCTATGCGTTTACTTACCTTGATAAGATAGATAAGTACTTATTATATAATATAATAACCGCGCGTAAGAGTGGTGACCCTATTTGCTCCGGTAGCTGTGGGATTCACCCCTTGGTTCCAGCTCGAGAGCTAGTTCTGTGGATAATGGCCCCCCTAAAGGGCCAATTTTCTCCACTAAACGCATCTTAACCAACGTTAGGCTTCTCATAAATCCCGTGAAGTGTGGCTCAACGGGCTTTGGAGGCCAGTACTATCAGGTTGGGTGCTGCTTAACCGCTGTCAAACGGTCTTTTCTCAGGCAAAGCGCTGCTACCTAGCCTCCTAAAGGCACTTCAAAGCACCTCTAGCTCCATCTGTAGAGAATTTTAGCAGACTAGAAGGAGCTAGAAGCCCGGTAAAGGGCTGCGCAGCCGTTATTTGCCTGCTCTCAACCCGTCCATCGCAATGTTGTTTTTCTTGAACTGTTGTTGGGCCGCGGTAAGCGGAAGTTAGTAAGCCGACCTGCATCATCTCAGGGGTCGTGAGAAAAATATTTCACATAGGTCTTGAATTCGCGCAATAAGCCAATATACTACCACATGTGACATGTTTTAAATTGGAGTCTCGCGCAATGCAGCAGCCAGCAATGACCCTTCATGCCCAGAAGCGCCTCGCACAACGCGGCCTGTCCCCGAAGGAGGTTCAAATCATCCGAGACTATGGTGAATCATTCTGTGCGGGAGGAGGTGCACGTAAGTACGCCCTCTCTAGGAAGGGTCTCAGAGAGTTGCGTGAAGATTACGCTGATCTGTCCAGGCGTCGTCTCGATCGTCTGCGACAAGCTTATCTTGTCGCGACGGATGAGGTGATAGTCACAGCTGCTTTTTCAAACCGCCCCCTGTTTAACTGAGGATCCTATGGCTCATTCCATTACTACCCCAGACCAATGCCTTCAGGCGCTCCGTACCTTCTCGTCGCAAGAGCTGGAGCATGAAATCAAACACCCCCGTAAACTGCTTCTCGAAAGCATCAACCATCGTGACAAGCGCTTGGACACAGTCTGGGCTCCATTCGATTATGTGAACCCCAAAGCACGCATCGTAATTGTGGGGATTACGCCTGGTCAGCATCAGATGGAGAATGCTCTGCGGGCTTGTCACACCCGTCTTCAGACTGGAGCATCTACGGAGCAAGCTTTGCTGGAAGCTAAGACCTTTGCCAGCTTCTCCGGCCCGATGCGTGCCAATCTGGTGAACCTGCTGGATGATATCGGCGTGGCTTACCGCCTTGGCCTTGGTTCCACTGCTGAGCTCTGGGAGGAAGCATCCGATCTCGTTCAGTTCACTTCGGCTTTGCGTTACCCGGTCTTCGTTGATGGAAAGAACTATTCTGGCCAACCCTCCATGCTTCGTCAGTCACAACTAAGGGGTCAGCTAGAGAGATGGATGGGGGAAGAAATGCGAACCCTACCCGGGGCTATCTATGTGCCGTTGGGACCGAAGGTAGGTGAGGCTTTGGCTTGGCTAGGACCGCGTGTTGGTGTCTCGGATGAACAAATCCTGACGGGACTGCCTCACTCTAGCGGCGCCAATGCTGAACGCATTGCTTACTGGCTCAAACGGAAAGCTCGGGAGCACCTGTCAGCAAAGACCAATCCGGACAAACTCGATGCGGCTCGTAATGCTCTTATCGCGCAGCTTCGTAAGCGGGAGGTATGATAATGGAAGAAATGAAGCCTAGCGAAATGAGTGTCGGAGAGCGGCTAAGCTATTTTGATGATGTTTATGGCAATGACCTAGACCCATGCGACTCTCTCAGAGAGCTGTTGAGAGCAGCTGGCGGCATGTTGGAAGATATCTTCGGCGAAGAGGCTACCAATCAAGGCATGAAGGCCATGCTTGGCCCTGCAGTGGCTTCCGCCGATGGCTCATGGCGAGACGACACGTGGCAAGATTTTTTTGCTGAGTATGAGTTCACTACCGACTTGCACGGTTTGACCGCTTACGGGTGGTTTGGGTACATTCCCAATGCTGATAAGAACGATTCAATAGAGGAAATTGAGGAGGACTTAGAGGCTAGTATTCAAAGAGCAGAGGCCTTTCTAAGCAAGTGCCCATTGGAGTTCTGGTTAGGACCTGATCGTCCTCCTCAGCTGGAAAACACCGTGCTTCTTGCACGTGGTCGGTGGAATTTGGATCATGGTTTGCCGATAGCAGCTCCTGCTCTTGCCATACTTGGAGGCGTATCTCAGGGCCGGATGCGCAATATGCTTTCCGGAAAGACTGCTGTATTCCACTCCGAAAACGGCATGGTGCCTGCGCACGAGGCGTTAGGCTGGCTTCAAAAGAAAGACACCTTCTTCCCTTCTATCTGGCGAGATGAACGGATTGACTGGAGCCCGGGCGACGCTTCTGAACCGGAGCTTGAGGATCCTTTATTTGTTCCAGAGGCCAGAGATGGATCGGTGTTTCATCCAGGATTGACTCGCAGGGGTCAGTACACCGTAGGTAGTAAAGGGGAAGAAGTTCGTTACGAGAACTTTGATGAGGCCCTACAAGCCCTAACTCGCATGCCCATCCCTCGATGGAGACAGCCTGGAAAAGGAACTGCGCCATCATGGAGTCTTGTGACCGGCTTGTCTTGGAAGCGAACTACGATGTCTGAGTTAAAGGCAATCGGGAGATCTTTACAGGCGGCTTATGCATAGTCGTGAGTTGAGCGTCGTTTTGTAAGCCGAATTCGGGTATCCAATAGCCATTTCGGATCATCGGGGTGTGAGGCAGTCGAACCCGTCAGGCGACAGGATGCTGGCTTTGTCAAGCTAGGGCAGGTGTCTACCACTTGCCCTGGTCTTGCGCATAGCTCAAATTTCGACATCTATAGGACGGTTAACTGATCAATTTTAAAAGAGAATCCGGCTTGCTAAACTCAATCGATAAATCTTCCGACCAGTATTTTGGGCGCGGCGTAAAAGCACTCAAGCCCCTGCTGAGGGCTATCAGTTCTGCCAGCGGCGACTTGGACTATAACAGTTACTTGAAGTCGGTCGGTATGTTACCGTCGCCGACGGACTACGCCCCAAAGCTTAGCTCCGTGGAGGTGAAGGCCTTATACCTATTGTGGCGCCTTGATCTCGTTGTACGAGCCTATAGTCCCGTCTGGGACTGGGTGGTCGAGGACCCCTCACGGTATTCTTTTTCTTCACTCCATCAAAGACGGTCGGTGGAAAAGTTTTTGAAGTTAACGGCCAGTGATATCAAAAAGGGACGTATAAATGATGCGACCAAACGGATCATATCATACCTAACTACGGTCATCTTCAAACCTTTGTATCCTAGCAAATGCCTCCCTTGGGAGGCGTCGGGAAATGAATTGCTACCATTGATCATCCATCTCAAACCTAAGAGCTTGAGCACTAGTTCCGATCTTGGAAGGTATGATCTTGAGAAGGTATTTAATCTCTCAGCTGAAGTTTTGGTAGTTGCGGAGGATAAGGTTGCGATTAAATACCTGCTCGGCAAGCGTTCTATATCTCCTACGCCAGAGATTATGGAGGCTCTAATTTTTGATGCGATTTCCGCGGGAGACATGACCAGTGCAGATCGCTACCTGGAAATGCTTGATCGCCTTGACCCTCACAACCCGAAAACCGTGAAGTTTCGCGCAGATGTCGAACGATCTAAGCGGATCTCCTCCTTGGCTCGGTCCACCGGACAATCATTCGAAGAAATCCGGGAGATGTCGGGAACTGACTTCGAAGACCTCGTCATTCGCTGTTTCAAGAATGCAGGATACGCAACGCAAAGTACCCCGGCATCCGGCGACTTCGGTGCTGATGCAATCATCAATACCGCTTCTGACACGCGCATCGTCGTACAATGCAAGCGATATAAGGCAAGGCTTAACCTAAAGGCAGTTCAAGAAGTCATGGCAGCCATGTCTCACTATGGCGCGGACTATGGGATTGTCATCACTACCAACGGCTACCTCAAGAGCGCAGTGGAACTAGCTAAGTCAGCTGACATTGAACTCTGGGGACAGGATGAAGTAATCGACTTCTTGGCAGGAGACCTTCGTTTTAGCTCAATACGAGAGCTATGACAATTAGTGCGTCTGATAGCAAGGTGCTGGTCGGACCCGACGAAGTCGTCTGTGCCCGGTAAAGTAGCCCTCAAGGGCGGGCGTTGCTCCCCCTGCATTGCGATATTTGCCAAGCGCCTGCTGCCTAAGTACGCGCGGATGTTCGAACAACTTCGATCAAACGCCGGAACTCTTTATCATCAGAAGCGCCCTTCCAGAAGTTTGCAAAACGGCAGACAACCTGAAGATTTCCAGGTTCATAGTGTCCGCAGCTGTCAATGCGATCCAAGGAAGCAAACATCGCAGGGTCGCCGTTTACTTCATCTAACTCCAGCGGAAGGCCCGTCAGTTCACAGAAATACTCCTGCGACCCCATAAGTTCGGTGATGTAGTCCTGAAGAGCTGCTGCCGAAGGAAACCCTAGGTCCTTCTTCTTCAAAACACGCTCTACTGTTTGGTTGTTTGCTACCTCCGTGGTGCTGACCGCGGTGCGGGCCATACGCTCGGCAGCGTCAGCAGCATTGAAGAGCTCCGAAGCTCGCTGGTACGCAACTCTGTCTGCCCGCGATCCATACTGGACTGGTGCATATCCCTTTTTGGCGGCTTCGCTTCGCTCTAACCAAAGGGAGGTTGAGTGCCACTGGCTCAGGTCATCTCCGGCGATCAGAGCCATTGTATAGTCTCTGTACAAAGGACCGAGAGATTGAAGTGTAGCTTCAGTAGCCAAGAAGTCTTTCGCCTTGGGGTGCAGTTCATTCCACCTCAGTGGAACACCTGCTTTTGTCTTGTTTGACCAAGGATCACAGGGCTTATGGCAAACTACGACCTCACGTCCTCGCTCGATGGGTTCCTTCTTCGTTTCGAATGAAGGTGCGTCACTGCGAGAGGTCGTCCACCACAGTTCGTCCTTGTCTCTATGAACCCAAAGGTCGCCCGCTGTCTCTGCGACAATGGTCATCAAGTTGAACCAGCGAGAAGCTGTCGCTTTGGTCGGCTTCTTCCCTGCCGCAGTAGTATCGTTGGCCATTCGAGTAGAGATATAGCCGTCTCGGTCATTAGCCTCCCAAAACTTTTGTGCATCGACTGCGTTCATCGTTGCGACCGTTCCGCGTTCCCGACAAATTGGCCATTCATAGTTTTGACGACCGAAGTTTGCGATGTAGACTTTCATTGTGATCCATCTTGCTCCATTAGTCTTGCCGTCTCATTCTAGCTGTCCTAGCGCGGCTTGCGCGGCCTATGACCATTCTAAAGGGCTATAACCGTCACTTCGCTTCCAGCCGCAAGATGGGGGAAAGCTGGTTCTCAATCAGATTGACCTGCTCTTCTATCAGCACGTTCATCTTGTTCGGTCGGTCGTTACCGCTAGCTGTGCTTAGGTCTTCCCGGACTTTTCGAGCAAGTTCCTTATCGTCTTCATCGATGTCGCTCATTTCTGCTGCGTTGCGTACCAATTGGAATTGTTGGTACAGGGTGTCTAAAGCTTTCTCAACTTGCTCGCCGAATAATGCTCGCGCCATTGGCAGGCATTCCTCAACCGCCTGGCGCTCCTCATGAACAGCATCTAGACGGTTGTAATATGCCTGGACGGTAATAAGATTTTGCTTTTTGCTGGATGTGGTCCAGCCGTGCTGCTTTTCTAGTAGCTCCTCCGCCTTTGTTTTTTCGTGGGGATACATCCATGGGCTTCGGACATAATTGAGCGCACGACGCGCCTTGTATGCAGCTGTCAGGATACGCTCAGCTTGTCCCATATTCCGCTCCGATAGCTTCTGCTGCCGCCACCCATCAAAGGTGTCAGAGGCGTACCTCGCGGCGCAGATGACCGCCAACGCTCCGACGACGGTTCCGATTCCCGATAAAACCGCTCCGAACGCAGTCCATTCTATTGCTGTCCACATTGCTTTCATCATACCGCGCCCTCGCATTACTTGACCAAATATGGCGCGGTTGGTGGTTGACAGCCAGTGCTACATACCAAGGAGGGTCAGATCCGCCTCGACGCTTTCAGGCGCTCTTGTATGAACAAGAGATGGAGAGATTGGTGGGGAAACAAGGCGCAGACTGAAGGAGGGCATCGTCAGGCTTCACTGCAGTTTCAGTCGGACTGGTGCAATCCTAATGCGCCATAGTGCGGCCCAACTGACGTAGTAACAATGTGCGGTAGAAGTTCTCGCTTAACACTATTGCCAATAGTGTTAAGCTCTATGCACGGCTAGCTTGTGGATCGCTAGGGCAGGGGAGAAGAAACCGCTTCGATGTTTAACAGATTTCGCATAAACTGTTAAATATGAGTGAAATGCGCCTCTATGACACCGCCGGAAACCGGCTCTATCTCA
>Ga0208879_1003909_pt1 | contig 11904 bp, 11 predicted proteins | sample Knorr_S15_td_Bot_FD_185605 | JGI IMG/M metagenome (GOLD analysis project Ga0208879, IMG submission 185605) | Marine microbial communities from Southern Atlantic Ocean transect - Knorr_S15_td_Bottom_ad_5009_LV_A (SPAdes) (version 2) | ecosystem: Environmental > Aquatic > Marine > Oceanic | place...
AACTATAGGCGCAATAAAACCAAAAAATTTAATCCACTTAGTTTTTGACAATGGCAGTCATGAATCTACTGGAGGACAACCAACCTGTACAAATTCTATCAGTATTGCAAAAATTGCTAAAGCGGCAAATTTCAAAGTTTTCCAAGTAGAAAATGAATCTCAGTTTGAGAAGATCTTAATTAAAATAAAAAAACTACTTGGACCAATAATGATAGTAGTAAAAATAAAAAATAGTAAGGAGACTAGTGGTAGAGTTTCATTAAAACCTTCAGATATAAAAAAAAGATTTACTTCCAAATGAAAAACTATTGTAATGATACTTGATAATAAAAAAGATATTTAATCCATCGAACTCCGCAAATAATAAGAAATTATAAAATGAATGATAAATTAAACCTTTTACATAAAAAATTATTTGAATGCATAAACGCACAAGAAAAAAATTGGAATTCATTTATTTATGCAAAGGAAAAAAAATTTTATCAAGGATTTGATGAAATAAGAGTGGATGGTTGTAGATCAACTGAAAGAAGATTTGATGAATATAATATTCTACAGTATTTATCAAAAGAAAAAAATGCATTAGATATTGGTTCTAATTGTGGATTTTTTACATTATATACATCTAGATTTTTGAATACTATTGAAGGAGTAGAGATTAATCCATATTTAGTAAGAATCTCAAATTACACTAAAGAGTATTTAGATATAGAAAATTCCGAATTTCACAATTTAAGTTTTGAAAGTTTTGAATCAGAAAAAAAATATGATATAATTTTCTCATTTGCAAATGACGAAACAATAGATAGGAATACAAAGTTTAATTTTTGTGAATATATAATGAAAATTTCATCATTATTAAAAAATGAAGGCGCATTAATTTTTGAGAGTCAAGCAATTGATGCAATTATTTCCAAGAAGTTTGAACCAAAACTCAAAATCCTAAATGATAATTTTACTATTATTGAGGATAGGATGGTGAAATCAGAATATCCAATAAATGTACCTGAAAGAAGATTTTTGATTTTTAGAAAGTGATAATGATATGAGCGATATAAAGGGAATTATACTTGCAGCTGGAGAAGGAAAAAGATTAAAACATTTAACAAAAAATTGTCCAAAATGCATGGTCAGATTATTTGGAAAGAGTTTACTACAATATCAAATCGAGACATTCAGAAAATGTGGAATTAAGGACATTACGGTGATAAAAGGCCATAAGGGAGAAATGATAAATTTTTCAGGAATAAAATATTATGATAACAAAGACTACAAATCAACAAATATGGTTGAAACATTATTTTGTGCTTCACATGAATTAAATGGACCTACCATAATTTCATATGGAGACATAATTTTTGAAAAAAAAGTTTTAGAGAAATTGATTTTGTCAAAAAGTGAAATTTCAATAGTTATTGATCATAATTGGAAAGAATATTGGTCAATAAGAATGGGTGATATTAAAGAAGATATGGAAAGTCTGAAATTAAATTCTGAAGGCGATATTGTAGATATAGGTCAAAAAGTAGAGGATGTTGAGGAAATATGTGGTCAGTATATTGGATTAATGAAATTTGGGAAAAATAGCATACAAAATTTGAAAGAATTTTATTTTTTATGTAAAGAAAAATCTAGGAGTGGGAAAAATCCACTTAATCAAAAAATACCATTTAAAAAATCATATATGACTGATTTATTGCAAGGATTAATTCGTGCTGGTTATAAATTAACATCTATTCCCATAAATGGCGGATGGTTAGAACTAGATACGATTGATGATTATGATTTGTATAACAATTTAAAAAAAGAGAATAACATACAAAGACTTATTTCTTTGGAAAAATAATTATGGGCAAAAATATTATTTTTGTATTATTAGATGGCGCAAGATGTGATAGATTAGACGAATCGTCAGATTTTAGAAAATTAAAAAAATTAGGATGTTTGTTTGATAATATTATTGCCGCATATCCCTATACATTTCCAGCGATTAATTCTATGTTTACAGGGTTATTTGGTAAAGAGAATGGTGTAGATGCATATTATAAGATGTTTAGATTAAAGAAAGACGTACAGATACTTCCAGAAATTCTTCAACAAAACGGATATTTTACATCATGTGATTTAATCTCAGACAAGGTTATCTCACGTAGAGGTTTTGATATACACCAGTCTCATGATGAATACAACGATGATTTGGTAGAGAGACATTCAGATTTGATATTGAAAAGCTTTCAAAAATCTGGTGGAAAACCAATTTTTACATTTCTACAATTTAGTCATATACATATGATCACGGTATCAGAAGTTTTGAAGGAATTTGAGTGGAATGACGAAGAATTTTATAAAATGAAAGATAAGAATATGACTAATTTTGATTTGGCATTTAAACGTTCAGCAAAATATGCGAAAGAAATTCTAAACTTAATCAAAAAAATGAATAAACTAAGAGATACAATAATAATTTTCTTTTCAGATCATGGTACAGGTATTGGTGAGAGATTTGGTGAAAGAAATTATGGTATATTTACTTATGAAGAAACGATAAGAACGTTTCATCTAGTTATTGGATTAGATATTATCAAAGATCATGTTTGTAAAAAATTAATTAGTTCAACTCAGATTTTTCCTACAATTTTGGACCTAGCAAACATTAAACATAGATCTAAACTAATTAGTCTAGAACCATATTTAAAAGGAAATTTTGATCATATTGTTGAAAATAAACATGTTTTTTCAGAAACAGGTGGATTACAGGGACCATTTCCATCACCCGACAAACCAAACGTTTTTTGCATCAAAACATCAAAATACAAACTGATGTATTTTAAAACTCCAAATGAATGGAAGATGTTTGATTTAGAAAATGATCCGTTTGAAAAAAATAACATCTATGGGAAAATAACGGATGTACAAGAATTATTAAAAGAACAACTTTTGTCTTGGATAAACAGATAATGTACGATACGTTTCAAAGTTAATAAGTTATTTTACACATCTAAGAATAGCAATATGCTTCAGTACAGGGTGAATAATAAAGAAAGGCCAACTGTTTGATTTATCTTGTTTTTGAAACTTTTTCTTTTCTAATAATTTCTTTCTAAATATTGCAACAAGTGTCTCAGATCTTATATGTGGATCATATATGTCATCCAAATAGATATGAGATGGTTTTGGAAAATTAAGTTGTAAAATCAGATCACCTGTATCCAAATTTTCATCCATAAGATATGCGGACACACCACAATTATCATCTTTTAAAATGCTGTAATAAAAACAAGTGCTACCACGATAATAGGGCACAATTCCTGAATGAAGATGAATAAATTTTGTACCAAGATTCAATATTTGATGTTTTAGTATTCCACCACCAGTAAAAATGCAATAGTCTAAATTAATTTTTGTAATATATTTTATTAATTCTGGATGATTGATATCTATAAAATCAAACTCTTTGTAAGTAAGGTTATTTTTAACTAAAGTTTGAATCACTGATTCAGAGATGTCAAACCCATACGATTTTGAAATTTTTGTTTCATTTTCTGAGAAAGATTTTTCTTGAATTTTTTTATTCATAAAAATTATGTGTTCTAATTTTATTTTATTTGAGATTAGTTTTTGAATAAAAACTTTTGACCTGTTATCAGGTGTTAATATTATTCCAACCATATATCTAATTCATCTAATAATTTTAAAATATATTTCATTTCTGCTTGAAGCAGATAATGAAATAGTGAGATATCAATTTTATTTACAATTAAATTTTTTGCCGAACAAATTAAGTCGTTTAGTTTCAAAAATGTATTTAGATATTTTAGATCTGATGTGACTTGATATCGAATCAAACACATAAAAGATAATAAAATATAATTTTGTATTTCTTTAAATTCATCACTCGCTATATTAATTTCGTTATCATAATTCAGAAAGATCTTTTTTCTGATTTCAAATTTTTTGAGGAATTTATCTATGATTGGTATTACTTGTATATTTTTAGGATTATTAATTAGTTCCATAATTATAGAATGGTATAACTCATTCGTAGAAAATTTATTTTTTTTTATTATCACGCATGCATCAGAAATATCTTGTGAAGAAAAAAAATTGTCAGAATATGAAATAAAATCTGGCATTTTTTCAAGTTCAGTAATGATTTTTCTTCGTGAAAATTGATACGAGATTAAAAAATCAGGACCTTCATAACTTGACATTTGATAGTTTTGAGGGGTAGTTAATAGATTATTTTGAATATATTGATAAGGTATTTTATTCATAGTGATTTCAAGATTAGTGTATAAATAAAGAATTTTTAACAAAAAAATGTTTTAGTAGTGTTTTACTTTCTAGGGTGGTCTGCCTTTCGGGATGCCACATCACACCGATTATCGGAAAAAATTTATGAAAAAATCCTTCAACTGTTCCATCTTCAGAAATAGTAGCAAATGGAATTAAATCACGTCCTAGATTTTCAGTGTATATTAGATTATTATGAAATGAATTTACTTGTGTATGTTTATTTTTAAAGAATCTAAAGAAGTTTTGATTTACTATGTTGATAGTATGATGTTTTCCAACATGGTTTGATTTTTCATTAATACTAATTGTACCATTAAAAAATTTATTGATTATTTGCATTCCTCTACAAACACCAAATAAAGGAATTTTATTTTTCGTTGCAAATTTTATCATCTCAATTTCGGTTTTATCGCGTTTTACGTCATCCCCAATATTATCACCACCAGATATAATAAATCCTGAAAGATTCAGTTCAGTCAAATATGAACGGACATTTTTTAACGAATTTGGGATAAAAACTATGTTTATACCAAGTTCTTCCATTAATTTTGGCCAATCATGACTTAACGAATCTCTTTTTTCATCATAATCTTTCGCATGAGTAATTCGTAATGAGATACCAATATTAGGATGCATGCAAAAATAACACACTTTTTTTATTTAATTTTTGTTTATGAATAATAACTATCTTATATAACCAATTGATTTTAACGCTTTTCTAACTTCTGCATATTCATCATCAATTGCACTAGTTAAAATTAAAATTTCATTATTTTTACAGTCCAACTTCACCACTTCTGAATTTAATAGTTTTTCATAAAAAATATCACCGCATCCTATTGCAGCTGGAGTTTTTGATTCACTGCATCTAATAGACATATGAGATGCAACACCACCATATTTAGTAATTAATCCGGAAATGTTTTTTGAAAAGATCCAATCAAATCCAGGGTCAGCGTTTTCCAACAAAACTATTTTTTCTTCAACATCCCGTTCATGTTTTGAATGATCCAATTTCACTAATTTTCCAATTATTGATTGCTTAGTTATAAAATTTGGATGCGCAATAAAATAATCTATCACTTCAAAATGTTTGGATGATGAAATTATTGAGGGAAGTATTAGTTGATCATTGATTATTTTTTTTGAAATATTAGATTTTATTTTTTTAGATAAAAATTTAGAAATTGATTCTTTTGATTTTATATTCTTATTTGATTTCAATATACTCCATATATCAATGTGAGATAATTCTTCCCTAGTGATTTCTAATATGTTACCATATTTTACCAGTAGTTCTAATGCAGCACTTAGATTTTTAGTAAATTCAAATTTTAATTTTTCTCTTTTTGTTAGAGAGGTCATTACGAAATGAAGAAAATCTGTGTTACCTAGAATTATTCCATTAGTACTTAGAATTCTATTAATTTTTTTAGAATCAAATTTTTTATGCTTTAATTTTTTTCTTTGAAATTTTATTTCATTAAAAAATGAATCGTCCTGATCATAGCGTGTAGCAGTAATATCATACGTACCTGGTCTAAGATGCCCATATTTTTTTAAAAATTTATTTCGCGCTAATTTGCCAGAATTAAATTCATTCACATCAGCCTGAAATTCAGACAAGGATGTTTTTATTGAATTCATAAAGCCGTCTACAAAATGATCATTCAGATAACCTTGTTTAACAAAGCTTTGTAATATTATAGAACCAATAAAAGCAATTCTGGCCATAGTAGAAAATTGTAAAGTTCCAAGACGTTTGCAGTCAGACAACAAATTTTGAATAGTTTTTAAAACATCATTATGACTACAAGATGTTTTTTTCAGCATGGACAAATGTTCAAATCGGTTTTTCTGCAGAATTGCTATTGAATTATCACACCAATCAGAAATATTACTAAAATCTGATATAATTTTATTAGTAAATTGAATTAATTGTTTTTTTAAAGTATCAATCTCATTTTTAGAAAAATTATAATTTTCTAATTCTTTTAAACGAGAATCTAAAGTTAGATCAAAGCAAGAAAGCAAAATTTCAAATTCTATCTTATCGTGTAAGTAAGGCCTATCTAATAATTTTTTCACATAGAATTTGACTAATTTTTTTTTGATTTTTGCTTCAATGGTATTCGGTATCATTGAATTAAAACTTAAGATTACGTTAACATATGGTTTGTTACCAAACTTTTCCATTAGTTTAGATGGCACAACATTTTGATAACCTATTTTTTTTCTGCCGTTTAACCACACATCATTCATTATAAGAAATTCATACAACGAGTAATCAAGTGTGTTTGGGTTGTGACCAATTATTTCAGCAGGATTCCAATCAGACATATCTGAAAATAAACATGTATCATACTGAGAGTATTTTTTTACAAATTTCTTATAGCGAATTTTATTTTGATCAATAATTCTTTTTAAATTTTTTTCTATGTGAGAATTTTCAGTAATTTTAGAGGTGGTATTAGGTCTTGCCTGGAAAATTACTATCTGATGATTTTTTTTAATACCAAATTCAATAACTAAATTATTATTTTTTAGAATTTTCTCTATTTCTTTTACAGATTTAATTAATAATTTCCAATCTATCGGTAATGCATTCAAATTAGTTTTTCTAAAAATTTTTACAACGTTATTTATTTTTCCCTTTGTAACACCATCTGTGGCCGCACCTATTTCATAATTAATGGTATAATATGGTTTGCCAGATGAGTCAGATCTTGAAAAAATCACTCCGCTTTTTACGATTCCAGATGTTTGATTTTGAATTAATATTTGATTGTTATTATTCAGATTACCTTTATTATGATATGATTTGATTACGGAGTTTATTGCAGATTTTAGCAAATTCCTTGAAGATAGTTTTACATTTTGAATTGTTTCATATGTTCCGGCCAATGATTCATCTATAGAATCTTCACCAAGTGCAGAACTACGCACAATCACGTATTTCGATTTAAAATCACTCATAATTTTATTGAGTATGTTTGTAGAATCTTCTAACCAATCAATTACTCGAAAATCATAAATTTTTTCAATTTTTGACTGTCTAATTTTTTTTTGGATGAATTTTAAAACATTTGATTTTGTCGTGACACTTTCATCATTTTTGACTCCCATAGATTGAGAATTCTTTTCAGGCATAATTAATTTATTAATGATGATTAAATATATCCAAAATTTTTCAACTCGTCATGAATTTTTGCTAATTCTTCATCATCAACTTCAGCGGAACCCCTTTTTTCATGTTCTACTAGAAATTTTTTTAACAAAATTTCCATTTTAGCCACTATGTCTGGATGATTTTTTGCAATATTTTGATTTTCTTCTGGATCATTTTTTAAATCATATAAATTTACATCAATCCCAGAATCTCTTGAATTTCGAAAATATTTGTAATTTTGAGTTCGTATACCAACCTTATCGTCAGGGGAAGTTTTTTCATATGGAATTGTATGTAAATAAATAGCTGATTCTTCACTGTTACTTTTCTGTGAAAATGGCAGTAAATTTCTTCCATGAATTTTTTCTTTAATTGAAGAATCAACTAAATTTGCAATTGTTGGAAAAATATCTACGCCAGAAACTTGACTAGAAATTAATTGGTGTTTAATGTTTTTTCCCACAAACAGTAAAGGGATGTGTAACACTTCATCAAATAATGAGAGAGTAAAAAAAGGTAAACGTGAACGAATTTGAAAGGGGGTTAAACCTTTATTTACATTTTTCAATTTTTTATCTCTTATTTTTCCGCGTAAATTTTTTAGAAAATTTACGCCTACTGATTGCAGTGAAGGTGGCACTATCTTTCGTCCAGCATTTACAATTTGTTTAAATTCAGGTTCAAAATCTGTCACACTCTTATTATCAAAGGGTACGATTAGACCATGATCAGAAGTGATAATAAACAAAGTATTTTCAAAATCTATTTCATTTATCAAATCACCCAACCAACTATCTACCGATGAGACTAATTTGTCGTATTCACCGTTTCCAAATTCTTCGTTTTCAAAATTTTTATGAACGTTAAAAGGAGGATGTAAATCAAAAATATGAATATAATAAAACCAAGGCATTTCCATACGGTGTTTTTTTACCATATCAATTATTCTTTCACCTAATGATGACGTGACATATTCCATATGTGAAAGTGCGTCAAATGTCATATCTTTATTTATAAAAAAATAATGTAATGGGGAGAGATTCGTAGCTTTCGGAATGGTACCATAAATGTTATAGCCAAAATCCATAAGATGTTGGAATAGATTAGTATTTTCTAAATAGATTTTTTTTTGTCTTACTCCTGTTGCAAAAGGGAATAATGAGTTAAACATACTATTTAGAGATAGTATAGTACCATCAGCATTGGAAAATGCTTGGGTAAAATATGTGCCTCTTTTAACTAACGCATCTAAATTAGGAGTTTTGGCGGTTCTATTCTTTCCAAAAAATCGACGAGCTTGGAACGCATCAATTACCAAAAATAGGATGTTTGGCTTCATTTCTGAATTATTCGAGATCAACAGTAGTGAATTACAATAAAAAGTGAATAAAAAGTTTGGGTTCAATTAATATTAGAAAATGATAAGTGTATCATTGAAAAAAACTAATGCTAAAAAATGAAACAGTCAATTCATCAAATCAAATAGAAAGATCATCATTTACTGACAAGATTAGATTATGGTTACTTGACCATCCTGATTTCAATCCTTACAAATTTTCTTTAAAAAGAGCTTATCGAATCATGACTAACCAACTTCGTGTTTTACCAGATTTTGTAGTTATAGGCAGTACTAAATCTGGAACAACTTCTCTTCATTATTACCTTATACAACACCCTCGTATTATTTCAGAAAGAAATGTGCATTTTTTTGAATATATGCAAACAAATAGTATTGAATGGTATAGAGCCCATTTTCCTACCAAAGCATACAAAAATTTTAAAAAACTGACTGTGGGAGAACAAACTGCAACTTATCTTTTTCATCCACTTATTCCAAAAAGGATCCATACTACTATCCCTAATGCTAAATTAATTGTAGTTTTGAGAAATCCTGTAGATCGTGCATATTCGAATTATACACATCAAGTTAGAGAGGGAATTGAAAAACGAACGTTTGAGGAGGCAATAAAATCAGAGCTAAAAAGAATAGAGATCTGTAAAAACAATTCTGAATACAAAATTAACAACGATGATTTTAGCAACCATGTAATTTTCTCATATCTACGTCACGGAATCTATGTGGATTTTATCAAAGCGTGGATGGAATTTTTTACAAAAGAACAGTTTCTAATCTTACCCACATACGATCTTAATAATAATCGTGCAAAGTTTCTAAAACAAGTTTTTGACTATCTAAACGTGCAGAACTTTGAGATCAAGGACGTCGAAAGACAAAATGTTGGAGAATATAAAAAACTAGATAAATCTATGAGAAAATTCTTAGTTGATTATTATAGACCACACAACGAGAGACTTTTTAAATTACTAGAAAAAAATTTCGATTGGGATAAATGATTCATTGGATCACAGTTAAAAATAGAAAAAAACTAGCTACATTGAATAACGTTGGTATAAATGAAGTTTATAATGAAAAGCTGATCGAGATAAATGGAAAACAATACAACCTATGGAATCCTTATACAAGTAAACTTGCGGCTGCAATAGTTAATGGTATGGAGGTTTTTCCAATATTAAAAAAAACCAATGTTCTATATTTAGACACTACCATCGAAAAAACTTTAAGCCATATTTCTGATATCATTGGGGTGAGCGGAAAAATTTTTGTTGTTAAAGATATTATTAAAAATTCAAAAAATTTCTTGGAGAAAGTTAGGAATAATAGAGCAAATATTTTTTCAATTACTCGTAAGAATGGTGTTCCAGAAAAATTTTCTCCAAGTATAAAAATGGTTAATGTAGTTTATGTCGATATTGCCCAACAGAATGAAACAGAGGTTGCTATTCAAAATTGTAAAAACTATCTAAGAAATGGAGGTTTCTTGATGCTCGTTGTTCCAACTAAAAAAATTGATTTTGTTGATAACCCTAGCAGGCAAAATCTAGAAGAAATGCAGAAACTACAATCATCGTTTGAAATAATTCAACAGGTTAATCTAACAGATTTTTTCAAAGAACATAGTATGATAATTGCAAAATATTTAGGTTAGATAAGAAATTATTAACTCTTTATATAACCGAGTCTTTTCAACTCACTTGAAATTTTTTGCATTTCTTCATCAGAAATTTCTTCGTCATATTCCGACAAATTATCTTTTTCTAATTCCAGCATCTTTTTTTCAAGATGTGTCACTAGTTGTTTGTGTGTTTGTGCAATGTTATTATTTTCATAAGGATCATTACTCAAATCATAAAGATTTACATTTTCCTTTGGATTACGTGTAGCTCGAAAATATTTGTATTTACTTGTCCTTAATCCTACCATATCTAATGGAGACAATTTCTGATGAGGCATGGTATGTAGATAATTAGGGTTTTCTTCTTGCGAGTTTTCGTTAGTAAGTGAAAGCAAACTTTCACCACTAATTTTTATATCAAATAATGGAATGTCCGCTAACTCACAAATTGTGGGAAAAATATCAACATGTCGAACCTGTTTTGTAATAATCCCCGGCCTGATTAAATTTCCCGCAAAAAGTAATGGAACGTGTAATATTTCATCAAATAGGGAGAATGTAAAATATGGATCTCGTGAACGTTTTTGATAGTTTGTTAGTTTTTTATTAGATTTGTTTAATTTTCTTTTACCTACCAAATTACGTATATTGGATAAAAACTGACCACCGATTTTATGAGTTGATTTTGGAAGGATTTTTTTTCCAAAATCTACAGTATGTTCTAATTTAGGTTCAAAATCAACTTCCCTAAGACCGCCATACGGAACACGTTCACCATGATCAGCTGTTAGAATTATTATATCGTTCATATCTACATGTTCTAAAATTTTGCCTAACCAGAAATCAATTGAAGAAATTGTTCTTTCATAAAGGTTTGAGCCAAATTTTTCAGTATTAAAATCTTCAAGTCCAGTAGGCTTCCTTCCTTCACGAAGTGGATGTAGATCAAATACATGGAAATAATAAAAACAAGGTTCCTGTTTTTTAGATTCCAATAATTGGATAATTTTTTTAGCCAATCCTGTGGATAAAGTTTCGGGAGGAATATTAGGCTCTAGCCAATCATATCTGTTATTTTCATTTTCAAAACATTCTCGTAATGAAGTGAAGGAAGTAAAATTTGGAAAAATTCCATAAACATGATAACCATTTTTTTTTAGAATATCAATTAAGTTACCTTCATTTAAAACTATTTTTTGATATTTGGCAGCAGAAGCAACTTGAAACTTTGAGCTAAATATTGTATTTAGTGAAGTAACAGTCCCGTCTGCAGATGATATTGCTTGTTCAAAATACATTCCCTTGTTGACTAGCGAATCAATGTTTGGTGTTTTACAAGTTCTATTATTTCCATAGAATTGCTCTGACCTTAATCCATCAATCAGAAAAAATATTATGTTTGGACGCATTGATTATCACTTTTTCTTTAAATAATTATTCTCTACATCATATACTCTGATTTTT
>Ga0208879_1003911_pt1 | contig 11902 bp, 8 predicted proteins | sample Knorr_S15_td_Bot_FD_185605 | JGI IMG/M metagenome (GOLD analysis project Ga0208879, IMG submission 185605) | Marine microbial communities from Southern Atlantic Ocean transect - Knorr_S15_td_Bottom_ad_5009_LV_A (SPAdes) (version 2) | ecosystem: Environmental > Aquatic > Marine > Oceanic | place...
TCTATCTGCTCTTTTATGAGATGGATATAAACTTCCGTTTTACCACTGGAAGTTAGTCCGTATAAGAGATTTACATTTTTATCGGTATCTCTGAGTGTGTGAAAAGCGGCTACTTGCTCATCATTTAACTCTGCTAAGGGAGCACCTTTAATGGCTTCTTGCTCCACCCTATTCACTTCCTCTTCGTAGAGCTCAATAATTTCTTTTTCCACTAAGCCTTTTACATGACTTGTTTTAAAATTATTGGCTTTACAAAAAGCGTGAAAAGCGATTTCCGGTTTGTCTTCAGATAAAAATTGCTCTAAAAAGGCTTCTTGCTTAGGAGATACTCTGTGGGCTTGTAATTTAACTCTTGCATCAGAAGGTCTTAAATCATCTGATAAGCGTATCATCTTTCTTAATTTGGGCTTATAACGCTCAAACACCTCTTCCTCCAACTCTACAACCTTCTTCTCCTGCATCTTTCGAATGAAAGGAAGAACAATTTTTCGTTGTAAAATTTGAGCAATCTCTTCAACTTTTAATCGCTTCTGCAATTGTAATGCTTCAACGATAATATATTCGGCATCGGTTAAAAGACTTAGATCCTCATTCCAATCGGGATGCAAAACAATATGGGTTTCATTAGCCAATTTGAACGACGAAGGAAGAGCGGCGTTCATTACCTCGCCTAGGGATGCCATATAATACTCCGACATCCATTGCCAAAAGCTGATGTGTTTCTCAGATACTATTGGCTTTTCGTCAATAATATCTAATATATATTTCACTTCATATTCAGGGCAGTCGTGATGTATGGAAGCAACCAGGCCCGCATACACTTTTGAACGACCAAAAGGCACAGCAACCCTACATCCAATAAAAATATCGGATAGCTGCTCCTCCCCTAATTGATACGTAAAAAGTTGTTTTAAGGGTAATGGAAGAATAACATCTATATATGTTGCCTTCCCTTCAATCAAGATGGATTGTTTTTCTGCTTTTTAGTTCCTTGGTACAATTCGTATTTCACAAATCTACACTCCAGCTTACCTTGGTAAATTTCTATTTTGCGCGAAGCACGTAAACCTACATGTTTGAAACCATCTAAATCAGAACTTAAAAACCAAGCCTCAGAACCTTGATAGTTTTTCTTCAGCGTATCTCCAATGCTCTTATACATTACTGGAATATCAGCTTCAATACGTTCTCCATAAGGAGGGTTAAACACAATATGAGTAGGGCCTTCAGGCTTTACGGTATCAAAAAAGTTAGCACATTTAACCTCAATCACATCTTCCAACATGGCGTTGGCTATATTTATTTTAGCCGATGCTACCACTTCAGGATCTAAATCGTAACCTATGATGCGTCCGTAATTATCTTTCGACCTTTTCAGTTGACTCTCTTTGATTAACTCCCAAAGCTGCTCGTCGTAATCTGGCCAGTTTTTGAAGGCGAAATAAGTACGGTGGATATTAGCAGGAATATTACAAGCAATCATAGCCGCTTCAATTAAGAACGTTCCCGAACCACACATACCGTCAACAAAATGCGATTTCTTATCCCAGTTACTCAAGAAGATTAAGCCTGCCGCTAAAGCCTCAGAAATTGGCGCTACATTGGTTTCTAAACGATAACCACGTTTGTGTAAGGACTCCCCAGAACTATCTAAAGAAAGTGTACAATTATCATCAGAAATATGAATGTTGATACGAATGTCTGGCTTTTCTAAATCCACATCAGGACGCATACCACAGTGATCTCTAAATTGATCAACAATCGCATCCTTAGTCAATAAAGCAACATAAAGCGAGTGATTAAACTGATCTGAATTCGTAAATGAATCCACAGCAAACGTATGATCGATAGACATATACTCTGTCCAATCGACATTTCGCAATTCATCATACAATTGCTTTTCGTCGCGTGCCTTAAAAGTTTTGATGGGTTTTATTACACGAACTGCTGAACGGAGGCATAAATTGGCTTTATACATAAAGCCCTTATCTCCTTTAAATTTGACAGCTCTACGGAGAGTTTTAATCTCTTGAGCTCCCAACTGCAACAGTTCTTTAGCCAGTACATCTTCCAAACCATGGTAGGTTTTGGCTATCATTTCGAAGTTCTCGTCTTGCTTATTCTTTGGCATACCTTTTAACCTTTTTTAAAAAAACAAAGATATTTTATTTTGTCGGATGTAGAGCCATTATGGACTCCTTAGTATTTGATATGAAAAGGTTCCGACAAGTCTTCATCAAGCTCCTCAATAGCTGTATTATCTACACGCGACTCTGGAGAGCCAATAGAGGTCCATTTGATAAATTCGTCGAGTGCTGAGTCCTCACCTTGAGCTATTATAAAAACAGATCCATCAGCTAAATTCTCAACGCTTCCTTTAAGCCCAAAAGCTTCTGCCTTTTCTTTGGTATACTTCCGAAACCAAACTCCTTGCACTTTCCCAGAAACTGTAATTTGTATCGATCTCATGCTCATTCCTCTATTTACATTCTAAATGGATGAAACATTTTTCATTTTTCTCTTCACCCCTCCGTCGCTATGCGACACCTCAATTTACGACTTTTAATGATTGGCTATAGACATTACGCTACTCTTCACTATTATTTTATCTTTACAGGATTAAAATGAATAGATGGAATTAGCCTGGTATTTCTACCCTTTATTTTTTCTTGCCGGATTAATGGCTGGTCTTATTAACACCCTAGCCGGAAATGGTTCGGTATTCACCTTAAGCTTATTGCTTTTTGCGGGGATGCCTGCAGGGCTTGCCAACGGCACAAACCGTGTGGGTGCTATGGTACAAGTTCTTGTTAGTGTGCTCACCTTTCGGAAAGCACCTAAGTTTAAACCACTCTTAAAGGAAAGTACTTGGTTAATGATTCCTACCGTTATAGGTACTATTGTAGGGGCAAATTCGGCTCTACACGTATCAGATGAAATCTTAACAAAGGTCATTGGTTATCTCATGATCTTCATGCTCGGGATCGTTCTTCTAAAACCTAAAAGGTGGCTTATAGAAACAGTGAGTAGAGAGCACAACAAATCCCTATTAAACTTCATCATATTTTTTGCCATCGGATGGTATGCTGGATTCATACAAATGGGGATGGGAATTCTATTTCTGGGCGCTTTAGTCCTAGTCTCTAAATACAGTTTGATCGATGCGAATTTCATTAAAATTATCATCTGTTTTATCATATTGATTCCAGCTCTATTCATCTATATTTACAACGATCAAGTTGATTGGAAACCTGCCATTGCGCTAGCTTTAGGACAAGGTTTAGGCGGTTGGTTTGCAACTAAGTTTGCCTTGGAAAATGAAAATGCGACCATTTGGGTGCGACGCTTACTCATCCTAATGATTTCGCTGGCAATTATTAAATTGTTTAACATTCACGAGTATCTCATATAAAATGAAAAAAGACTGGTTCGAAGATTGGTTTAACAGCTCCTATTACCACTGCCTCTACCAACATAGAGACTATGAAGAGGCTTGCCTATTTATTGACAAGCTCTGCCACCATTTGGCTATACCAAAGAACGCTGAGATATTAGACCTCGCTTGCGGAAAAGGTAGACACGCCCTTCATCTAGGTAAAAAAGGCTTTCAAGCAACAGGAGTCGATTTGGCTGCTGAGAGTATTAAATTGGCAAGGGTGAATGCACCGACTAACGTACATTTCGATGTGCACGACATGCGTTTTACCTATCGAGAAAAAGGCTTTGATTTTGTATTCAACCTCTTTACCAGTTTTGGATATTTTAAAGACAAGGATGAAAACTTAAGAGTTTTACAGGCCGCAGCCAACAACTTAAAAGATGAAGGAACCTTTGTACTCGACTTTATGAATGCAAAAAAGGTAATTGCAAACCTTGTAGCTGAAGAACAAAAAAACATCGATGGCATTCAATTTAATATACGTCGCCACCATAATGGGCAACATATTATTAAAGACATTGAAGTGGTGGATGGGGAAAGTAGCAAACAATTTCAAGAAAGAGTTTATGCCTTCGACCTAATTAGCTTGCAAGAATTAGCTCAAAATGTAGGCTTACAAATAGTTGATGTGTTTGGCGATTATCAACTAAACGATTTTAATGCCTTAGAATCTGACCGCCTAATTTTATTGATGAAGTCTATATAAATCTTCATTATATTTGCCCTTATTATTTACAATTTCGATTTAGAATATGACTTATCTCGTACTTATAGCTTCCGTTCTCATTGGGGTAATTTTAGTGCAGTTTATCAACGACTTAAAGCCTGCCGCGATTAAGCTATTACTCGCTTTTTCGGGAGCTTATTTGTTTGCCATTTGTGTTTTCCACTTATTGCCAGAAGTCTATCAATCTAATTCTACTAATATTGGTCTCTTCTTATTGATGGGCTTTATCTTACAGATCGTTTTAGAATTCTTCTCCAAAGGAATTGAACATGGACACGGTCATCTTCACAATCACACCATTCCCGTTTCGATGCTCATTAGCTTGGCTATTCACGCGTATCTTGAGGGAATGCCATTAGGAGGAATTGAAGAACATATTGGTCATGACCATTACCGCGGTTCGCTATTAACAGGCATAGCTCTTCATAAAATACCGGTTACCATAGTATTGATGAGCCTATTCGCTCAAGCTGGTTATTCTAAAATGCGTTCTTTTGTGCTCATTACCATCTTTGCATTAATGGCTCCACTAGGTACACTTACAGGGGATTTAGTCCAAGAATTAAGTCAGTACCATAGTGAGATTACAGCAATTGTGGTGGGTATATTCTTACACATTTCTACAACTATTTTATTCGAAAGTTCCGAAGCTCACAAATTCAACTTTATGAAACTGGTTGCTATTGCACTGGGATCTGTACTAGCTTGGATGATATAGATAAGTTTGAAAGTTAAAAGTTGGATTAATTATTTGATAGTATCTGATCGAATAAGCAATTTTTCTTAGTCAATGACGCAATGAGAAGACACAGAGATTAAGGCTTAGATTCATCGCTCATACCTATTCACACATAGATTACACAAGACTGGACAGATTCGATATCTCGCAGCATTGCAGGGCCTCCGTCTAATTTTCACTCATCTTCAAATTATCTAATCGGCACATTTTCAAATTAATAATTTGTCATTAATAATTATTAATTGGTCATCATTCATTTTGTCTGACATTCCTTATCTTTGGGGCACAAAATTGTACAAACTAAAAATTCTATAAAATGGCAGTATTAGTAGGAAGAAAAGCGCCTAACTTTTCAGCAAAAGCAGTTGTAAACGGTACGAGCGTTGAAGCTGACTTCTCATTAGAACAATACTTAGGAAAGAAAAATGTTGTTTTGTTCTTCTACCCAAAAGATTTCACATTTGTTTGCCCTACAGAATTACACGCTTTCCAAGAGAAATTGGGAGAATTTGAAGCGCGTAACACTGCTGTAGTGGGTGTTTCTACTGATACAGAGATGTCTCACTGGGGATGGTTACAAATGGAAAAGGCACAAGGCGGTATCAAAGGTGTTACCTACCCATTAGTTGCTGATACCAACAAAACGATTTCTAAAAACTACGATGTTTTAACTGGAGATTATTACTACAACGAAGATGATGAGCTGGAAGCTGACACTGAGCTTATCGCTTACCGTGGTTTATTCTTAATCGACAAAAACGGTGTGGTACAACACCAATTGGTTAACAACCTTCCACTAGGAAGAAACATTGACGAAGCGATCCGTATGGTTGATGCTTTAACATTCGTTGAAGAAAATGGTGAAGTTTGTCCTGCAAACTGGGCTAAAGGTAAAGAAGCTATGAAGCCTTCTCACGAAGGAACTGCTGAATACTTAGCGAAAAACTAAGAATCTAGAATCATAAAAAACGCCCCCGATTCCTCGGGGGCGTTTTTTTTATGCCTTTATTTTTGATCTAGTTTAATCTTCTTTTCTACGGAGCCATCATCGTAAACTTCAAAATATACAGCTCCTGCTTTTAATTGATTAAGACCTATATCTTGTCCTAATACATTTATAAGCTTTAGTAATTTTCGATTTTCATCAACTGCTAATTCCTCAGAACTCAAATCGGAATAATCGCCATCTATCGTAAATAAATATAGTGGCAAGCCTTCGTTTTGGTAATTTACCTCAAGGCCAGCATATTGAAGGAAATCGAATTCCTCGAAAGGTTTGGAAACTCTTAGCTTCACAGTTACTTCATCAGATAGCAAATCTTCACCCGAATTCAACATGGGTATCGACACCCAACCGACATCAGTAAACACTTTGCGCTTTTTATTACTACTACTTGACATCCCAATTAAATTTGAATATTGAGGGTGTAAGGTCTCATCCGCTCCTTCGTATTTACTCTTTGAAACATATATATAATGACGGCCACCAAAAATCACTTGCTCGTCAAAAGCAAAATCTGGTGACTCATATAGTCTATCAGTAGGATTCCAAAGCATATCGTTCCCATTGTCCTCTACTAGATCGGAGGCCTCACCGAACATCATGTTCAATCGGATACCCTTTTCAACATCGATGGCATAGCCTGGAAACCAAGAGAAACCTTCTCCAGAATCATCAGGGTTTCCAAATTTATCAAGCGAGGGATTAGACTTTAAATCCAAACGACCTTCAACATCTCCTGTTTCAATTACAGGAACTCTCGTCCATAAATTTTGATTGGGCGTAAAAACAATATTTACTGAATTCAAATCCTTTAATTCACTTGTAGACTGGAAAGAATCCCATGACACACCATGTGTAAAGTTCTCAGCCTGTGCGGCAACCAAACGATAAGGAGCCCATGTACCATTTAGGATATTTTCAAAATCTTCATCGTCATCCAATCCGTCTGGAGCACCCCAACTCGACACACCAATATCAATGTCAGAAGTACCAGAACGAATCCAATCTTTTGCATAAATAAAGAAGCTTGACCCACTTTGAATAAAATAATCTTCATCTCTAACAAAGTCTAACCACTGAGAATCTGTTGCATCAGTTGCTACAACACCATTTCTCAGCCCCAAGTCTCCTGGGTTTTGGGATTGGTTTACCTGTACATCAAAACCCCACTCCTCAAAGCTGACGGCTTCATTTAAGCCCTCCTGATTGATAAAGTTGAAGCTAAGTCCAGAATTGAGCTGTTTTATTTGCCATTCAAAAGGGTTCAAAGCAATAACTTTCAATTCGTATTCACCTTCTATTACCGTATTTTGATTTGTGATATGGACTAAGAAAGGACCGTAATTTCTTTTGTATTCAATCAACTGCTGTGCATAGCTATCACGAATCAAGTCTTCTGATTCTTCAGTCAACTCTAAGCTCAGCCCACCATTACCTTGACCTTCTACTCTTGTAATCGGAACACTAATAGCCGAGTGTTGGTGTAATTTGTAGGGAACATGAACATCGATGGCATAGGTGTCTTCACCACACTCATTCGAGACTGTTGCATAAACAGTATAGTCACCTGGAACCACATAATGATGAATAGGATTATTAATATTAGCCATGACACCATCACCAAAAGCCCATTCAACTTGGGTGTTATTCCCCGTTAAACTACTTAATGGATATGTAAACTGAACTATATACTCAAAGTCGAGTCCATAGTTTTCTGTTAGTAATTCGTAACTAATTAATGAAGCGTTTGGTTCTTGACAAGGCAATTCAAAACAGTTATCAAAAGCCTCTTGCACTAAATCATCATCTAAACGGAGTTTTTCAACTGAGGCCCAAGCTCCACCCTCTTCCGCACGCGACCATACTAGCCCCAGGCTAATCTTCTGCACGGCACCAGGCGCCATGGTGAAAGCTCCTACCGGCTGTACAAAACGTCTATCAGCAGGTACATTTCCGGCAGTTGACTCTGTCCAATTAGAATCTGGAAAGGCTGGGTCGGTATTGTCTGGAAAATGGTAATCACATACTGGAGCTTCAGATGGTGGTGTTCTTCCCATTAATCCATCATGAGTAATTGACTCACCGCACTTATTTAACCCCTGTAAAAACATGTAATAATCTGGAGCATCATCAGGGTTACCCCAACAAGTAGCGTTATTATCATAATAATAAAACTTCGACATATGAATACGCTCTCCAATCTCATCGACCTCACCGTCCTTATCATTATCAATGCCGTCATTTTCATCAGCTAAAGGTCCACGTAAAAAGTCCATTCCAATAGCTGGAGGGTTCTCACCATAACCTGCAGCAGTCTCATCATCCTCATCGCCATTATAACAATAGCCCAAGCCACGCATCACATCACAACCTACATAATCGTCTTGGTAGTTTCCTAAGTCAGGATCTACAAAGTGTCCAATATACATTTCATTTAAAACTTGATGAGATCGATTGATGAATTTATAATCGTAAAAACTAGCATAATCAAAGGCATCTATTCCCGATTCTGCAAAGGCATAGGCCTGTGCATGAATCTCCAAACCAAGACCTTCTATTGAACCCGAATGATTATGCGCATTCCCCATATCATTCATCACATACCACAACGACTGATCGCCCTTAAGGTAATTTGCAGTTTCACAGTTCAGACTATTATCCAAATTAAATTCAGGATAATCTCCAGCCATTGGGTTGTAAATATTATCACCATCAACATCTCTATATGGAGCTAAGGATTCTAAATTATAAATTGGAGTAGTTTCTACTATAGTATCTATCCAAGGGAAAGCATTGTCAGAATTGTCAAAATTTCGGTTTCCAGGGTATTCCAAAATAGAAGCTGGAATGGTATAATTCGGAAATTCTACACTTGGATTCTCTGAATTTGTATAGTCTATAAAATCTATTACATCTCCTCGATTTACTTCAAAGTGTCTATCGTAATAATTACACACCTCGGCAGAATTTGTACCATACTCCTCATTTTCGATTAAATCACTATTACCATCAGGGTTCATTAGTAGTCGTTGATTATTGATAGGTCCTGGCCAAAAATCATTACCACTCTGACGGTAAGTTTGAGACGCTACTTTTACTTGACCCTCATCATCGAGTGCACCAATCCATAGTGCGCCAGCAAAAAGAGAATGCTTACCAGAATCTTTTGGAACTTCATATTGCCCATTACTCAAATTCCACCATAAATCACCACCATTCATAATGGTCGTTCGTACTCCACCAATATCCAATTGAGTCTGAGCTGTAGACCCGGCACAATTAGACGCTAGTACATGAGTAGGATTCGTTTTGTTTTTTTTAGTGTGGGTGTTTTCTTTTGCAGAAAGCGAAAGATTTGTAGTAATAGCTAAACATAGCAGATAGGTAAATCTGTTCATAGCAATCAATTTAAAATTAGCATTATTGTTTTATAAAGTATTAAAACTAGTGAATTTATAGGGAAGTACAAAGTATCTAGTATCTAGTATCTAGTACAAAACTGAACATTTCAAGGATGTAAATCGAAGAGGATAAAAACATATTTCTACTGACCTTTGTCGATTTCAACATGATCACTAATTTCAGCAAATCTATATGATCGCAAGACTCTAAAGTCGATTAGTAAGTTGGTAGTTTGGTATAAACTTAAAACCTCAAGGACTGCACGACTAATTATATAGTCTTCGTTTTAGTATTTGTCATTGACTGCATGACCGCAAGACTATTTGACTACCCAATACTCTATAGTAGATTAGTAATTTAGTACTAAATATATAGTCTTCGTTTTAGTATTTGTCATCGACTGCAAGACTCATTTGACTCTTTGACTGCATGATTTTTACAAAAACACTTCTCTCGCTTTATTATAAGCCGATTCGAAGGCTAATGCATTTAGTCCCGTTTCTGCTTTTTGTTCGTTGAAGAAGGACAAGAGTTTCTCTGTAGGCATATTGCCTGTTAGATCGTCTTTTGCCATTGGACAACCCCCGAAGCCTTGTATTGCGGAATCGAAGCGCTTACAGCCTGCTTTATAAGCCGCCGACACCTTTTCATTCCATGTTGTAGGTGTGGTGTGTAAATGGGCTCCAAAAGTCACCTCAGAGAAAGTAGGAATTAATCCTGAAAATAATGCTCCAATAGAATCGGGTTTTGACACGCCAATAGTATCGGATAAAGCCAAAATTTTCACACCCATATTTGCCAATACCTCCGACCACTTGGCAACGATGTCTACATCCCAATCTTCGCCATAAGGATTTCCGAATGCCATAGAAAGGTAAACTACCAAGTCTTTATTATTCTTGGCACAAAGGTTTTGCATCTCATCAACCAAGACCAATGAATCCTCAATAGAACGGTTGGTGTTGCGTTGTTGGAAGGTTTCAGAAACCGAAAATGGATATCCTAAATATTGTATTTCGTCGAAGGAAAGCGCATCGCTTGCCCCACGTTTATTAGCGATTATTGCCAATAATTTCGACTGTGTATCGTCTAAATTTAATTTCGATAAAACTTCAGCGGTATCACGCATCTGCGGGATCGCTTTTGGCGAAACAAAAGAACCAAAGTCAATGGTATGAAAGCCCACTTTTAAAAGCATATTGATATAATCGGCTTTTGCCTGAGTAGGAATAAACTCATGAATACCTTGCATGGCATCTCTAGGACATTCAACAATTTGTATCATTCTACAGAAATAATGGTTAATTCGGTTCTTCTATTTACTGCGCGTTTTTCCTCGCTACTATTATCGTTTAAGGGCTTCGACATTCCATAGCCTTTAAACAAAACTCTTTCGGGCTTTACTCCTCTATCAACAAGTGCTTTTCTAAGCGACTTAGCACGTTCGTTCGACAATTGAAAATTGTAATCTTTAGAGCCACTATTGTCGGTATGCCCTCCAATTTCGATGACCAAAAATGGATTTGACTCCAAGAATTTGATGATCATATTCAGTTCGATAACCGACTCATCTTTGAGCTCGTAAGAATCCAATTCAAAGAAAATATTATCCAATCGAACCTGTTCCCCTTCTGCTAATTTCTGCAATTCAAAATCGCGAAGTTCTATCGACCCTTTTTGTTTCATCTGCACATTTTCAGAATAAAAAAGGTAGCCTTTTTTACGTATCGTTAGGGCGTAAGTTCTATCCGAAGGTAAGCAAAGCATATAATTTCCATCAGCATCACTAACAGAACTTTTATAAGCTCGCGCGGAAGCTAAATCGACCACTTCAACAATAGCCTTGAGTGCTTTTTTAGATTCAGCATCAACAATATCACCTTGCACATAAGCTACTTCCATTGCCCTACTTTCTATAGGAAGTTGAAAGGTATATAAATCGAGATCGCTGCGAGTCTCCATAAAATGTGAAGAAGCAAAATAAGCCGTACGACCATCTTTAGCAACGATTAATGAGTTTTCATCCGAAGGAGAATTAATAGGATATCCAATATTTTTCACGGCAGACCAAGTTCCCGTTTCATCCAATCGCGAAAGGAAAATATCGAAGCCACCCATTCCCACATATCCTTTTGAAGCAAAGTATAAGGTCTGATTGTCCCAATGTAAGAAGGGCGAAATATCGTCTCTTGAAGTATTGATCTCTTTCCCTAAGTTTCGAGCACGAGTCCAGTTGCCTTTCTTGTTTTTATAGGAAACCCAAATATCCTTTCCTCCTCTCCCGGAGGGTCTGTTAGATACAAAAAACAACTGTCTACCGTCGGCAGAAATTGCGGGTTGCGACTCCCAATGTTCGGTATTTATATTGTCGCCTAAATTTTTAGGCTCCGTCCACTTCTCATTTTTAAAATGCGATTCGTAAATATCACATCGTCCGTAAGAGTCATCACGCGAACAAGCCGTAAAGTAAATCGTCTTCCCATCGGCAGTAATACATTGGGCGCCCTCATTTTGATCGGTATTGATAGGTGATCCCAAGTTTTCGGCCTCCAACCACTCATCGGTATCGTTTGTAGAAAGATAAAAGTCCTC